>Ga0272440_1004452_pt1 | contig 9977 bp, 7 predicted proteins | sample SSMMMBAug17_FD_192440 | JGI IMG/M metagenome (GOLD analysis project Ga0272440, IMG submission 192440) | Marine sediment archaeal communities from Little Sippewissett salt marsh, Falmouth, MA, United States - SSM-MMB-Aug17 | ecosystem: Environmental > Aquatic > Marine > Wetlands > Sediment ... | reverse complement strand
TGTAAGTTAGTAATATAAAAAAATGCCAAAAATTAATAAAAATACAAAGAATTTTAAAATTTTAATGATGAAGATACTGAGCGGTCTCTATTAAAGCTGTCCGCATATAAATATCCGGATAAACCATTGGCCCAATATGATTTCCAGGCAGAATGGTAACCTTCCTTCTGGTGTGTTGTGGATCTGTACTTTTATAGTACGTTTTCCAAAATGTGCTGAAATGTTTATCTGTTAACTCAGCGGCATCCCCTGGCAAACAGGCATTTGTAGGATGGAAGACAAAATCTGATGCGCCAAACATAACAACAATATGTTTTAGATGTGAAACCGGTGCCACAGAATGATCAGCAAAAACAGTACAATCACGCATATCTCGAATGGGGCGAAAGGGTTTTAATATATGAAAATGACTGGTAAGGCAGGTGGATGGGGACCTTAAGGAATCACCAATTGTTCCGGATGATAATCCCCATGTCGCTTCGGTCACTTTAAAAAATTCTCCAGTAAATATCCCTTTGGCAATATTGCCACATTCGACAAAAAAATAGGACAATAGGCAGGATGTTTTATCAACACGAGTGATGCCCCAATGGAAATATCCGGCCGGTGTAATTTGAGCTAACCCCATGATCGTACCAGGATATGCACTGGCAATACGTCTTGCCAAAAGTCCCCCATGGGACCATCCCATAATTGTTAATTTTGATGAAATAGGTAAACAAGAATCAATATTCGTTTCTCTAACCTCCTGATTATCAATTATGACTGGCATTTCTGTGATTTTTTTATAACCTGAAAGTCGAATGCCATCAGGAGCAAGCAAGTGACGCGTCATTTCCATCAAAATAACAATTTTTCCAATATCACCACGCCAATGGGCATCTTTTCCATAAGGTGTGTCTACTACTGGCACAACAACAATACCTGCTTTAGAATTCAGTGCCACCTTAGATACAAATTCATATGCAATTTGTGGCCGCTGCTGCTGACCATGAATCAATAAAATAACATTACCATTTACCCTGCCCTGTGCGAGGTGTTGTCTTTTTTCTTCTGGTGTTCTTACATCATATACAGCAGCATATGATGATAATTTTTCTCGGTTAAACTGTATTTGCCATTTCCGGATATCCGGTTTTTGAGAAATCTGACGGTCCATAGCAATGGCAGAATCTATAACAATAACGATAATAAAAAGGATAGATATTATATTACATATTTTTTTCATATTATTTTCCATAATTGAAGCTCCGATATAATCAGTCAAAAAGCTATTTATTGCGAATTAATCCAATGCCCATACTGGCGGTCTTCCCTAAGAATATGGTTAACAACCCATTCTTTAATAAATTCAATAAGATCTGAACCAATTTCAATTTCTTCTGTATTAACTTGTCCTTGGAATACTTTTATTTTTTCGATCAGGTAAGCATGCTTTTTACTATGCGATTCAAGATCTGGAAAACTTGAAGAGCGCATTAGTTCTTCTTCTTCCTGAAAATGAATTTCAGTATATCGAATAAGAAAATCCAATGTATCTAGAAAAACTGCTTTTTCAGGATCCGCACATACGACTTCATATAAATCATTCGCTGCCTTGAACAATTCTTTGTGCTGACGATCCATTTCTTCAATATGAACGCAATAGTCATCACGCCAGGCAAATACAGGTATATTGCTGTATTCCGGATGCAGTATCAATTCTTTACGCTTTTCATATGTTTCTAAAAATTTGATTCGAACAACCGGAACATCAGTAAGCATACTACCACGGATAAAATAGATTTCTGTTTCTCCATTTGCTCTTGTGTCGAACATATCAGGTATATTGAATAAAATGGTTTCCTCTCCAAAAAACTTGCTTTCGCCCAGTGTTTCAAAAACATTGTCTTCGATATATCGCACGACTTTTCCAGATTTGACAAGGCTGATTCCTGGTGTTTCTCGTTTTGGAATAATTTCATTATCCGCAAAAACACTATAAACCATTTCATTGGCAAGATGGTTTTGCATCGGGTAAGAAATAGCCTCGTTAAACAACCAGGTTTTTTGAAGAAACTCACGCTTTTCCTGTAATTGTTCTATAGATGCATATAAGCCATTTTGTTTGACAAAATCGAGATACAGATTTGATGGCAATCTTAATGCCTGGACAAAACTTGTTGCCCGGTATGTTTCATTTGATGGTGTACCGATAAGTCCGGACATTTCACCAAGCAACGCGCCTGCGGACAAAATGCTTGAAGAATGTGCATCAGCATAGATCATTTCAACATTTCCAGAAATGATCAAAAATAATTCATTGTTTACAACACCACCTTTAATCAATATGGATTGCGGGTTAAACGTGATGACATCATTATTCAATAAAATGTATATCTGATGAAATGGTGCTTTTGGAAAATAACTTCTTAAATATTGATATGCCGAACGAAATGAATAATCCTGGATGGCCGGAATTAATACATCGGTCATGCCAAATGGCGCACCAGATCCAATGGCTTTTTGGCTGATTGTTAACTCGTGTGCGGTATGTGCCAGGATAAGTTTTTCAGACATATCTTTTTTAAAATCTTCAGCTCGACCATGTATCATTCCACCACCAATATCCAACTTTTTGATATTTACTGTCGTTAAATATTCTTTTTTGATATTGTCAAAATCGTCTTGTGAAATGCCATCAGCATTCGGATCTTCAGTTACCATGTTTTTGAGCACATCAAGGGATGCAATATCCGCAAAGTGACCATAACTCATATAGCCATCCTCACAAATTGCTCTGAATGTAAAAATACTAGTTTCCACTGGATGTGGAGAAAATATGGGTTTGACGTTTAAGCCATTGACATTATTCCATGTATCGAACTCCAGATCATGAACATCAAAATATGAATAGAATTGTTCTTCATCCATTGATAGTAATGCGCACATTTTTTTGATGACAGAATCTCGTACAAGAGGTGTTGCATAGTATTTTATTTTTTGATCTGTCCGCATAAGTGTTGGAATACCACAAAAATGATCATCATGAGAATGTGTGTGAAAAATCCCTTCAATTTCATTGACACCAATTCCCAATCGATTCAAAATATATAGCATATTGGGACCGGCATCAATCAAATATATACGCCCTTGAAACATTAGAATACTTGACATTGTTGGACGATTGATATCCCATCCATCTCCCTCACCTGAGTGAATGATTCCAAAATATTCCCGCTGAATGCTATAATGTCCCAAAGGGTAGGGAGATTCATAAGTAGCATGAGGCGGCATGTTTAAATCAATGGTGACATGCTCTTCTTCATATGAAATTTCAAAGATATTGACCCGAATACGTTTGATATGCACATTATTCTTGATTTCTATAGATTCTTTGGCAACAATCTTACTGTCAAGCAGTTCCTCAGTGGGACGAATTTGTCCAAAAGCAAACTTCATTTTTACACGCATCATATCATGTGCTTTTTCCGCCGAAATACCTGATTCAATAATTTCTTCTCTGGAAATAAGACCATAGTTTCCTCTATAAATATATTCCATTTGAGACTGAACCTGAGCTTTTGAACCAATTAGCATTGGTTTTTCACCTGTATTGTTGGGATGTCCAGGAAGAATCATGCCCTGCCTGTATAGCATTTGTAATACTGGAAATTCAGCCAAATTTGCAAACGCACCATTTTGAACCAGAACATCAGACAATAGAATCATATTGGGTCCGGTTTCATAAGACACGCCCTCCTTCTCGGCAGTAATGATGAATCCTCTACGCATCAGGTGTTTGACAACATCTGCCGGACATCCGCATAACATATATACTCCAGCTTCTGCAATTTCAACCCAGTAAACACCAGTCGTCACCTGGATTTTTTTTATCATTGACATTTTGTTTTCCCTTTCAAATATTTTATTATTCAAACAAATGACCTAATTTAGCAAACTGCATGCCATATCAGTTTTTTTTTAATTTAGGAATAGCGTATTTATCCATTAAAGTTTTTAACTGCAATCGTTTGATCGGTTTTACCAATATATCACTAATACCGGAAATTTCGCAGGTATGTTTAACAGACTCAGTAAGCTGTTTTGTCATTGCCACAATAATGATATTGTATATTTTTTGATGTTCCTCAAACATTAGTTTGATGGTTTTCAACGTTGTTATTGCATTGATTTCAGGCGCATCTATATCCATAAAAATGATATCAATCGGAGAATTATCTATTGTGTTTTGGACGGCTTCAATTGTTTGAGCGACATTTGTGGCTGTTTCTATGGTGCAGCTATATTCCTGAATAATTTTGGATAACAAAAGACTATCCATTTTTTTTGAATCTGCAATTAAAACCTTACGTTGTTTATCGTTGCAATCAGATGCTTTTTTAGCCACCTTAATCCCAATTGTGCGATCCAATTCATCATAAATATTATTTATCTTGTACAAAAGTGCTTGTGAGGATGAGGATATATTATTAATGGTTGATTTTAAGTTTTTTGACTCATATTCATTGCGTGAAACATATTTTGCAGAGTCTATAATACTATGTAAGAGCGGGCGAAGATCTTTTGTGAATAATGATGTTACAACAGCTCTCAATCGTTTCATGGCTTTTAACTCTGAAATGGTTTGCAACTGCAGTTTATGCATTTTACGATGAGCAAGATGTACATTCATTCGCGCCAACAATTCTTCTTTAAAAAAAGGCTTGCTGATATAATCGGTAGCACCCACTTTAAATAGCTTTAGAATAACATTACGATCTTCATTGGCACTTAGAAAAATAAATGGCAGATTTGAATACCCTAGCTTTGTTCGGACATTACGACATAGCTCATCTCCATCCATTCTTTTCATGTTGAGATCCGATATAATAAGATCTATTTGGTTATCCAATTGTTTCAACAAGTTATACGCTGTTTCACCATCATCAGCTTCATAAATTGTAACACCCAGTTCACGAATGCTTGAAACAATGAATTTTCGTGTGGTTTTGCTATCGTCAACAATCAATACACAAAGATCTTTAAAATAATCATTTGGCTTGAGCATTTTATTAACTGCAAATAACAATTCGCCTTTAGAAAAAGGCTTTACAACAAAATTAGAAGCACCTAATTTGAAGCCTTTATCTCTAACTTTCTGCGTATCGTTAGCTGTTACCAAAATCACTGGAACATCTGAATTATTAACGAATTCAAGCCTTGTTGCAAATTCTTTTTTCTGTAACCAATCCAAAACATCAAAGCCAGTCATAATTGGCATTTCAATGTCAAGCGTAACAAGATCAATATTTTTAACTGTGCTGAGTTTCTCCAAACCATCTTTGCCATCTTTAGCTTCAATAATTTGATAACCAGCAGGTTCAAGCTCTTTTCGAATAATTTTTCGAATTAAGGTATCATCATCCACTGTTAGGATTCTCATTGTAATTCCTTTTCAGTCCATTGTTAATCTTGGAAGACGTTATGCATTACAATTTATATTGGCATATCTGAAGAGCCATTTCAAGTGAAAATTGAAAGAAACACATCAGGCAACAATATCCAACAATCGTGAGCGTCGTGCTGTAGCGTTGGCTGTATTTTTTTCGGTTTCAGCGGATGTTTGATCGTCATCTGATGATCCTTCTCTGCGGCGACGTCGTTTTTCTTTTTCCTTTTTTTCCCTTTCAGCTTTTAACTTTGCAGTTTCAGTATCTTCAGATTCCTGAACAGTCTCTCTTTTTTCTTCTTCATTTTTTTCCACTTTTGCAGCAATAACATTTTGATTGGCATCCTGAACCATACTTTTGATATTCTGCATCTCGCGAGCAGCATCACCTTGCATGACTGTATAGTTTACACTTGCAATACCTGGCATAATAAAATCCTTTTACTTTTTTAAATTCTTTGAATTAATATTTAAACTCGCTTTTCAAAAATACGCAAACGTGCAGATCTTGCCATTGGATTCTGTTTTATTTCGTCAACAGTTGCTGTAACACCTTTTCTATGAATACAGATCCCTGCTGATTTTTTTTCACATACACATTTTGGTATATCCTTTGGGCATGAACAAGGTTTTTCCCATTTGCGCATACAATGTTTGATCAATCGATCTTCCAAGGAATGAAATGAAATCATACACAATCGCCCCCCCACATTCAGGCACGACAAAACATTTTCCAAAAAAACCTCAATGCTATCCAATTCCGCATTGACTGCAATACGAAGTGCCATAAAAATGCGGGTGGCAGGATGAATATGTTTGCGTTTTTGGACTTTCATGGGGACAACATCCTTGATAATATTGCATAAATGTGTTGTGGTTTCAATGGTCTTTCTAGACCTTACTTGAACAATTTTTTTTGCAATCTGTCTGGAATAACGCTCTTCGCCATTTTGCCAAAACAGATTTGCCAGTTCCTTTTCAGATAAATTGGCAATCAGATCTTTTGCGCTGATTTCAATATCCGGATTCATCCGCATATCCAAAGGTTCTGATTGCATAAAAGAAAAGCCACGTCCACTTTGCCTAATATGAAATAGAGATAAGCCCAGATCTGCGATAATGCCATCAACAGCATTAAAGCCAAGTTGATTCAGTATTGTGCGAATATTTCTGAAATTGTTATGGATTAAAATGGTATTTTTGTTTAATATCGTCTGTGCATGGCGAATGGCTTCTCTATCTTGATCAATTGCTATTAATTGTCCACCAGGAGATATGGCCGCTTCAATTTGTTTTGCGTGCCCGGCACCTCCCAATGTACAATCGACATAATTTTTTCCTGGTTCACATTGTAGATTCGTCATCACTGCCTTTGTCATCACTGGCACATGATGGTATGTTTTAGAAATCGTATGGGATTTCATTCAAAAGTCAAGATTTTTTTTAGATAAAAGATCATATGGATTCAAAACCAATGATTTTTTCTGAATGTCTAAAATTCTGGGTTGAACCATATGAATCATATCATTGAAAAATTGCCTGTCAAGCGCTGTTAAGGCGTCGTTTTTTTTTATATAAGACTTGATTCCCGAATAATTCCATTGGGAATCGTCAAAAGATTGAATGGTTGGGTATATTGTCAAAAATAACTGGGCTTCATCGTGAGCCTTTTGGCGTTCACCCTGACAAACCAGGGCAATCATTCTGACAATCCGCATTGCCAAATGATGGGCTGATGACAAGCCATTTTGATCTAAAGATTGCCTGGCCATTTCAATGGCCTGATCCCAGTTGTCTGTCATTAGTGCAATTTCGGAAAAATTTAGCTTTAATATCAAGTTATCAGGGGCAAGAGCAATACTTTTTTGACAATATTCTATGGCTTTATCTTTATGGCCCAGCAAAAAATGCGCAAATCCAAGACTATCATATGCAAAAGCATCGTTTGGTACAAATTCAATTAATTTTTCAAAATGATGAACGGCTTGTTCAATTTTGCCTGCATCTATGCAAGCAAAGCCCATCCATTTATGAGTTTGAGCATCATTGGGATCCAGTTTGAGTGCTTTTGTATAGAATGTAATGGCATTATCATATTGGCCAGATTCTGCAAAAGCGAACCCCAAATGTCGAAGTGTCTTCGGATCATCGGGCTTATATTGAAGTGATTTTCGAAACCTGACGATAGCTTCACTCAGTCTTCCAGCATGAAGTAAATTTATTGCTAGGTTATGCAAAATTAAGGTATCATTTGATTTTAATGCCAGTGCTTTTTTATAATACGTAACTGATTTTTCGTACAAGCCTGCTTCACCCAGTTCATATGCCATTGTAAAATAATATTGAAGATTATTTTCAGGAATTTGTTTCTCACTTATGGGAGCAATGCTTTGTGCTGGTAACCTTTTGATATTTGTATTAATTTTTGGTTGTTGCGAATTTTTTTTCAATTGCCGGGTATTGAAATAATTATCTATAAACAATCCAATTGCAAATGAAATCAGACACATCACAAAAACACCCATGAAATAGACTGTCTTTGATTGTGGAATATCATTTTCTGTATGTATTGCGTCTATTTTTTCTTCTGATTGTTGCATTTGTTATGTCCTTTGTTTTTATCCAAAGATATGTCGTTTGATTGCGCGACCAATAAATCTCACTTTTTCACCCAATGGAAAACGTCCAAGATTTGTTTTTACGACACCTTTTGTAAAACGACTTTTTTTGGTGTAATCAATATTGACATCCACAATAACCGGTTGACCTGTCTCTGATATTTGAAATGCTTTATCCAGAGCTGAATCTATTTCACGATTCGTATTGATTTCAATAAATGCCGCACCAGTTCCTTTGGCAATGCCTTCAACCTGGATATCACCAAGAATGGTACAGGTCTTTCGATTCAATGGGATACTTTGAAATTGACTGATTTGACCAAGTTCACCATCATGAAATACCACAATAATAACACCAAGATGATGAATTGATGCTGTAATTATTTCCATGCAAGTCATCAGAAATGCGCCATCACCCACAATTCCGATCACCTGATTATCCTGATGACTTAGTTTTGTTGCGATTGAAGCAGGAATACAATATCCCATACAATTGAAATCTGAGGGGGAAATAAAATGACGTTCCTGTTCAATGGGTAAGAGTTCCATGGTTAAAAAGGTGTGGTTACCATCATCAACAACAACATAAGCGGATTTGGATATTCTTTTCTTCAGCGCCTTCAAAAAAAGATAGGGTGAAACCAGATTTTTTTCTGGTAAATTAGTCCATTCCTTTTCATAGAGTAGTTTGTCCTGTGCAATTCGATCTCTGATCTGATTATTGCGATTGGATATCTCCTGATTTCCCAATTCTTTAAGTATTGCATCAAAGATGTCTTTTGTATCGCCCTGTATGTTTATTTTGGAGGGATAATTACGATCAAAAACTTCTCCATTAATATCCACATGAATTAAATTCTCAGGCACTGGCAAACCATAGCTTGCTGTAGCAAGTTCACTGAATCGCGCCCCTGCAGCAATCAGGCAATCACAATTGACAAAGGCGTTTTGGGCAGCAGGGACAGCCGATTCACCAAATCCCATGCCTGTATGTAATGGATGTGAAGCAGGAAAAGCGCTTAAACCCTGCAAAGTTGTCGATACTGGCATGTTCAATTTTTCAGCAAGCTGAATGGATTTTTCAACACAATGAACAGCGCCCCACCCGAGGTACAAACAAGGCTTTTTAGCCTGTTTCAGCATGTTGACAGCCTGTTTGATTTGTATGTAATCCAGAGGTCTTTTATGCGTGCGTGGTTGATATTCGGGCATATCATCAACCGAATCCTGAAATAATAATAAATTTGATGGAATTTCTACAAATACAGGGCCAGGTGTGCTTGATATCGCAATTTCATAGGCCTCATAAATGACATTGATGATGTCTCGATGATGTTGGGCAAGAAATACTTTTTTTACAACTCCGCCAACCAGCTTGCTATGATCTACCTGATGCAATTGATACGATTTGCCCGAATCTCGTCGAACACCGCCTGTGATAACAAGCATGGGAATACCATCCAAATAAGCCTCTCCAATCCCACTCATGGCATGCGTTACACCGGCTGCAGGAACAACAACCAACGTACCAATGTGATCTGTTGTACGACTAACAGCATCGGCCATAAAAGCGGCTCCCCCTTCATGTGTGACAAGAATCGGGGTAATTTGATCAGATGAGTTGAGCGCATCATATAATTCTGTATTATGCACACCTGGTATTCCAAATGTAAATTTGACACCGATTTGCTCTAAAGCAAACAATGCCAACTCGGCACCAGTCTTTTTCATGTAATGTTCCTTTGATTTTTTCCCTAATAGATCTTATGATGAATTACTATGGAATGCTCTGAAAATAACTTCTCTACACGACCTTATTTTTTTGTACGATCATGAAAAATGAGCATGTTATTTTCCGAGCATTCCTATACATCGAAAGATCGCTTTTATTATAATTTTTATGACAGATTTTCCAATCCAATTATTTT
>Ga0272440_1004451_pt1 | contig 9978 bp, 7 predicted proteins | sample SSMMMBAug17_FD_192440 | JGI IMG/M metagenome (GOLD analysis project Ga0272440, IMG submission 192440) | Marine sediment archaeal communities from Little Sippewissett salt marsh, Falmouth, MA, United States - SSM-MMB-Aug17 | ecosystem: Environmental > Aquatic > Marine > Wetlands > Sediment ... | reverse complement strand
TTTCAGGTTCATCATCATTGATCCTGGAATCCGATGCAACCGAAAGTCTTGCTGGCAGAATGGACATGATTCGTTTGATGTCACCAGACTTTCGAGATTATATGATTATTCAGGGAAAAGAGCCGCCACCAGACATTAAACATTGTACTGATTATTTAGATATCAAAAATGAACTTCATCTGTTTTATGGTGAAAAAAAAGATCTTTTGATACATGACTATTTAGAATATTTACGATGGGGTGGTTTTCCTCAGTTAAAAGAAATACCTGATGAAAATGAAAGACGACGATATATTACAGATGTTGTGGTAAAAAAAATTTTACGATTTGATTTACCAGTCCGTTTCAGTGGCGAAAATCCAATGGACTTAGAACGATTGTATGAAATTTATACAACAGAAAATGGACAGTTAATTGAATATGAAAACTTGTTGGTATATATTGTTATTGGGCTTCTCATTCGCTGGAAATGTCCTGGATTCAGTAAAACATTCACACAATATCCATGGTTTGCTGTTCCATACAAAAGGTATACACTACCAACTATCATTGATTTATGCTGGCAATAGCTTGAAAATTTTTTATTGACATATCGTAAATTGGTTGAGGCATGGTGTACTGTTGAACACAAAAGCTTTCCACAACGAACCCAAATATCAGCAATACAATTTATATTAGTAATAAGGGGACGTCTATGATTTTATGATTTTATCCATCACACGTAAATTTTTCTGCAATAGGACGAAACTTTTCAAGAAAAGCATAAAATCATAGACGTCCCCTTATTCTCCCTCAATGAGCTTATTCATACCATTAATACTGTTGATTGGAAATCAATGTGTCTGGAAAATGATTAAATCTGGAATGTTACTTGCATTAATTTTTGTCTCTGACAATCATTAAGGAATACTCGAAAAATAACTTCCCCATTATTGATATTGTTCGTTTCGGGGTTTTTGTCGTGTAGAGACGTAGCATGCTACGTCTCTACACGAGCTTATTTTTTTGTATGTTCAAGATAAAATGAGGTTGTTATTATGAGAGAATTCCTAAGGGCATTTTTTAGCCCTGAAAGGGCGTAACATATCAGCCAACGCCCCGGGTAAAACATTACAATACTTTAAGCCTTATTATGGATCAATCTCATTTTCATATGATTGAACAGAATGCTTCAACACATTGGTGGTATCAGGGTCGTATACGTATCTTAACAAAGCTATTGCATTCTCTTCATTTACCAAAAGACTGTAACATTCTTGAAATGGGATGCGCAACAGGGGAAAACTTATTATGGCTTCAAAATTTTGGACATCCTGTGGGCATTGAACCTGATTTTTGGGCTGTAGAGAAAGCAAAACAAAAAAAAGCGGGACATGTATATCAGGGCAGTCTCCCCAATCATTTGCCTGACATTTCAAAACAGTTTGATTTAATTACTTTACTGGATGTTCTGGAACATATTGAGAACGATGATTTATCTCTCATGGTTCTTAAAAAATGGCTAAAGCCAGGAGGGTATATTCTTATTACAGTACCTGCATACACTTTTTTATGGAGTGCTCTGGATGATATTAATCACCATAAAAGACGATATACATGGAATTTGCTATATAAACGCTTAAAAAAAAACGACTACTCAGTTATATATATGAGTTATTTTAACACTCTTTTATTTCCACTTATTTGCACTTTTCGAATGATGGATCGTTTTTTGGGGAATGCTCAACACAGTGATGTTTCTTTCTGTGAGTTTGGAAATCATGTGCTTAAAACAATTTTTTCACTTGAACAGCGATGGATACCTCAGAAAAAATTTTCTTTTGGCGTTTCTCTTGCAGCTATTGCTAAGCTATAATCAATTGTTTAATTCCTCAACATAGATAAAGAAAACAATATGAAAATTCAACATTTTGATCCACTAAAACTGTTATGGGCAAGTCTTGTTCTTGTCACGATGTCAATTATTTTCTTTTTTCCAGCATGGGGGCTTAATCAAACATTTTTTGCATTTGATTGTTTATTTGAATATTTCCCATTCAAAGCTGCTGATACGCTTGTTCGTTCACATAATCCTTTAATCACTGATCCTATTAATGGCTTTTATTCGCCATTCTTTTATCCATCGCATTTCTTTTTTCAAAATTACTTTAAAGTTACTGATATACCTTTTTGGTTTCATTTAAATTTTACAGGAGTTCCTTTTTTTCCTTATGGTAATCCTTTGCCATTTTTTTTGTACTTATTGTTTCCACTGACCATTGCTCATGATTTATTGTTGTTTATATCCATTACAGGTTGCGGTCTTTTTACATTCATGTATCTAAAAGAAATACGCTTATCTTTTTGGGCCTCACTGTTTGGGGCCATTGCATGGATGTTTAATGGCTATGTCATGGTCTGGCTTGAGTTTGAACATGTACCAATGATGGCACTTGGACTTTCATCCTCTCTTTTTGCAATTGAGCGTTGGTTCTCAAAAAGAACTAAGGTCGCTTTTATTGGAATGATTGTGGGATTTGGTTTTTGTCTGAGCATTGGTTATGCTCACCTGTTAATTATCCAGTTTATATTTTTTGCTTGTTATCTTTGTTTTCGATTGATTAAAAATCAACTCACCTTTGAAGAATCGCCTATTGATACCAAAATGATCATTAATACTATCATTGCCTGCATATTGAGCGGAATAATTGGCATGCATTTTTTGACCAGTCATATGTATCTCCATGATAGTGGGCAACGTAAAGGCATGGATGTTCATACACTTTTTGATAACACCGGAATTTTATTGTCCAAATATCTTGTCACCGTTGGATTCCCTGATTTTTATGGTTCTCCCACCAGAAATCTTTGTTTTACGCCACGCTCGAAAGTCAACCAGTCCTATAATAATTACAATGAATTATGCATCTATTCTGGTATGATATCTTTATTTTTAGCTTTCAGCTCATTGATGTTTATTCGACAATCTTCATATATTTCATTCTATCTCATCAGTGGTCTTTTATGTTTAACGTTTTCTATGGGAAGTCCTTTATATTCGCCATTGGTATGGTGGGTTCCCGGACTTAACCTATCCACGCCCACAAGAGTTCTTTATATATATGGTTTCAGCATTTGTATGCTATCTGCTCATGGTTTTGAATATTTGCTAAGGCAAAAACATAAAGGTATTATTTTTATATGGATGTTTTTAGTGATCGGTTGCATTTTTTTAGCAAGTTTTGTTCAAACTCACAATGGATTGAGATGGGCTACAGGGCTTCATGACTTAAACCTTCTTTCTCAAGGCGTTTACAACCTTGTTTCACGTCATTACCACTGGCAGTCTGAAATAATTGGAATGCCATTAATATTTGCTATAACCAGTTTTTTTCTCTTGTTATTGATTTACAATACAACAAATGCTTCCATAAAAACAATTTTATGTACACTGGTTCTTGCATTACTTTCTTTTGATTTAATCGGATTTGGTCTGCTTTATAATACAACGACATCAAGATCATTAGAATATCCTGAAACACCTGACATTAATTATTTAAAAAATGATCCCTCACTATATCGAATTATGACCTTAGGGCCATTTTTACATCATGCTTTTGTTCCTTATGGAATCGAAGATATCAGTGGTTATGGATCTTTTTATCCAAAACGATATGCCCGATATCTATTTATCAGTCAACATAAACACATTAAAAATCTACCAGACCAATTCAGTCGATGGATACAATTTAAACATCCCAATTCTCCCTTGCTTGATCTTTTAAATGTAAAATATATTCTAACACCTATAGAGAAGAATTTAAATTCAAGCCAATTCACGAAAGTATATAATGGAAAAATCAATATTTATGAAAATAAATCGGCCTTTCCCAGAGCCTTTTGTGTTTCATCATTTGATATACAAACAACTGATAATGGATTGACTGACATGTTAAGGCAATGGAACAATCATGATTTCCAGCATAAAGTGCTTTTGGAAAAACAACCTGATTTATATTGGAAATTAAAATCTCACGAAAATACCTTTATGAAATCAACTGTTCACATTCAAAAATATCAACCCAATACGATCATTTTAAAAGTCAAGGCCCCACATCATTGCATGTTAGTGTTAGGCGATTCATATCATCCTGGATGGCAAGCTTTTGTGGATGATGTACCTGAGACAATATATCGTGCCAATTACATTATGCGTGCTGTTGTTGTTCCTAAAGGTGAGCATACAGTAACATTCCAATTTAAACCTAATATGCTGCGATTTGGATGGTTTACAACAATTATTGGATGGATTATAGCAGGGATATTAATGCTATACTTTAGCTTTCAAAAACGTAAAAAAAAATTCGTTTTTAGTCATTACGCCTGATGCCTCATTACTAAAATTGTTATATAATAAACAAACTCAGTTATTTGTTGAGCCGCACCAAGATAATCCCCTGTATATCCTCCAATCTTTTTCTTAAAGTAATAATATAAAAAGACAATGGTTATCGCCAAAATTGGTATGGTTAGAATAAAAAACAAAGGAAAATAAATAAAGAATAATAGTGTGATTATGCATCCAATACATACATTTTTCTTTTGCTCTGCTTCAACAAGCTTAAAAGATTTACTGCTTTCTTTTTTTCCAGCATATGGAAGAAAAAGGATGAGAAATAATATTGATGTCCGACTGAACACATGAGATGATATGAGTATCTGGGGCACGTCCGATTCTGGAAAGTGTGTTAGTAATAAATATTTTCCAAAAAGAATACCTGCTAGCCCAATCATGCCATAGGCTCCCAGATGTGAGTCTTTCATAATTTCCAATCGTTTTTCCAATGTTATTCCACCAAGACTGTCACAAAAATCTGCAAATCCATCTTCATGAATCGCTCCAGTTAACAGAATTGTTGCAATGATGCAGAAAAAAACAGATATATCCAAAGAAAATATGAAATGACATGCAACAAAAATAATTGTTGACCACAAGCCTACAATACCACCAATTAATGGTAAATATCGAATTGCTTTGTTATTATATTCTTCTTGATATTGAAATGTTTTTTGAATGGGGAGTCTTGTAAAAAATACGATGGCATGATTAAAAATAAACCATTGAGTTTGAATTAATTTTATATATGTCTGGGGATTAAAAAAAAGACAACTATTATTCATAAGTATCTTATATTGATAAACATAATAAGCGGAATACTTTTTTGCAGCATTCCGCTTATTAATGAACCACAAATGCAGGCGCTAAATGGAAAAATGATTAAATTGTAATTCCTAACATGAAAGAATTACCACAAAATTTTAAATTCAACGCGCCTGTTTTTAGCCTGACCTTCTTTTGTTTTATTGGTAGCAATAGGTCGTGTTTCACCAAAACCTTTTATCACAAACCGATTTTTGGATATGCCCATTTTCAGAAGTTCATTGGTAACTGCTTGAGCACGTTTTTTGGAAAGTTTTAAATTGTAAGATTCTCTTCCAATACTATCAGTATGTCCATAAACTCCCAGACGCATGGATGGATTCATGCTCATCACTTTTGTAATTTCCTCAAGATAAGGATAAATGGTTGTTTTGATATCCTTTTTGTTTGTCGCAAAATGGATAATTTGTATGATCCAGCATCCCGATTCATCCACTCGAGCGCCTTTTGGTGTATGCTCACATTGATCCAAATGGTCAAAAACACCATCATTGTCAGCATCAATAACACATCCTTTTTTATTAACAGGTGCTCCTTTTGGTGTATTTTGACATAAATCTAAATAATCAGGAACACCATCTTCATCACTATCTATTGGACATCCTCTCTGATCAACAGTAACATCAATAGGTGTTAAACTGCAATCATCAAGGTAATCATACACACCATCTTTATCAGCATCAAAAGGACATCCCTTTTTATCAACATCAATTTTTTCAGGAGTGTCCGGGCAAATATCAAATTTATCTGCAATACCATCAAGGTCTGTATCAATAAATTTTTCAAAAAATACATTTTTGACAAATTCTGCCATAGGATCTGGTTCTGATATGTCTGTCACTTTTTCAACAAAACCATTACCCTCCTTGGTTATACGATCCATTAATTCAAATCCTTCACGACTGTCCCCTATGTGAATACCATAAACTTTTAAACGATCTCCAATGTCTTTTTTCATGGATTGAACAGTTGCCAGTGTATTACTATCCATATCCTTCCCATCACTAACAATCAGTAAGGCAATATTTCCTGACACATTTGATAAATCTTCCTGAGCCGCACTTAATGCCTGGGGCAATAAACTTTGACCACTAGGCCAGGAAATGCTTTTCAAAGCATTTTCAAAATCTTGTGTACGATATTTTTCAGTACGAAAAATTTGGTTTGTTTCAGAGTCAATTGTCCATAGTTTTTTACCAAATGTTCGAATATTACACGATAAAGGAATTTCCGGAAGGGTCTGATTCATATAACTTAAAATTTCTTTGGCCTGAGTAAATTTATCCCGGAAATTCCACAAATAAGCCATTGATCCTGATGCATCCAGGATTACGCATAAATGATCGGCTCTCTGGATATAGTCATTCATGTTGTATTTTTCATTGAGATCCTTTGGGGTGAATGGACGAATTGTGCTGCATCCAAATAATTGAAACAGAAGCCCAATCATAATCATCAGTGAAATCATCTGATTTTTCATTTTTTCATTCCTTTCATTATCAATATCTTTATTATTAAACAGTAAAGACGTTTGCCTTAAAAATTTAACCAAACGAAATATTTAATCTGTCTACATATCGAATTATAAACCGATTTTGCAAGAACAAATCCATTATTGCGAGATGCTATTGAATAAAATTCATCATTAAAATAAAATCATATGCTCTGTTATATAAAAAAATTTTTTTTAGGATTTTTTGTCTTTTTGGATCAATTCAGGTGTTAATGTTTCAATTACCTGACGATGTGCCACTGGATAAAATGAAATCATCCAATTGTTTTCATTACAGGTTTTAATACAGGTCGAAAATATAACATTTTGAATATCTTCATAAAAATGACAAAAATTTCCATTAAAATGGCAAATAACATTCAGTTGAAATGCAAATGGCCCCACGCCTGCAAAAATGGTTTTTACAGATAATAAACCTTCATGAAAAGGTTGGTTTGCAATTTCAAGTTTTACAGAATTGGTCAATGCCTGAATAATATCAGGCATTCGCCCTTGATGCTGATCATCAAAATTGATTTCAGCAACCATTCGAAAGCCTTTAGAAAGATTACAGGGTGATATTTTTAAAAATTCAGCAGTTGGGTATGAAATAATTTGATCTCCAAGAAGTTGAACATTAACAAAAGCAGGCGTTTGAGCTAAAATTTTACCTATATTGTTATCAGGAAGCATCACCCAGTCATTTACTTGAGAGGGAAACCAGCATTCTTTTTCAGAAATGGGGCGGGATCTCATATCTAATAGATCTTTAAGGGGCAATTGAATTTTTCCGCCATCCAGTTTTTCATTGGTTAATTCAGATGCCAGATTAATTCGACTAACTTTATATGAAATACCCTGATATTCAATCATTTCCCCTTCTCTAACCGGACCCAGATTTAATATAATTCTGGCTTGTTTCCAGTATCTCGGGAGTGCATGATTGGATGCCCAGGCAATTCCCACCACAAATATAATAAACAATGATAGTAAGAACCAATCGCCACAAAAGTACAGAACAAGAAGTAAAGCGATGAGTGACGTAATAAAAGTTGCAATCCAATAGCTTAAATCAAAGGTACGAATGTACACAGACCGGGGGTGTTTTTGAAAGGGCTTTGTCAGATGAATCCTCTCTTGTAATTGATACATCAAAAACCATGTCAAAGCAAAAACAACAATTGCCAGAAGTAAATTTCGCCCTCGGCTTCGGAAAAAGAGTTGCATCAACTCGTGCAAATGCTCTGAAATATTTTTTTTCATGAGATGTTTTTGTCTGAGTTTTTGTCGGCTAATATTCAATCGGGTTTTGATTTCCCGACTTTTATTTTTCCAGATGGTTTTAATTTGATTTAATTCTACTCGTAAATTATTATCAGTTATATGTGGACTAATGGCGTTTAACTTTTCTAAGGCCTTTTTCGCTATAGTTTGTTGCTCTTCGAATTGTTCAATTTCTGTTTCTAATTTATCAATTTCGCGAGGTCGGGATGTCATTTGCTTAATTTCACGAAACAATGGTTCAATCAGTTGCTTCAGTTCTTCTTTCCAGTCAAAGGTCTGTTTTTTGGTATTATCAAATTTTTCCAATTGAACATCTGTTGCCAGTTGATGAAAATTTCCCTCAAGATTTTTTAAATGTTTACTTAATTTTGAAATTTGAAGGGTTAAATCTTCCTGTCGCCCAACACCAGCCGTACTTTGCATACGTTGTTGAATGGTAAGTATTTGATCTCTGGTATTATCAATAGCATTTAATAAATCTTTAAGATGATGGATATTTTGGACAATTTCTTCAGTGGGTTCCTTATCAGAGGCATATAAGGTTGAATAATATAGTATTGGTATAAGAATAATAATGATTAGAAAATAGTTTTTATTGATATGCTTAAATTTCATGAATGCCTTAAAGATTATCTTGTTTGAAGAAAAGATTAAAAGGTTATTAGACTTTTTATGTTATATTGTTATTTATCAAAATACAACTACATTATGAATTTATTCCCGATTTTTCAGGCGAAGAAAGGTCTATCAAATTTTATGACTCAAAATCTTAAAAAGTCTGTCCTTTCTCCGCCCGGAGACGCACAGCAGTGCTGTTATGTTGCGCCCTTTTGTAAAGTGGACGAACATTTTATTTTTTTCTACCCGAAAACTTATGATCGCTTATTTAGACTCTTAAGAGCATTAAATAAATCATCTTTATCGACAGAAAATCCATTATTAATTTCAATATCAAGAATAGCAGCTTTAGTTACTCTCTGTGAATCAATGGTGTTATGTAACTCGGAGCCAATGGTTGCATTTCTAATTATTATTGTATTGTAGCCATGAGCCGACATATTTCTTATACCTACCGGACGCATCACTATACACTGATTTGTTGCAGCTCCTGCATATAGCAAATGCAGTATTTTGTAATCTTTAAATATTTTTTGTACATCATTGAATGAACTTGCAATAAATTCTCTTTCTCGCTTTTTGGGCAAAAGATCTTTGTGTATTCCCAAGATTTTGGGATATGGGATATATAAAGGATTGCTATATCTTGAGTATTTTGAGTATTCTTTTAATCTAAAAATAAATTCTACAGGAGGCCATTGGTTTTTATTTATTTTATTTTTTTTTACCCACACAGGAAGTACAGAGCGAGGTGTATCACTCGGTCCTCTTAAATCCAAATCTCTTTGCTTGTGATTAATTCCATCCCATCCAATTGGACGATGTGGAGCATGTAAAACCAGCATATCAACCGCTCGTGCCATTTTAAGCAGGGGCTTTATCTGTTTTGCAATATCATCATTGTTAGAGCTTTCAAATCGTTTCCTTTCTAACTCCCATGTATCAATAAGAATTAATGCTGTTTGATTAAGGGGGATATCTATTTGCCTTTCTCTTAGCTTATAATGTTTTGAGAGATTGTTGCCACCAGGATCATGTATTGGATATGAAGCATTACGTACAGTAATTTTTATGACTTTCGATTGAACCCTATAAGGTTTTGGAGCCAAGCTGACAATTTCTTTTTCCTTGTGAGTGTCATTATTGTCAGCAAAGTCTTTATTTCCATTGCAGCCTGCTAAAAATATAAAGATTGTTAAAAAAATTATTGTTTTTGTCATAATGGTGCATAAATTTTTTTTAGCCCTGAAAGGGCGTCACATCTATGTTTTATGTGTCGCCTTTCAGGGCTAAGATTCTGATCAATCTTTAACCCAGGGCGTTGCCCTGGGCTGGTATTTAACGCCCTTTCAGGGCTAAGAAAATATCCAAATTATAATTTACT
>Ga0272440_1004450_pt1 | contig 9981 bp, 7 predicted proteins | sample SSMMMBAug17_FD_192440 | JGI IMG/M metagenome (GOLD analysis project Ga0272440, IMG submission 192440) | Marine sediment archaeal communities from Little Sippewissett salt marsh, Falmouth, MA, United States - SSM-MMB-Aug17 | ecosystem: Environmental > Aquatic > Marine > Wetlands > Sediment ... | reverse complement strand
ATAGTAATACATACAACATACAAAATATGATAAAAAAATTAGATATTTAACTAAATACATTACCTGATTACATTCCAGAAATAATTTGTAAGGCTTTAATTATATCTGAGATATCCATTTTTTCATTTTGATTCAGATCACAGGGAATAGTTGTTTTGTCTATATTTAATTCAATATCTCCTAAATATAGATTTTCATTTGAAATCAATATTTCAGTTATATAATTTTGAAAATACTCGGATGAGATGTTTAAAAGATATTTTCCATAAACAATATCAGTAAATGAAAAATCTCCGCTCAATTGAGTTATCTTTTTTATACCATTTGACAAAGTAACAGATGCATTTTTAACACCTGTTTTATAGCCGGGTAAACTAGTTATAACCCTGCCATTTATATTTCCTGATCTTTTAATATATGAATATGTATCTTTTGGGTCTGTATTATCCAAATATTCCTGAAGATTTGTTACACCATCCATATCAGGATCTAATAAAGTGTCATTTGGATTGGTTGGGTCAAGATTATAATTTATTTCCCAAATATCAAGCATTAAATCTTGATCTGTGTCTTTTAACGCCGGGTTTGTTCGGAAATTGTATTCATAAATATTTGTAAGGCCATCATCATCAAGATCATTATTTGCATCATCAATATTAATATTAAGTCCAGGATATAACAGCTCCCATGAATCAGGCATACCATCTTCGTCAGTATCTGTTTGGTTCCCACCTGTTATTGATATTTTAATACTTTTTGAAACATTAATTAATCCATTATATTTTTTACTTATAAAGCTTAAAATATAATTTCCATCATGATTAAATTCATCATATGACCCATAATATTTTTGTGGTGTTTCGCTAAGGGACATTGAAATTAATGGTACAGAAACAAATGGAACTTTAAAGTCAGATGTTGTTTCAGGAGGATAGTATGTTGGCGGCACAATAACAGCCTTAGACCACTCAATAAAATCATCATTAAATTGTATAAAAAATTCATGCCTTAAAAAAGCCTCAAGGCTTTGATCTTGAGATTGATCATTTATTTCAGGATATTGATCTTGTATTTGAAAATTTCCTCCAAGATAAATATTTTTTGATAAATTTATTTTTGATTCATTTAGTTGTGGATTCATATACAAAAAAGGTCCATTTATGCCTTTTAAAATATTTTTTGATTCCAGACATGAATCATAAATTGAAAGTCCAGTTACAAGACCATTTACAAAAAATTGAGAAAAAGAAATCATTCCATTTAACATTATAAATGAATCTTTATTATCTGCTGAGGAAATAATAACTCTTTTTGAATCGGATTTTAAAAGATCATCAACAAAGCTGCCTGATTTGCATGCTTCAATAATAATTACAACAGGTCTTTTAGTAAGTAATTCAAAAGCATCTAAAAAGCCGTTTAGCCTTATTCCTGAAAGTATTTCATTTGAATATATTTCAAATGTTGAAAGCCCTCCATAACCTACAAGATAAATATAAAGGGGTCCGTCATTTTGCTGCTCAACAGCCCATTTTGTTATAATATTTCCAAATTCAAGCACAGTTGGTGTGCTGTCATCAACAATATTATCATCATATAAATCACCATCAATATCATGTTCTGAAATTGAATTTATATAATAAATATCATTTTTATCAAAAAAACGATTTTCAAAGCTTTTATAAATCATATCTGACAAATACTGCGTTGATTCAATATTTTGATCAGTTCCAATGTCTCTTCTTGTGCTTGCAACAAGTATTAAATTTCCATGTTGTTTTCTATTATCCAATGATGTTTCAACAAAAAAATCAGTTTTTGCACACATACCTTCAAAAACAGCTACAATAGAAGTCTTTCCTTTATTATGAGCTTCAATATAACCATTTGAGTCAACACTAATAATATTGCTGCTTAAAGATGTCCATACAGGGTTTGAAATTATCGATATACTGCCATCTGTATAAATTGTTGTTGCAGTTAGATGCATAGTATCGCCAATTTCAAGAGTATTATCAAATGAATTAATATTTATTTTCCATACTTTTCGTAAAGACTGGATTTTACTATCGCCTTTTACTGATATTTCATAATTTGAACCAATATCGCCATTATTTTCAACCTTCACATAATAATTCCCATAAAAAAGTCTTGCCTTAAGACTGTAAGCTAAACCATTTGAAGTTGTATAGAAAGCATAAGTATTTTGACTTTCATCTAATAAGGAAATTTTATAATCACCTCTTTGTGTTAAAGGATTGAATTGAACAATTGTGTTTGTGGTTGATGCAAGAAAAAAGCTGTAATAATCAACATCATTTTCTGAAAATATTCCAGCTTTTTTTGTAGATATATCATCTAAGGGATTTGCAAAGTTTAAAGTATTATTTGGCTCCATTTCAAACAAAGTATTATCTGATTTTACTGCCTTAATTGAATAATAATTATATTCATCAAAATTATCACTTTGAATCTTTATATAATATTTGCCTGTTATAAGACCTATATTAAAAGAAATTTCTTTATTATTTTTATCTGCTTTTGCTTTGTAAATACATTGATCTTCATTATCTTTCCAAAGGCTGATAATATATTCATTTTGACTTGTTGAATTAAATATTATTTCAAGCCATCCTGGATAAGATTGTTGAAAAGAAAAATAATCTATATCATTTATAGAATTTATTCTTCCATAAAACGGCCCATATATTGAATCTTGATTATAATTAAATTCATTTGCACTTGAAATGCTGTCATTTGATTCATATTCTAACTGTATATTCAGCGGCTCTAATCTTAAAGTAAAATTATTAAAAACATTAACATTCATAACTGGTTTTATATTAATATAATAAAGACCAGAATTAAGAATTAAATCAAATGTAATTTGTTCATTATAAAAATCGTGTTCTTCTATTAATTCATAATTACTATTTAAAATCTTTACATTATAAGACTCATTTATACCATTTGAAGTGAGATTAAATCTTATTGCCTGTTTTTTTGTATTATTAAAAATAAATTTTGTAGTTTCTTCAAGACTACCAGAATAAGTATGATAATCAGTATTTAATAAAACTGATTGATCAGTCACTTTTTGATATTTATCATAGACCATATAATTTAATATATATGATTTATAAGGATCAGAATCACCATTTGTTGTCAGTTTAATATAATAAGTTCCTGTTTTTAATCCATTATATAAAAAAACAGGTTTTCCATCAAAGGATAAGGATGAAGCCATTAATTTTCCAGCTTCGTTAAATAATTCTATTTTTGTATCTAAGGCTTCACTGTTTGTAAGATAACTAATATTTATTATAGAGTCATAAAATAGATATAATCTATAATAATCTGTTTGATCATCAAAAAAATCACCTTTATAAAATAAATTTTCAGATATTGAATTGGCATTATAAATATTATTATCAGGTTCACGTTCTTCTTTATCAAGGCTTGTATATAGGGCTATCCATTTTTCATATGTTTTATCCAAATATGAACAAGATACTTTTACCCATCCATTTTTTTTTGCAATCAAAGTATTATTATATATACTTGCAATATCTTCATGCATAGTAGTGAAATTTGTTTTGATTGTAGATATACTATTGTCAAACCTGCCTTTTAATAATAATTTATATTTATCAGGACCACCAATTGTTTCAAGCTCAATCCATGCATTATAAAAATTTGATATTGAAAATAAACCTTGAAAATTTCGTTTGTATGGGTCAGCAATTGGTTCTATTTTTAAAACACAATTAGGGCTGTAAGGTTCTGTTACAGTCCATTGATAATATCCATCGTTTGGGGTATTAAATTCAATAAGCTCAAATGTATCATAAAGACCGCCCTTTCTTGAGATATAAATATTAACTCCTCCGATAATACCTTTTGTTTCCCAAACTATATCCATAATATTTCCAATAAAAAAGCGGTCAGATTGATTTGGAGAAATAATATACAAATTTTCATTATTTTGTATTTGTCCAGCTCTTACAGCTCTAAGATTAAATTCGCGATTTTTTTCTCTGTAAAGATCATTGCCATATCCAAAATGGATACACCATGCTTTTTCCGGTTGATCTGATTTTGAAGTTGATGACCAGTATGGAGTTGAAAAGATATCAGGAAAGAATTTATTATCTGATGCAGGGTTGTTTTTATTGAAATTTGATAATGTTCTTAGATTATCAATATTAGGCAATCGCCAGTCATCATATTGAGCAAGGTTCAAATTATTACAAAAAGACAAGGCTTTTGACCAGCTTAATCCAGAAGCACCATTTTTTTGCCACATAAGGCCTGTTTCAGTATCAGTTATAGTTCCATCGCCATTATCAATAAAATTATTATTTTTAAAATAATAATCACCCCTTACAGCTCTTATATATTGCTTAGTTATTTTTAAATCGTATATATCATTACCATCATTGAAATTAACAGACCATGCATGAGCCATATTGTCAATTTTCTCATTTGAAGACCAAAAATAGGCTGATGAGCAATTAGGAAAATAATTTTGATCAATCGAAGGATTATTATTGTTAAGATTTATTATGGTATGTAATTCTTTAGCATTTGGAATGCGCCAGTCAGAAAAACCGCCAAATGCAGTATTATTTAAAATAGAAATAAAATCCTTATTCATGTTGTACCATGAATAGGTTTTATTCATATTATGAATAGAATCATCTTTTGTTTTAATTTCCCAGAAAAGACCAGTAACTTTATCATAAATAATACTCCAGTTATCAGAAGAATCATCAACAATATTTCCATTAATGTCAATCTTGTTATATTTTCTTGAATTAATGGTAAAATTTGCATCCTGTTCAAATGAATCTATATTATTGCAGTCTATTTCACTTGTATCATCATAACATAGATTTTGACCAGTATCCGGCGGAGGAGCAGCCAGAGAATTATTTATTAAAATAGCAGCAAATATAAAAAAAAGATGTATTAATATTTTAAATTTAGCCATCAGCAACAGTTTTTTGAATAATTTTTTCTTTTTCATTTTCCCATTTTTCAGCCAGAGAATTATTTATAACTATATCATTAAATATAAAAAAAGATGGATTATTTAAATTTAGCCATCAGCAATAATTTTTTGAATAATATTTATAACTATAGCATTAAATATAAAAAAAGATGAATTATTTAAAATTTTAACCATCAGCAATAATTTTTTGAATAATTTTTTCTTTTTCTTGTTCCCATTTTTCAGTAGGAATTTGACAGGTTCCTACAGCTCTATGTCCGCCTCCGCCATATTCAAGCATAAGTTTGCCAATATTGGTATTTGAAGTTCTATTTATAATACTATGACCGCATGTAAAAACCATATTTTGTTTTCTAAAACCCCAAATTATACGCATTGAAATATTTTGTTCTGGAAAAAGAACGTATTCTTTAAACCTGTTGCCTGATACAATTTCATCAACATTATGAAGGTCAATAATCAAAAGATTATTTCTAATTTCACTATTATTTTTGATCATTTCTTCATAAGCCTTTTCTTGTTCAAAGTAACGTTTTATTCTTTCTTTAACATCTTGAATTTCTAAAATTTCATCAGCAGTTTTAGTTCTGCAAAGCTGGATCATTTCTTCCATTAACTGATAATTTGATATTCTATAATCTCTATATCGTCCTAATCCAGTTCTTGGATCCATAATAAAAGAAAGCAGTATCCAACCTTTTGGATTTGTAATTTCATCTATTGTCAAATTTCCGCTGTCACTTTTATCTACAGCTTCCATAAGCCCTTTTTCTTCAAAATGTGGAAATTTTTCAGCACCGCCATAATAATCATAAATAACTCTTGCACAGCTGGGAGCTTTTTCACTTTTGCCTTTATAATGAAATTGTTGATCCAGCTTAAGTCTTTCATTTTCACTTGAATGATGATCAAACCATAGCCCACAACCAGGTACATATGGTATATTTGTCAAAACATCATTTTCATTTACTTCAACTTTACCATCTTGCATATCTTTAGGGTGTACAAACTTATATTCATCAACAATTCCTGCCTCAACAAGCAAAATTGCACAGACAAGGCCGTCAAAATCCGATCTTGTTAATAATCGCATAAAATTTTCTCCTTTATAATTGTTAATTTATTTAATAATAATATTATAATAGTTAAAAAATAAATCTTCATTGCAATATATATACCTTTATTAGATAAAATAGAAAAATTTTTTAATCGAAAATAAGCTCTCAAAAAGTTCCAATGCTACATATTTTTCTTCAGAAACTTTCAGATTATCGAGAGGTTGAATACTATTATTAATGTAATATTCTTTTAAGTCAGGGAGGGCATTCATAATTTCATATCCTCTTAATATTACACGATAGACTTAATTATTTGAAATTATTTCATTAATTATTTCTTAAATTGACCATTATTTATAAAGATCAAATTAAATATATTAAAAATTAAAACCATGATCTGCAAGTATAGTTATCTTTTTCAAGAATTTTATTTTCTTCTTGCAACTGAAGATACATAAAGGCATTTTCAATGGCAAGACCTCCATGATGTGCTAAAGCTTCTACAACAAGAATCATTTCATCAGGAAAATCTTGTTCAAATTCGCTGTAAAGCCTCATAGCACCAATTATTTGATTCTTTGATTTAATTGGAACTGATAAAATTGATTTAATACCCTCTTCCATCATTTTATCAGGGTATTGAATTTGATCATCATTGGTTGCATTTTTAATAATTACAGTTTCACCATCCATTACTTTTGCGAGGCTTTTTTTAGGAGAGATAGGACCTTTGTTTAAAAATTTTTCACTGAGCCCATAACTTGCAACAAGGTCAAGGGAGTCATGTTCCTTGTTTAATAGTCTAATAACAACTCCTTTCATATCAAAACTTTCAGAAATTTCTTGAGTTAAAATATGAAGGATTTTTTTCATATCAAGGCTGGAATTTATATTTGAAGCAAGATTTAAAAAGAGTTCAGCTGTTTGCCTGATTCTTGTGTGCCATTTTGCATCTTGTATAGCCATACCTGCTTCATCTGCCAGAGCTTGAAGAAATCTTATATCATCCTTGCTGAATTCTTTAATTTTTTCTGTAAAAATTGCAAGAATCCCTAATAATACATTTTTAATCATAACAGGAACGATTAGAATAGATGCAATGCCTTCAGTTCTTTTAACTTCTGGATTTTCAAGAATTGTGCTGTTAACAGCATCGCGGCAATATATGTAACCTTCTTTAAGTAATATAGGCGTTAGTATGCTTGGTCTGGTAGGACCATTATTAATATAATATTCTGATAAGCCTTTATAAGCAACAGGAAGAATTTTGTCTAATTTTTCATCTTTTAAATATAGACTGGCTCCTTTAGCATCCATTGTCTTTATTGCACTTTCAACAACAAGATTCAGAAGTTCATCATTATCCCGGACAGTTCCAAATGCCCGGCTGATTTTACAAATAGCTCTAAAATAATCTTTTAACATAAAAAATTCTCCTTAATAATTTTATAATATTGGCGACATATTATGTCACATATATATACTAATGTCATTACAGATTCAGTCATAAACATTACTGATTCTAATGGATTTTGTGGTGAGTTAGAAATTCTAAGATGTCATAAATTATTTGACTGGAGTCCCAAATCTTTAGATTTGGGCGTTATCTTCATTTGTATGTTTTTGACGCCCAAATCTAAATATTTGGGACTCCAGACTATGATTTTAAGCCGTCCTAAGATATGACCAGCCCCACCACAAAATCTGTTAAAACGATGAATAAATCATTATTATTGCCTTTGTTCAAGCCACTCAGCAATTTTAGGGGCAAATAATTTTTGAAATTTTGAACTAACATATATACCTATATGACCAGTAGCCAGACATAAATTTTCTTTATCCTTACTGCCAACCTTATCAATAAGATACTGTGCTGCTTCAGGCGGAACAAGATGATCATATTGTCCAAAAATATTTAGTATAGGCATAGTAATATTTTTTAAGTTAATAATGTTATTTCCAACTTTTAATTTGTTTTGTATTAAAAGATTTTGTTGATAACAATCAGTGATAAATTGTTTAAATGTTGCAAATGGAACGTCAGGGCTGTCAAAAATCCATTTTTCCATCCTTATAAAATTTTCAACAAAACTTTTATTATCAATATTTTCGATAAATCCAATATATTTATCTAACATTAATCTTGCTGGATTTAAAATTAAAAAACCAAAATTCATTAAATCTCCGGGCATATTTCCTAAAGTATCAGCCATATCAACAATACTGGTATTTTTCATCCATATATGCAGCAATCCTTTATCAGTATCATAGTTAGTTGGTGTAACTGTGGTAACAAGATTTTTTATCTTTTGAGGATAAAGAGATGAATAAATGACAGAAAAAACACCTCCCATGCAAATACCCATTAGATTAATTTTGTCTATATTATGTTTATTTCTAACAAAATCTATAATATTATTAATATAAACATTAACATGATCATCAATTGTAACATATTTGTCTTTTCTTTTTGGATAACCCCAGTCCAGCATGTAAACTTCAATTCCATATTCTAAAAAGGTTTGAATTACACTTCTGCCCGGCTGTAGATCAAGCATAGTTTCTCTATTTATAAGAGCATAAATAATTAATAATGGTGTATTTTGTTTTATTTTATCAGGTTTATAATATTTCAGCTTTATTCTATCTTCTTCATAAACAATTTCATAAGGGGTTTTTGAAATATCAGTATCTAATTGTCCCAGCATTATTTTAGATGCTTTTTGAACTTTATCTTTAACTGACCCCGTATCTTCTGCTAATTTTTTTAAAATTAAATCTACAGCAATTTTTGGTTGAGCCATTAAATCCTCCTAATTAATAAAGTCTTTTGTTAAATCATCAATTTCAAATAACTGTTTGTTGTTTTTCATTTTTTAAAGATTGAATTTCATTTGTTAATTCTCTAACCTTCTTTTTTAAAAGATAAAGCTCTTTATATAAATCATCCATATCTTTATTTGTTGGAATTGGTAAGTGTTGAAGTAAATCATATAAAACTGCATCTTTTGCATTTTTATATTGTACATAAGCCTGTACTGTACTATTCATTACCTTAATATACTCAGGCGATTTTAAAAGGTTCATATAATGACCTTCAAGAATACGCAGCCACAATTTATAATAATCGTTTGAATTATCGTATATATCACCATTCTTAAGAAGCTGCTCTATCTTTTCCTGCATTACAATATTTGTTTTTTCAAAAGGTATGTAAAAAAGATATAATAATTCAATTAAAGTCTCACTAAAAATATTATACTTATCAATGCAGTTATTTACTCTTTCCTGGTAATATCTGGTTAGACCTAATTGTGGAATATTGAAGAATTTTTTAAACTCATTTTCATAAAGATTTCTCCACGATTTAAATAAATCCTGATCAATATCGTCAAAACTATAAGCTTTTGAGTGTTTTCCCAGACTAAAGATAAAATCAGTCCATGTTTTTTGAAATTCTATATTACCATCTAAAATACTATTAAAAATTTCAAAATAAACATCAGGTAATATCTCAGTTCCTTTAAGCATTGCATTTACATTTTCAGGTTCACTTAATAATGTAAAAAACAATTTATAAATAGAGCCTCCAGTTTGAAACATTTTTTTTGCTTGAGAATAAGATTTTTTTTCTGTCTTGAAAACATCTTTAAACATGTCAAAGTTTTGAAATTCGCTCACAGAATCCCAATACTTTAAAGTTGCTTTCATCCAATGAGATATTTCATTACTTATATCATTTTTTTTATTTTCATCCATACTAACTCCAATTTATTATATATTCGTTGTTTGTCTTGTTATACCTAAAAGTGAGAAATTTTTTTGATAACAAAGTATTGATTTAATTATCATATGATATCTTAATTATTGATTTATAACTTTATATTACCTGCAAATGATTATGTTAAT
>Ga0272440_1004449_pt1 | contig 9990 bp, 8 predicted proteins | sample SSMMMBAug17_FD_192440 | JGI IMG/M metagenome (GOLD analysis project Ga0272440, IMG submission 192440) | Marine sediment archaeal communities from Little Sippewissett salt marsh, Falmouth, MA, United States - SSM-MMB-Aug17 | ecosystem: Environmental > Aquatic > Marine > Wetlands > Sediment ... | reverse complement strand
GTATTTCGTGTATTTCGTGGTTAATAATTGTGGTAACCACGAAACACAGGAGTAACCACGAAACACACGAAATACACGAAAAAAAGACACTAATAGTATTTTTTCGTGTATTTCGTGGTTAATAATTTCGTGTATTTCGTGTATTTCGTGGTTAATAATTGTGGTAACCACGAAACACAGGAGTAACCACGAAATACACGAAAAAAAGACACTTAAATCGGAATAATTTTTTAAAGAATTCTATAACGCTCTTTTTTAAAAAGAGCGTTATAGACTGGTTTTGGGGGATGAACAAGCCTGGTTTACATTTTATTTTGAATGGTTAGCCTGATCCGACCCACTAAAGTGGACATTGAAATCCATTGCTCGATTGTTATTAGATGGTTTAATTGACAAGCCAGGTACATCAAATCCCTCAAGAATTTCTTTTCGATAGTCTTTCCGATATTCCAACATACTTTGTATATTGCTGCTTTTTCGTTTTAATAAATAAACTGCACCAGACTTGATTGATTGTCCCATAATATATGCATTGTTAAAATCAATTCGTTCTAATAATTGACTGTGATTGTCTTTTTTGACTATAGATGTTTTTGCATATCCATTGGTTTGGGACATTGATACAAACATAATTAAGAATAAGAGACCAATGATTGCATGAATCATGTTTTTCATTTTTTCCTCCTGTTTCTTTTAGATATCCTGTTTTATATAGCTCTCTTTTATAATCGCTATTTTTTTAATACCGCAAACTGAAAATGGGGAAAACCTGCCATCCCAGATGTTTTGACAACCTGATGAATGGTTTTGTATGGCAGACGTTGATCACAAAAAATTACAACAGGAGACTTATCATTTGCTGTCGATTTATTGGGATCAAGCTTATGCCGAATTGTCAGGAGATGTTTATAAAGATTAGAATTTTCAGGATGTTTATAATCAAAACCTTGAATAACCCCCTGATTTACATTTGCAATATGTTGACCACCCACTTTCAGACTTGTTGATGATAATGATACTGTAATATTCTTTTCACAATCCACTTGAGATGTGGATTTGGGCAATGTCATTCCTTTGTCAATTTGCAATTTTTCCGGATTGTCGGAAAATGAGAATAATAAAAATATCAATATAATTGTAAACATATCCATCATCGACGTAATTTGTAGCTTTGGAATGACAAATCCTTTTCGTTGATATCTGCGTTGACCGAGTGCCATAATCCAAACTCCTTTTGCTAAATTTTATCAGACAATACCACATTGGGAAACAGTTGTTTTTCTGTTGTATTCCGTGCAATATCCATTGTATGAATAATCGTTTCATACAGAATATTTTCGTCAGGAATCACCAATATGGTGTCACTTTTTGGATATTGTTCTTTTATTCTTTCTAAATAGCCCTGAATATCAGCCAGGGGATATGAGTCATCTTTCTTTTTAAAAGACAAATCCCATTTTGAAAGATCCCTGGCGTCCAACTGATCCGAAAGTGCATACATCACAATGGCATGGGGTAGCATTTCAAGTACCGGAATTACTGTGGCAAACTCGTTTTGGGGATCGACTGATTGTGTGGTTGTTTGTTTGACTGGCACGGATGTATGTATGGCATTGATATCGAAAAAACTGGCGGAGCTTAACAAAAAAGGAATTAGCACAAGAAACATGTTCATAATGGGTACCATATCGATATCCGTGTCAACTTCATTATTATTTCGATATTTGACGAATCGTTTCATTAGATTCCCTTTTCACGTTTCATAATTGTTAATGTATTATAAAGACCCAATGCTTTTTCTTCCAACTGGTCGATAAGAAAGTCACCCCGGTTATTCAACATGTAGTATCCTGCGATACATGGAATGGCGACAATCAATCCAAATGCAGTGGTCATCATGGCCATAGATATACCCTGTGCCAAAACTTCCTGTCGCATGGCATCTGATGCAGATCCCACTCCTTTAAATGCCTGGATCAGTCCAAATATCGTCCCCAGCAAGCCCAACAAAGTTGCAATATTGGCAAACATTGTTAAATAATTGATTCGAGCTCTGAGTGTTGGAATTTCTTTTAGAATGCTTTCTTCCATTGCACGCTCAATATCTTTGTCTTTTTTGTCAGATTTCAACAAGCCCGCCTTGAGAATGCGTCCCAATGGATGATTTTCAATTCGAACACATTCTTCAATTGCGCCCCGATAATTGACTTTTTCCAGGTATCGAACAATATTTTGATAGGCTTGTTCGATATTCAATCGCAATCGAAAAAACAAAAATGCTGTACGTTCAAAAAATAATGTCATGGCTATGATGGATACCACTAATATCACATACATAAAAAAACCGCCTTGTTGAATTACATCAATCATTTTTTTCCTCCTTACTCATTGTTATTGTAATAATGTATCATCAATGTAACGTTGATATTTATTAGAGCAGTAAGTGTGCCAGGAAAAAAATCATGATAAACAAACAAGGTAACCTGTTTATATTATTTGACAAATAGCAATATTGGAATGGGTGGGTTGTAATGATATAGTGTTAATGTGATGTAAAAAATAAATGTCATGTAAACAGTATGTGTAAAGATATTTATGTTTTTTTCAAAATTTATAAACAGAGGTTTTACCTCTGCCTAAGACAATAATAATCAGCAATCAAGGGCTGACCCCATTGCCCATACTAATTAAAACGTAACCACATGATATACTGATAGATCAAAAAATCTCCCCAAAAAATATAAATCATTGCAGCAATTGATAAAAATGGCCCAAAAGGGATTTTTTGTTTGAATGTAAAGGATCGCGTCTGAATCATTACCAAAACACCTCCAATCGTTCCTATAATTGACGAAATAAAAATGATAAACATCACCCCTTTTAATCCCAGAAATGCGCCTAACATAGCTAATAGTTTAACATCACCCATCCCCATTCCTTCGATACCGCGAATGGTCACAAATATATAGGCTATCAAGAAAAAGAGGCCGCCACCAGTCAAAATACCCATCAAAGAATCCTGTATGCTCATATCTGGGAGATAGAAAGAAGCAAAAAAACCAATGACAATACCGGGTAAGGATATAATATTGGGAATGATCTGAAAATCCAGGTCAATAAATGTTACCACTAAAAGGACGATGAGCAGCAGATAATAAATAAAACCAACCAGTGTAATGCCGAATTTGAGCGTGACTGCTAAAGCAAAAAGGGCAGAGATTAATTCAACTACAGGATATCGAATAGATATTAACCCTTGACAGGTACGACATTTTCCTTTCAAAAAGATATAGCTCAGTAAGGGAATATTTTCCCAGAAAAGTAATTGTGTCTTACAATTCGGGCAAATGGATCGTTTTGGATGGCCGATGCCAAGATTCTCTCTAGGCAGTCGATAAATGCATACATTTAAAAAACTGCCAATGCATATACCAAAAGCAAAAATCAGGCAGTTTGAGATAATGGTATTCAATTGATTTTATTCCTTTCTTGATTTATTGAAAGAATGGTTTTTCAAATGACATGCCACATGATGCTCATTTGATTCATTCAACAGGGGGTCACTGTTTTGACAAATATCCATTTTATATGGGCATCTGGGATGAAATCGGCATCCTGATGGCGGATTTATGGGTGATGGCGGCGTTCCCTGAAACACATATGATGGTCGTTTTTTTCCAGGCACTGGTATAGCAGAGATTAAGGCCTGTGTATAGGGGTGACATGGACTTTTCATTACATTTTGTGTGGGACCCAGTTCCACAATTTTGCCCAAATACATCACAGCCACGCGATCTGAAATATGGTTCACCACGCTTAAATCATGAGAAATAAATATATAGGAAAAATCATGTTTTTGTTGTAAATCCATAAGCAAGTTAATAATTTGCGCTTGAATTGAAACGTCCAGAGCGCTGACAGCTTCATCACAAATGACCAGTTCCGGATGCATTGAAATGGCTCGGGCAATACTGATTCTTTGACGCTGCCCACCGGAAAATTCATGTGGATAGCGAAACATGGCCTGCGATTCCAGTCCTACTTCATGCAAAAGATTGATGGCTGCGTCTTGCTGGCTTGATTTGAGCAAACCATGATTCTTTAAACCTTCAGTTACAATATCCAGTACATTCATACGCGGGTTCAATGAAGATTGCGGGTCTTGAAAAATCATCTGCATTTTTCGGCGCAATTGTTTTTTATCATTTTTTTGAAATGACAATATGGACTGCCCCTCAAACCGGACATCACCATCATAAGGTTTTTCCAATAGCATGATTGTTCGCCCAAGACTGGTTTTACCACAACCGGATTCGCCGACCAATCCAATTGTTTCACCCCGATGTATTGAAAAGGATACGTCATCCACTGCTTTTACATGGCCCACAGTGCGTGAGAGTATCCCCCGCCTGACCGGATACCAGGTTTTCAGTCGGTCAATTTCAAAAAAAAATGGTGTCGATTTGATTTCTTTTTCTGACATAATAGATACTTAAATATCAGTTTGTTCTTTTTTATAAATAACTTAACATCATATATAAAATTTTGTTTTTTTGCAAGATGGAAAAAAGCTTGACAAAAAAACCCTTTTGAAATCAATAAGACTGTATCAATTATCATGAGAATCAATCAAGGATGATTTATGTTATGGCAAAACAAAATATAACGAATCAAATTCCGATCAATATCGATTTAAATGCGTCTTTAAAAGGTTTTAACAAAGCAACAATTATTACTGCGGCCCATCATGTTATTATGAAGCATTACGCATCTCCACTGTTACTCGGTCCCAAACCTGGAGACACACTTTTGTCGCTTGTTGCTCACATGTTTACTGAAGATGAAGCCGATCTTGTGCAGCATTTAAAACCGCTGCGTCCGGCAACTGCAGAAGCAGTTTCAAAAAGATCCGGGCGGTCTGTGGATGATGTCAGTCGTGTATTAAATCATCTTGCATGGACAAAGTTTGTACTTTTTAGCACAGGCGATCCCCGAAAATATATGATTCTTCCCATTGTTCCTGGTACATTTGAATTGGCGCTTATGACAACCGATATATCATCACGAAATCAATGGCATAAAGAATTTGCATTAATGTTTGAGCGATTATGGGATGAGGGGCATATCCAGGATTACGCTTTTAGTACCCGTCCGGCCATCCGATATTTACCAGTTGCTAAGGTAAAAACACTTCATGCAGCCTGGCCCTCGGATAAACTTGAAGAAATTCTTTCCCCCTATCATATTTTTGCAGTGGGAAATTGTCAATGTAGACTGGCCATGCGTTTATCAGATAAGGGGTGTGACAGGCCTCTTGAAAACTGCCTTGGATTTGGTCCTCTGGTTCAGCCAGTCATTGATCGCGGTCTGATGCGACAAATTGATATACAAGAGGCTATTGCAATCAAGCGTAATGCCGAGGAACATGGGTGTGTCACCTGGATGGCCAATGAAATGGGAGATTGGCGCGGTAATTTTAGCTGCTCATGTTGTGGGTGTTGCTGTCATGGACTACGAATAATAACCCAATTCAATGCACCAGGGCTGTTCAGTCAACCCCATTTTATGCCCAAAAAACACCCGGACAAGTGTACATTGTGTCATAAATGTGTGAAAAGCTGCCCAACCCAAGCCATAACCATTGATAATCAACAGCTTGTATTTCAGGAGCAGCGATGTATCGGTTGCGGTTTATGTGTCGTGTCATGTCCATTTGATGCCCTTGAACTTCAAATTGTAGATAATGCGATGCCGCCTGAAGATAGCTGGATATCCTTACTATTAAAAATGATGCCTGGATACCTTTATAATAGTGCCAAAGTCTGGGCCAAACGTATGTGGACCAATTGAAAAATAACATTTTTAAATTACCATTCAAAACCTTTCGATTGCATGCGACCATGAGATGGATAAAAAGTAAGTGGGATCTGTTGGTCAAAGAAAATGACAATCCTCATGACATTGCAATAGGTCTGTCAATAGGAATTTTTGGCGGCATTGTTCCAATACTTGGTTTGCAAACCATTCTGGTTATTGGACTGCTGTGGATCAGCAGACGACCCAATTATGCAGCAGCCATGCTTTCCAGTTGTATTATGAACCATTTTACTATCTTGCCAATTTTGTATATGGATTACATGGTGGGAATTTTATTTATTCCGCCCAAAAAGCCCCTTGATTTTATAAGTATCAAACAACTGATTGCAGATAAAGACATTACCCAATTGTTCTATGTGGGTAAAGGTATTGTTTATCCTATGTTGTTGGGTGGAGTCATTTGTGGTCTCGTTATTTCTATTTTGGTGTATGGCATTACATTTTATCTTGTGCAGTTTAGAAAAGCGCGTAAATCGAACTAATATGCAGGGGAGCTTTATGTTCGCCCTCGAAGACGCACAGGGGCGTATGTACAAGTTGGGAACATGTTCATGTATCGGAAAAGCAAAATCCTGCTTTATATGGTTCAAGTACAATTCCGCTTGCTAACGCGCGCGGCTCTGAAAATTTCGGCAGTTTTTAATCTGAGCCGGGCGCGTTAGCAAGCGGGACTGTACTTGAAGCAAATATCAAACAGGCTTTCCAAAAACGCACAAAAGTTAGGCTAATCTAAAATTTCTCGAAGGGCACTATGTTCCCCCAACTTGTACATACGCCCGAGCAAACGTTTCTAATTCATTCTCGAATCGAACATAGGTTTGAGTCCGGTTTTTGTTCGGAGGGCGAACACAAGGTTCGCCCCTACATTGGTTTTGCTCATAGGTTGGACACTGGTTTTTGTTCGAGGCGAACATAAGGTTCGACCAGACGAATAACAAAATATTTACTAAGAACTACCCGAAAATTTATGGTCGCTTACTTAATACAATACAATGATTTGAGTCCTGAAAGGGCGACACATCTGGGTCAAATATCACATAATAGTTATTCTTACCACCCAATACACATAATATAATAATTATTTGCACAAGATGTTTTTAAATCATTCTTTAACCAGTCACCTGCATCACCTGAAGCCCCTGTTGATTTGACAACACCAGTAGGTGAAGTACTGGTAAAGCCATCACAAGAATCAACGTAGGTACTCCAATCAGTTGAGGATGTGCCTGACCACCAGAGAACACCAACAGGCATGGCACCAGAATTTGTCAACACCTGACGTTCAAGAGCCTCCAAATCAGCCCAATTTGATGCAATACTTGATGTAACCGAATTTGCATTCGACTTAATTGGCGTATTCTGTTTTAAAGTAGAGAATGTACTGGCCATATTTCCTATGGTATCTGTTGAATCGAATGACATGAGCGCATGATAGTCAGTATACCCGGTAATGGGTCGATTGGATGATGCTGCACAGATCGCATCAGCACCTGTCCGGCCCCCAAAGTTTCCATTGTGCGTGCTTGCATGATAAATGATAACATCGTTGGGAACAGCACTAAACTGGGTGTACAATGATTTTCGATCCACCTCGTCTTTAATAACAATATTAAAATAATAGGTTGTAGCACTGATTAAACCGGCAACGCCCACTGTTGTTGGCGTATAAGTGGAATAATCTGCATATACACTTGATTCGCATTCTTGAATACTGTCAACACTAGAATAAGATTGGGACACACAAACCAGATACTCCAGGTCAACTTGTTCAGTCCAATCATCAGATCCCGGAGTCCAGTAAAGGGTCACAGATGATGAATCACTTCCTGTGGTTGAAATAATACCACTGTTACCTGGCACAGGAACTGTATCACTGATGGGATATTCACCGATTTTGTACCATTCTTCTCCATCGCTGATAATCTCTAAGTATGCATATTGGACCTTCATATCGGGATAGGATATGCCATCAATTTTATACCCATTTGCATTGGTGATGGCAACACTGTTGCTGCTGGCGTTGGTTTTTTTGATTGTATAGGTTAGACCGGGTTGTCCGACTGGATCAGGCAACCATATTGTATAATCATTCGAAAGTGTGCTGGATACCAATACGATACCCTGATCACTGGTTGTTAGCGTTTTACTTGTACCTGAACTTATTTTTGTAAAATTTTTCAACACAAGGGAACCGGATGAATTTGGGATAGTTATCGTATTGGCTGAACTGGGCTCAGTCAGAGCAAAAGTCGTCGAGTTGCCATCAGTGATATCTGTTCCCTCAAAAACAAAAGGTGTAGCAGTTTGAATCTGAGTCGTGCCGCTAACAGAGAGTGCCGGGTTCGAAGTTGTTCCAGTAATAAACATTGCGCCTGAAAAACCGGTTGTTCCAGTTACATGCAATGCTTCACTGGCAGTAGAACTAATCTCCATTCCATTGGGACCACTGACTTCAAATACACCCTGGGTGGTAATAACCACCGAATTTGTTATATAAGTCGGACTTGAAATATGGACTGTGCTTGGACCATCAACAACTAAATCCTTGATAACAGCATTTGTAATATAGGCAGTATCTGACCGGAGTGTGCTGGTGAGCATGTTAAGATCACCATAAATTGTTGTGGTATAGGCATAAACTTCATTCAAGAAAGATGGGCCGGTCACATTCAATGTGGCCATAGTGCTTTCTGATCCGCTAAGCAAAATTGTACCACTTAAATCTGGAATCGTTATTTGTCGGGCTTCTGTCGGTTCTGCGATAATAATTGTTGTTTGATTGCCATCAGCTATTGCTCCCTCGAAAAAGAGTGGTGTTTGTCCTTGAAGGACAGCATTCAGCGTCAATGCATCGGCACTGGAATCGCCAATGGTTGTATTTCCAGCCAATGTGCTGGTTTGAGTAATATACAAATTATTGGATCGGGTGGTGCCGGTGACTGTCAGACTATCGTTAATGGTTGTTGCGCCATTGATGAGTGCTGTATTGGTTATGTTGAGAATATCGGCATAAACTGTTCCGGTAACATAGAGCGAATCATTGATTGTGGTAGTGCCGCCTAATAAGGTTGTGCCTGTTACTTCCAGGTTATCACTGATTGTGGTTTCAAAATCAATGGTTGCTGTATCGGTAATATATAGTGCATTTGCCCAGATTGTGCCTGTCACTGATAGGTTATTCGTTATTGTTGTGTTGCCGCCGATTGTTGTTGTGCCGGTGACTGATAGATTGTCGTTGATTGTGGTTGCGCCATATATAGTTGCTGTATCAGTTATGCTTAAGGCATTGGCATAAGTTGTTCCGGTCACTGACAGATGATCATTTATTGTTGTTGCACCATATATCGTTGCAGTATCTGTAATGCTTAAGACATTGGCATAGGTTGTTCCTGTCACTGAGAGATGATCATTGATTGTGGTTGCGCCATAAATAATCGCAGTGTCAGTAATACTTAATGCATTGGCATAAGTTGTTCCGGTCACTGAGAGATGATCATTGATTGTGGTTGCGCCATAAATAATCGCAGTGTCAGTAATACTTAATGCATTGGCATAAGTTGTTCCGGTCACTGAGAGATGATCATTGATTGTGGTTGCGCCATAAATAATCGCAGTGTCAGTAATACTTAATGCATTGGCATAAGTTGTTCCGGTCACTGATAAATGATCATTGATTGTGGTTGCGCCATAAACAATCGCAGTGTCAGTAATACTTAGTGCATTGGCATAGGTTGTTCCGGTCACAGAGAGATGATCGTTAATCGTCGTTTGTCCTTCAATCGTTGCTGTATCTGTTATGCTTAATGCATTGGCATAGATCGTTCCTGTCACTGATAGATGATCGTTGATCGTCGTTTGTCCTTCAATCGTTGCTGTATCTGTTATGCTTAATGCATTGGCATAGATCGTTCCTGTCACTGATAGATGATCGTTGATCGTTGTTTGTCCTTCAATTGTTGCTGTATCTGTTATGCTTAATGCATTGGCATAGATCGTTCCTGTCACTGATAGATGATCGTTGATCGTAGTTTGGCCTTCGATCGTTGCTGTATCTGTTATGCTTAATGCATTGGCATAGATCGTTCCAGTCACTGAGAGATGATCGTTGATCGT
>Ga0272440_1004448_pt1 | contig 9993 bp, 8 predicted proteins | sample SSMMMBAug17_FD_192440 | JGI IMG/M metagenome (GOLD analysis project Ga0272440, IMG submission 192440) | Marine sediment archaeal communities from Little Sippewissett salt marsh, Falmouth, MA, United States - SSM-MMB-Aug17 | ecosystem: Environmental > Aquatic > Marine > Wetlands > Sediment ... | reverse complement strand
TTCGTCAATGCCATAATTGGTTTTTTATTATTTAGAATCTTTGATATTTTCAAGCCATATCCTATTTCAAAAGCAGAAACTTATTTTAAAAATGGTACAGGAATCTTAATGGATGATGTTATTGCTGGTGTTTTTGCCCATGTTATTTTGGAAATATTGATATACATAATAAATTGAATAAAATTATTTTTTGAATTGACATGAACAATCAAGAAAAAATGAGAACTTTCATCGCCTGCCCAATTCCTGAAAACGTATTAGAGAAGATCTTTCTTATTCAGGAACGTTTAAAACAATTCCACTGGAAAATACGATGGGTTCCACTATCAAACATACATCTGACGTTGTCATTTTTAGGCGATATTGATCCTGCCCTGCAGCAGGATATTGAAAAAATTCTGGTTCAATTGGTCAACCAACATCATTCATTTAATTTCAGTTTAGGTCATTTGGGTGTTTTTCCTAATCCTCGTCGACCCAGTGTTATCTGGATTGGATTGCTTGGAGATACTCAAGCCCTGATTCAATTTCAAAAAAAATTACAACTCGCCCTTGAACCTTTAGGTTTTCCGCTTGATAAACGATCGTTTAAAGCACATTTAACTCTTGGAAGAGTTAAATCCCAGATTCCTGGTAATGAACTCGCAGAAATGCTAGCAATGAAACCATCTGAACAAGAATGCCGATTTATATGTGACAGGATTGTTTTTTTTCAGAGTATATTATCGCCAAAAGGGGCAAAATATTATTCATTATCAAAATGGATGTTTAATGGATATACAAAACAAATAGAATGAAATGAGAAAAAAGTGTCCAACGATTTTTTTATGTTGCCATTGATTTTCAGCGAAAAAAAAGAAAATAGAATCATTCTTTCCATAAAAGATAAAATATATTGTTACAAAACTTGGATTATCGATTCGCTATGGTATCATTGAAAATCATCAATGAAAAATCAGTGTAGATCTTTCTGAAAAAAAGAAATGATTTTTAGGAACCATAACAATACCGATTGAAAGGGATAAAAATGAATGAAAAAATATTAATTGTTGATGATGAATTCGATGTGCTCACAATGCTTGAACGTCTGCTCAAACTGGAAGGATATGTTGTATCATCAGCATCAGGCGGAAAAGAAGCGATTGATTTAATCAAAAAAGAACCTTTTGATTTGGTAATCACTGATATTCGGATGCCTGATGTTGATGGGCTTGAAGTGATTAAAAACGTGAAAGCGATTGACGAAACAATTGAAATTATAGTTTTATCGGGATATGCCACCCTTGAAAATGCGATTGAAGCATTAAGAAATAACAAGGCCTTTCATTTTGTCATGAAGCCATTAAACGATATTGACAGTTTTTTTCATATTATATCTCAAGCCCTTGAAAAAAGAAGTTTTCGCCTGCAAAATTTGAAATTGCTCAATGACCTTGAAAATGCCAATAAAAATCTTGAAGAACAGGTCAGGCAAAAAACAGCCGATTTAAATCAACGCGTAAAAGAATTAGAAGCGCTGCAAAAGGAATTAATAAAAGCGCTTCACAATGCCGCGTGTGCCAATCAATCAAAATCTGATTTTCTGGCAGTTATGAGTCATGAAATGAAAACCCCTCTCAATATTATTATGGGAAATGCTGATCTTTTACTGGTCAAAAAGGATATAGAAACAAGAGACGATTGCATTCAGACCATTAAAAAAACCAGTCTATCATTTTCTGATTTGATTGATGATATTTTGTTCTTTACTGATTTAGAAAAAAAATCACAAGAACTTATGGATGAAAACTTTACCATAGATCGCGTAATCAATAGTATTGACAAAATATTGGAACAAAAAGCAAAAGAAAAAGGTTTGGTGTTTAAAATCAATATCAGTAATGATATTCCTTTTAATATATATGGGAAATGGCGATTGATTCGCCAGGTTATCTATAACTTATCTGGAAATGCAATAAAATTTACTGAAAAGGGTGGTAACTGTCAGCTCAATATATCGGCTAAATCTCAACCCAATAAGGATCAAGATCAGAATAATAAAATCTTTTTTAACCTTTTCTTTGAAGTTGCTGACACAGGTATTGGTATACCAGAAGAACAAAAGCAACGCATTTTCGATTGTTTTTATCAAGCAGATCAGTCTATTACCAGAAGATATGGCGGTGTCGGATTAGGTCTTTCTTTATGCAAAAGAATTGTAGATATTTTGGGCGGTAAAATCTGGTTTGAAAGTCAGGAGAATATTGGAAGTCAATTTTTCTTTCAAGTACCTGTAACAGGGTACTCGAACATTGAAAGTTACCTATCCGATAATAACGTTGCGTCTGATGATCAGCTGATATCTTTGTTAGATTAAAGTCTATCTATAATAAAAGAACAATGAATGTTTTATTTAATATAAGCCATCCTGCTCATGTGCATTTATTTAAAAACACAATCAAACAATTGTTTGAAAAAGGGCATGGGGTAACTGTTGTCAGCCGACAAAAGGAATTTACCACACAACTGTTAAACCAATACAATATCCCGCATACAATTTTATCGCAAAAAGGGAAAGGCTTAAGCGGTCTGGCAAAAGAATTATTCGAACAACAGATAAAACTTTCAAAAATTATTCAACAACAATCTATTGATTTAATGATTCAGATGAATGGAATATTTAATGCTCCCGTTGGAAAAATATTGGCTATTCCCACCCTTGCTTTTTCAGATACCGAAAATGATAAATGGGCAAACTTGATTTCGTTTCATTTAAGCAAACATGTTTTTTTCCCAACCTGTTTTAATCATCAAAAAGGCGGTAATTGGAAAAAACAGATTCATTATCCAGGATACCATGAACTGGCTTATTTATCTCCCAAATATGTCAAAGAACCTATCGTTCCTCAAGAAAAATTCGTTGTACGATTTGTCGGTTGGGAAGCTGGCCATGACATGGGTGAGAATGGACTTTCTGCCAGCCAAAAAATTGAGATTGTGAGACGACTCAATCAATATGGAACGGTTTACATTTCTTCAGAAAAAAAAATACCGGAAAGTATTTCACAGTTTGCTTATTCATGTCATCCTTCAGAAATGCATGACTTGATAAAACAGTGCAAAATGATTGTTGGTGAATCAGCAACCATGACATCAGAAGCTGCTTGTCTCGGAATTCCAGCTATTTATATTGCCAATACAGGACGCGGATATACAACCGAGCAAGATCAAAAATATGGATTGATCAAACATTATCAATTGAATGAGTGGGAAAAAATATGCCGACAATTGGAATCTTGGGCATCGAAAGATATCAATGACCAATGGCAGGAAAAACGATGGCATATGCTCGCCCACAAAATTGAAGTTACTGACTGGATGGTTGATTTAATTGAGAATTATCCAGACAGTATTGATATGATCAAGGGCGATTATTTTAATAACTATTTAATTGTCAAATAGTATGTGTGGAATAGCCGGATTATATTGTCAAGAAGGGATATCCCATAACGATCTGGAACTGATCAGAAGGATGAATTGGATTCAAAAACATCGGGGACCAGATGATGACGGTTTATTTTTTGATAACTGCTGTGTTTTAGGACATCGCCGCCTATCCATTATTGATTTATCAAGAGACGGGCATCAGCCATTTGTTTCAAATGATGGAAGGTTTCAGTTAATCTTCAATGGGGAAATTTATAACTATATTGAACTTAGAAAAACATTGAAAGATATTGGATGCTCATTTAAAACACAAACAGACACCGAAGTTCTGTTAAATGCATATATTCAGTATGGCAAAGATTGCCTGTCAATGCTCAATGGTATGTTCGCAGTTGTTATTTATGACACAAAACAAAAGAGTCTATTCATAGCCAGAGATCGTTTTGGAATTAAACCTTTATATTATACATTTATAGGCTCAACCCTGTATTTTGCATCAGAAATAAAAGCACTTCATATTGTACCTGGCTTAAATTGTTCGATCAATTATCAGGCTCTTTTTGATTATCTGGTCTTTAGTCGAACCGATATCTATGATGAAACCTTTTCAAATGAAATCAAACGAATTCCAAAAGGAAGTTATGCTAATTTATCAAACAATGGGTTTCACATTAAGCAATGGTGGCATCCAAAAGACTACGTTAACACCTGCCAGAAACAACCATCCAATAATATTTTAGAAACCATTCATGATATAATGGTTTCGTCAGTTCTGTTACGAATGAGAAGTGATGTTCCTGTTGGATCGTGCTTAAGCGGAGGACTTGACTCTTCCATTATCGTTGGCATTTTATTTGATCATCAAATGGCTCAACTTAATTATCCAACATTTACGGCATCTTTTCCGAATAATCCTTTGGATGAAACAAAATACATTGATGCACTTAACCAAAAATATGCATTTGTGAACAATAGAACTTACCCTTGTGAAAAACAGGCGTTAAATGATTTACACCAATTTGTTTATATCAATGATGAACCAACAACCAATGCTTCTTTTTATTCGCAATATCAAGTAATGAAGCTTGCAAAAGAGCATGGTGTAACTGTCCTTTTGGATGGTCAAGGTGGGGATGAGAACTTTGCGGGCTATCATTATTTTCATGGATTTTATTTATATGGCTTGTATCAACAAAAACAATATGCTTTGCTTGTTTCTGAATGGATAAAAAATATTCTGAGAAAACAACATAAAATTGCATATCTGACATTTATTTTCCAATTATTGCCAGATAACATTCGTCAAAAAATTTTATTGAAATCAACACCATATATTCATGTTGATTTTTTTTACAAATATCTATCAACAAGTCGTATATACAATGAATTTTTTAATGTCAAAGGATTGAATGATAGTCTTGTCAGGCATTTTCAATACAAATTAGAACATTTGTTAAGAACTGAAGATAGAAATTCTATGGCATTCTCTTTGGAAGCGCGTGTGCCATATTTAGATTTCAGACTTGTAGAGCAGGTTCTTGGTATTTCAGAATCCTTAAAAATTAAAAAAGGGGAAACAAAATATTTGCAAAAACTATCGGTAGGACAGTATACAATTAATGAAATCTTAAACCGACGTGATAAAATTGGCTTTGGAACACCAGGTTCAGAATGGATGCAAACTGAACCATGGAAAAAGGTGACCCATGATCATTTTGGTTTTCTTTTGCAAACCTATCCAGAAGTTTTCAAAAAAGGGGCAAGGATACCTGAAAAAGAATTTGATATGTGGAAAATAAACCAGTTGGCAACATGGAAAAAAATTTTTGGGGTGAAATAAAAAAAAATCATTTTATTTTGGGTATTTCCGGTTATTTATGCAAAGCTTTCACCCTGTACATAATTGATAAATTAATAAAAATACTTGTCGTCAAATAAAAGGACGTGTAATAGATAGGATAATAAGCTTTTTTTCATTGTGTAATGAAAAATGTCAATGTTTAACAAAACCAAAAACCAAGGAGGAAAAATGAATCGTCGTTTGTTTACTTTCGTATTAACCGCTTGTTGTCTTTGCTGCTTGTTTGCATTCTCAATTGCATCTGCAGATGTTCGACAGCCGGGAATAACCATCACACCATTTGCCGGAGGATATATATTTGAAGGCAATGAAATGTATGAAGGATGGCCCCTTTATGGACTTGGACTTGGGTATCGACTAAATGAAAACCTATCCGTTGAATTACAGTTGTCTTATGGTGATTTTGACATTAATCCATATGAGTCTGATCCTGATCATGATAAAATTTATCTTAATGGATACAAAGCCACTCTTGATGTTGCATACGATATCTTGCCTGACTTCATTATTGTCCCTTATGTAACAGCAGGAATTGGTGCAATGGTTCTTGATTATGATCGAGAGGATGAAGACCCAGACTATGGAATTGACAATAACAATATAGCTGTTTTTCACTATGGCGGAGGTATTCGATACGCACTGACCGATCAGATTGATTTTCGTGCAGATGTTCGCCATTCATTAACCTTTGATGAAAAGGATAATGAAAAAATTGCCTATGATCATTTCAATAATATGATGGCAACTGCCGGGTTTACAGTTGCTTTAGCAAAATCAACATCATCATGCCCCAAATTGAGCGATCAGGATATGGATGGTGTGCCTGATTCTGTTGATCAATGCCCCAATACTGAGGCCAATGTTGCTGTTGGGATGAATGGTTGTCCCAATGATTCTGATAATGATGGTGTTAACGATTTTCAAGACAAATGCCCCAATACTGAGGCAGGTGTTTTTGTTGATGCGACCGGTTGCAAAAAATTGGAAAGCAAAGAAATTCGTTTGGACTTAAAAGTGTCATTTGCTCCAGGAAAAGCTGATATCGCAGCATCTTCAATGGATCAAATTAAAGCGGTGGCTGAAATCATGAAAGAGAACGCTAATAGTACAGCCGTTATCGAAGCTCATACGGATAGTCAAGGATCTGAAAGCTATAATCTTGATTTATCTCAAAAAAGAGCAAACATGGTTGTTTATTATCTAAACAATCGTTTTGGAATTGAAAAGAAACGATTGCAGGCCATCGGTTATGGTGAAAGCAAGCCCATAGCAGACAATGCGACAAAGGAAGGCCGTAAACAGAATCGAAGAGCCCTTGCCATCATTACAGTATTACAATAACCACCACTTACCATTGACTCTGAAGGAAACGTCAGTTTCCTTCAGAGCTTTTCTCGAAAACTTCGTATAGCTCTACAAACGTTCGATTTTTTTATATTATTGAAATAAAAAGAATGTTTCGATAAGAAAAGCGCTTTCCCCAGGCAGAGCCTGGGAAAGATCAGCCCACGATTATTTTTGTGCCAAAATTCTTTTTGAATTCAAACAGTTGCAATGTATCTGATTGGTAGATCTTCTTATTATTTCAAATGGATAGAAGAATGCCAACACTTGTAGACCTATGGGCAAAAATTGTGGTTCCTAATTCACTTTAGTATATTTATGAATGATTTGTTTTATGAAACCTTTTTTTTCCAATATTGAAATAGCCTGATTAAATCTTTTAACGGCATTTCTTTTTTCAATCCTAAATTTCAGTCCTAAAGGGGCATTGTTAATTTCAAGCCCTTGTTTAAATTGTTTTTTATCGTATTGTAATTGTAGAATTAAATATTCAAATAGATTATGATCAAATAAAGCAGCATCACATCGTCCCTTTTTTAAAAAGCGTAACAAGCTTATGTTTGAATAGATCTCTTTTTTGGTAATAATGCCTTTATTAAAGTAATCCTGAAACATGTCATAATAGTAACCCGCAGATATTCCAATAGTTTTCCCTTTAAGATCAATCGGTCTTTTGAGTTCTATATACCGATTTTTCACAAAGTAGACATATTCCTTAACATCTATGTATTTTTTTGAAAAAACGAAATTTGGATTTTTTTTTGTTTTATTCCAGTCAGGTGAATCTGCAAAATTAATATCGAATTTATTCTGCTCAAAAAGTTGATTCAGTCGTTTAGCAGGGTAAAGATTAATGATAATTGAATCTCCAGTTAGTTTGACAATTTCATTAATAATATCTACTGAAATGCCTGTTATCCCTTTTTCTGTTTGCATTGCATATGGACTCCAATCAGCGGTAGCTGCGATAAAATGTTCAGCACATGTTTTATCGGTAATGAAAAATACAATGAAAAATATAAATAATATTCTCTTCATTTATATCTCACCTTTTTTTAGAGAAGTCATATACAAAACTATATAATTAATTACTAAATATTGTGCAACTGCTTTTAAAGTTAGCCTCTCATAAGCCCACGATATCACTCTAAACACAATTAATTGAATTCAGTTGTTAGCAACTAATTTTTATTTGACAAGACATCATCTATTAATTATACGTTTGTCCCAGTAATTGTATTTCAACCTTTATAAGTTGAACATAGAACATTGCATTAAAAATTAAAAATCTCATTAATTAAAAAAGGAGGTTCTGATGAAAAAATTATTCATTTTAACCATAGTTGGAGTTGTTTTGTATTCACTTATGGCAAATATTGTTTCTGCAGATAAAGGTGATAATCCTCTTCTTGATCGAGAAAAAGAAATTCATAAATCTTTTGTTGATGCTATACCAATTGATAAATTTATTGATGTGAATCAGTTTAAAAAGGTTTACGATGAAGTTATGTCTGGAAAGAAAACAGCATATTTAATTGATGTAAGATCACACGCTGAATTTTATGCATTCCATATTGAGGGAACAGACCATATTCATGCAGGTCATATGTATACAATTCCTAAAAAGATTAAAGATCCTAATGCAGAGATTTATATTTTTTGCAGAACCTCACATCGAGCCAAATATGTTACCGGTTTTTTATACAAATATGGCTACAAGAATGTATATTGCTATAAGGAAGGAATTGTTGGTTGGGCTAAAGCGAAATATCCTTTTGTAAATCAATTTACAGGAAAATTTAAAATAATTGAGTATCGTAAAACTCCATCACAAGCTGAGAAATCTTTTCGAATAAGAGAATTTCACCCTTACTAATAGTTTTTTTAAACCATGTGGTAATCTATAAAAAAATTATTATTGTCAATGGATACTCGACTTTAACCCAATTTATATATTGAAGTATTTGCTATACAAATCATTTTTAACTGCCAAAAAAATCATTTTGGATTGGAATATGAGCATGAGACTTTATAATTTGTTCTTGTTAAACTTAGTATTATTATTGTTTATTTTTGTAAGGCCTTCTTATTGCGAAGAAACCATTTCTGAACAAATGAAATCTAAGTCGACAGAAATGATTCGATTCGGTCTTGAAGCACAAGAACGAAAACGTTATCTTGATGCAAAAAAATATTTTAGAAAGGCCATACAATTTAATCCAAACTCTGATTTAGCTTGGGAATATTATGATATTGTTGTTATTTACGCACTTGCTGAGAGAGTTAAACAAAATTCAAATTTGATTCAACTGAAAAAAAATACAGAAACACCATCAATATCTGACAAAGCATATGATAATTCTAATAAAACAGAAGCTGACTCGGATTATGAATTTAAAATAATTGAAGAAGAAGGCGATGAAGGATGCTATTAATGTAATTGTAATGGAATTTTATTAAAATGAAAATATTTAAAGAAATAATTGCAAATTGGTATTCAAATGTTTTTTATGTGAATTGGTCATTTGTAACTGCAGGTGTTCTGATTGGAATAACAAGTGTCCTTGTTTTTGCGTGGGGAAGACCTTGGGGCGTTGCAGGTGGTTTAAAAGATTTAGGCGATACTTTTTTTTATATGATAGGAATTTATCATAATAAACCTAACTCTCCTTTTTTTTCAACAGGTTCCATCTTAACAATCGGACTTTTCTGGGGTGCTTTTGCCAGTGCTTTAATGTCAAAACAGTTTATATTGAGAAAAGCACCTACTTTGGAAATTGTTAAGGGAATATTAGGTGGTACTATAATGGGAACTGGTGCTGCAATGGCAAAGGGTTGTAATATTGGAGGGTTTTATGTGGCAATTAGCGCAATGTCTTTGAGCGGAATTTGCATGATGGTTGGACTTTTTTTAGGTGCCTATATAGGCATTCGCTATCTTTATTGGGAATTAGAACATTATCCTTCATCTCATATTCAACAAAGCAGGAAAAAAAATAAAACTCGTTTTTTTAAAATCCAACCATACTTAGGAACAATTGTTTTTATTTTAGCATTTATTACAATGATAATATATTCCCAAAATGCTTACACCAAATTGGGTGGACTTCTTCTTTTTGGGATTGCATTTGGCATTATTATGCATAGAAGCAGGTTTTGTTTTGTACGTTTTTTTAGAGATCCTTTTATGTCAGGAGATGCTGATATGATAAGAGCTGTATCACTCAGTCTCATGATCAGTATAATAGGATTTGCAATCCTAAAATGGACAGGATTAAGAGATGAAATGGTATATGTTACAAAATCTTTTTGGATTGGTGGATTTATAGGAGGTATTGTCTTTGGCTTTGGAATGGTAATTT
>Ga0272440_1004447_pt1 | contig 9998 bp, 6 predicted proteins | sample SSMMMBAug17_FD_192440 | JGI IMG/M metagenome (GOLD analysis project Ga0272440, IMG submission 192440) | Marine sediment archaeal communities from Little Sippewissett salt marsh, Falmouth, MA, United States - SSM-MMB-Aug17 | ecosystem: Environmental > Aquatic > Marine > Wetlands > Sediment ... | reverse complement strand
AGTCGAAGTATAGCCTGACTGAAGGGGGTGGCAACGTAGCCGTTGGTTATCTGTCGCAGTATAGCCTGACGACAGGGGGTGCCAACGTAGCCTCGGGTTATCTGTCGCAGAATAGCCTGACTGAAGGGAGCTACAATGTAGCCGTTGGTTATCGGTCGCAGAATAGCCTGACGACAGGGGACGGCAACGTAGCCGTTGGTTATCAGTCGCATTATAGCCTGACTGAAGGGGACGACAACGTAGCCTCGGGTCATCAGTCGCAGTATAGCCTGACGACAGGGAGTTACAATGTAGCCTCGGGTCATCTGTCGCATTATAGCCTGACTGAAGGGAGCTACAACGTAGCCTTGGGTCATCAGTCCGCTAGGTACCAGTCGGGAGGCACGACCGCCTTAACGACAATCGACAATAGCCTCCATCTCGGATACCTCACAAAGGGCACACAATCCGCGACAAACGAAATAGCCGTCGGCTATGCCGCCGAAGGCAAGGGCAGCAACACTGCCGTATGGGGTAACACGTCAATTACTAGCCACTATCTTAGCGGTGCTGTCATCATCAATGCAGCAGCCGCCATAGGCAGCGAGAAGCTGTATGTCAATGGCGACGTTCAGCTTGCATCCGCTGGCGTCGTCAGCGCGGCTACGTCGATTACGCTATCAGCCGGAATCACGAGCGTAAGCGGCAATATAGGCATCGGCACAGGCTCTCCGAACATTGGTAGCGCAGCAATAGCTAATCGCATTATTACGCTGAAGGGCCAGGATGCGTCGGCAAGTGGCATTATCGAGCTGGCTAATGCGTCTGCTTATGCAGCGGATTCGATCGGGCTTGGTCTTCTCAGGATGTACAACGGTACTAATGAGGTAGGTCGCATAGACGTGCGGTCAGAGGGCGCTGTCAGCGACAGTGGCAGAATGCAGTTTTGGACACGCGCAACCGGTGGAGCGTTGACAGAGCGCCTCCGCATCAACAGCACCGGCCAGCTCCTTCTTGGTACGGCCACCGCCACCAGCCTACTCAGCCTCAAATCGGGCACGACCGCAGCCGATGGCATCGCCTTTGGGACAGACACGACGCTGTACAGGTCTGGCGCTGGCGTACTGACGACGGCAGGGCTCACGCTGACGGGCAATCTGTCCGTGAATGGTACTGGTACGTTTGCGTCGACCTTATCGATTTCGGGAAATTTGCTAGTTACAGACAGCAATGGGATTACCTTGAGCTCCGATACAGCTGACAATTTCATCAGCTACGGCTACAACTCAGGCAGGTCAAATCCTGCATACCACGTGTGGTACAACGGTATAACCACTGAGTTAATGCGCTTCAACAGCTCCGGCCAGCTCCTCGTCAACGCCACCAGCCCAATCGGCTCTGAGAAGCTGTATGTCAATGGCGCGACTGTATTCGGAGACATGTCAATCTCCGCGACTGGCGCGATTACAAGAACCGGTGATATCACCATTAACACCGTCCGGGTTGGCCTAGGTGGCGGTGCGGTTGAGACGAATACGTGCGTCGGTGCTGGCGCCATGGACAACACAACGAATGCGACAGGGGATGCCAACGTAGCCGTTGGTTATCGGTCGCAGTATAGCCTGAAGACAGGGAGTGCCAACGTAGCCGTTGGTTATCGGTCGCAGTATAACCTGACGTCAGGGAGTTACAATGTAGCCTTGGGTAATCGGTCGCAGTATAACCTGACGACAGGGAGTTACAATGTAGCCTTGGGTTATCGGTCCGCTAGGTACCAGTCGGGAGGCACGACCGCCTTAACGATAATCAACAATAGCCTCCATCTCGGACGCGAAACAAAGGGCACACAATCCGCGACAAACGAAATAGCCGTCGGCTATGCCGCCGAAGGCAAGGGCAGCGACACTGCCGTATGGGGCAACACGTCAATTACCGATCATTATTTCAGCGGCAACATCCTGATCGGCGGAGTGGCGGCTGGCACGTCTGCTGCAAAGGTCGCGGCGTTCTCCACAGGCACGGCTCCCAGCTCGTCACCTGCTGACATGTTCCAGATGTACAGCGCGGACCAGGCGGCGGGCAATGCCTGTCCGCATTTCCGGACCGAGCTCGGCAACGTCATTAAGCTCTACCAGCAGGCTGAAATCACTGATGAACTGACTACGGTGACGTTTGACGCACCAGGAACGCCCGATTACGACCTCACGAGCGCAGTTACGGATACGACCCCGTTTGGGCTCGCGACTGCCGACGAATTCAAAACGATGTTGAGCGTGATTGCAAACCTTCAGGCTCGCGTGAATGAGCTCGAAACTGTACTGGTAAATACTGGCCTATTGGCCGACGCAGACTAAGGAGAAAAGAACCATGATCAAGAAATCACACAAACGCTTCGGCGTCGACTTCCCAAATGCAGGCCACACCATCGTGAGGTCAGACGCCCAGATTAAAGGCGGCTGCGTCACGTCGTACATTGATGTGGTCGCCGATGCAGCTGATTCCGAATCTGACGTAATTGACAACATCATCGTCCGACACGAACTGGACGAAGTCGGTGGCATCGAGGTCAGCGGAGCCAAGATCTACCAAGCCCTGCTTGAAGGCAAGGGCGCCATCCACTGCGAAAGCCTTGGGCTGTCCGGCGCGATCGGCTTGGTTGATGAATCCGCCGAGGCCGAAGAAGGTGAAGAGAAACCCGTCGTCGGCTACTACGTCGGCGCGGAGATGGCGGTGTAGCAATGGAGCTCATTACCAGGAAGGATATCAACGATAGCGGGAACGTCAAGTTTACGTTCTCGCCGCAAACCCCAGCAGGCGTAGCCATCACTCCGCTGTCTGCAGTCTGGAAGTTGACGGACCTGTATGGGACTGTGATCAACGACCGTACAGCGGAAGAGATCGACCCGCTTAGCAGCGAGTTGGTTGTGCTCCTTACTGGTGATGACCTCGCGATGCAGGACAGTTCGAACGTATACGAGAAGCGGCTTGTTACAATGGTCTGTACCTATGACGCAGGCGGGGGCGTTACCGCGGACCTTGTGAACTCGGCCATGTTCTCCGTAAACAATGAAAAGGGTGTTGCATGAGACTGGTCTATAACAATCCTGGCGGCATAATTCCGAAGCTGGCTGACACGGCATTGCCGCAAGAGGCCGCGACAGAGGCGAAGAACATCGACTTCTCCGCCGGCGGGATGCAGCCGTTGGTTGTTACCGGGCCACTCAACTCAATGCATGATGATGACGGCAACCTGAAAGCAGGGCTGACAACGAAGGATGTCGCAATCATTACGAAGCCAGCCCAGCCGAGCACCTTCCAATCATTGCGCATGTGCAAGAACATCACTAGCTGGGTACGTATCGCCCGGTACGTATTCAAGGAGTACAATGACGCAGACGGAACACACCACGTCAGCACGATTCAGAGCGCGTATCTCACACCCGTTCAGGTGAGATATTCAAAGAATGGATTCGTGCTGACCTGCCGGCATGCAGCAGTGAGCGAGACGGTAGAGCCGGGGATTCCGATTAAGGTTCACGGGCCGAAGTATGCGTTCGGCATCGATAAGCCGTCCGACCCGTTCGACGGCGGGCCTTCTGAGAACTACGTCATTCCGTCTACGGGGGCTGCGGTATTCTCTGACCCGCCATACCCGGGGCTGTCCGTGCCGCTAGTTTACCCGATCGACATGGATTCGTTCGCAGGTGGGTATACCCCTCCAGGCTCCTACTCTGGAGAGACACATACCTATGCCAATCTTGAATTGGTCGACGTACGGCACCAGGAATTTGACGAAGAATACTCATTACCCGACACTGCGACTTCTTCAGCGAGCCTCAAGATTTCCGGGGCTGGCTATACCTCATTCATCTTCCGCCTGGACTACGTTCAGGACCGGGAACAGTTCTACTACTACCTTGCCAGCGCAGTGGACCAGACGACGGCAACCGGCGAATGTAATGACGATTATTCAGGGGCAGTTACCGAAATCGTCTTGAAAAGTGTGGATTATCCGGAAGAGCTGACAGATACAGGAGTACTCGTGTTCGATAACGGCGGATCTCCGGAGTACGTAGAGTACACTGCACAAGCCGTGAACGGCGAGACATACGAGTTCACAGTATCGGCAACTTTGGCGGGGACCTACTCCGAAGACGACACAGTCAAGGTGATAGACCCCGATTCGGAAGAACGGCTTGGACCGATCTCCGAAGAGTCTGTCGCGAAGTCGGCTGACCCCGGCGAGATCCTGTTTGTCCAGAGCCCGACGACTGACGATTACTACAAGCATGCCATTTGGCGAAGCTCCGACAACCAGAACTTTGCGCTGGCCGGCTACGTGAAGTCGGGAGAATACTTCTGTGACGACTTTGTCGGGGCCCTTGGGTTTGAGCTTCCGCCATACGGGAATTTGCCGCACAGTACGGTTGCGGAGGCCCTACAGGGCAGTCAATGGCACCCGGGCAACTTCGCCGTGTTCGCCTATGGGGATACGCTCTACCTGTCTGATCCGTTCCGGCCTTGGGCGTGCCCGCTTGAGTATACGGTCGGATTCCCGACGGATATCATGGCATGGATGGTTGTTGGATCGTCGATTGTCGTGTGGACTGAGGCGACTGCTACCCAAGATGGTAGGACTTTCCGCGTAGTTGGGCAGGATCCACGAGCAATGGCCAGGTTCGAGATAACAGACGTCCAGTCGCTTTCAAGTGTCCTTGGCCTTTGCAAGATTGGCCAGGTTTCCTATTACGTTAGCAGCGATGGGTTGATTGCCGTCGACGAGTCTGGACAGTGGACGAATATCACCGACCAGTACGTAACCCGGGCGACGTGGGCTGAATGGTTGCCGTCGATCATGATGGCCTATTCAGACAACGACAGCGTGTACCTCATGCGCGACGGCGCCACGTCCCACCTCCGCTTCCAGCTGGGCAAGGACCTGAAGAGTCTGACGACGTTCACGGAATGGGCCAACAGCGAGTTTGACTGGACCAGCGGTATTCGAGTATCCCCGCAGAAAATCAAAATGTCGCATCTCCGGGTCGAGGCAGACGACTACCCGGTTGCAGTCCATGTTTATGTCGATGACATGCCAGTGGTCAGTCGTCTGGTCAATAACAGTAATCCATGCCGCATCAAGATTACCCGACCCGGGAAGAAGTACCAGCTCCGGGCTAAAGCCAGCGCTCGCGTCCAGGAGATTGTTTTGGCCACCAACGCAATCGAGACAAAGATGGACCTCTCGGAGGGATAATGCCCACCTACAACCAGCGCGATAAAACCAGATCGGCGATGACCCCGCCGCCGCAGGGCGACAATTACCAGACTATCCTCCAGCTACAGGCAGCTATTCGCCGACTTGAGACCGACCTGGAGACGGCAAACAGGAAGCTGGCCGAGACCACCTCTCTTGCCAACCAGCACAAGCGCCAGCTTCGGGGTATGAACTTCGTAGACTCCCCAACCATCCACTGGGACCAGAGCGCCGGGGCGATACGAGCGCACGGTTCAGCGAAGGCGAAGGCGAAGCAGAGCGCTCCAGCCAAAACAGCTACTGTGTACAATGGGCCGCACGCTCTAAGCCTAGACACGGACCCTCGATTTGTCAAAAGAAACGCCGGCCGGATCATTGCGGGAACAACGGTGATCACTCCCACGGTATTCTATGTGTCGTTTTCGGGTACCGGCACGTTCTATATCTACATGATGGTCTACGTGGTCTATGGCAACTATGTAGCAGAAATGCTCTCCTACAGTACAGAGCAGGTGCCAACGACAAACTACTATTTCCATCTGATCGGAATGGTTGAGGTTGAAGATGACCTCCCAGTTAGCGATCCGGTTCAATGCCACTTTGGCGATATTCACATAGCCGGGAGATATACGTACTGATGGCCGGCTGGACTGATTATTGGGATGACTGGAGCTTTCTCGGCGGCGCTCCGGATCAAGCGCTCTTCGTGGCATGCCTTGCAGCATTAAACGAGCGGCGTAAAGGTATAGGCTACGGCACGGTTAGCTACAACACATCATACAACTTCCATACCCGGGCAGCACGGTGGGAATGGTTGCTAGACGAATTGGCCGACGTTATTAATTACAATAGATACGTCGATCACACCCAGAGCAACGGCAATTTTGAAGGGATGGGTGGGGTTCCGCTATGGAGTACTGCCAGCATCGCGACTGCAGCTGGTTATCCGAGTTGGGAGTCTGTGACGGAATTCGAAACCACTGCGCATATCCCGGCGTTCGTATACGACGTCCTCAATCTGATGCGGTGGATCGAAGCAAAAGTATACAATCTGCCCGGATATAAATACGAAAAGCGCTATATTGGCCTTGGCTGGGATATCCAATGGGAAGACGTTGAGGCCGGCTTTAATGCAACATCATGGGGCGCTCCGTCATGGACGACAATGGTAAATCCGTTTCATGGGGCGTACTGGCGGATGCACGAGACCAGCCAGTACTACGGCCTGCAGTTCTTCAGGCAAAAAGGACACGTCCCTCCCGGGTCTCTAGCACCTCCGAGCAATATCTCGTATAAGCTCGATCTGTACCTACTTGCAGTGAAGTACGAGATTACTGCGGGGCTCGGCACATTCCAGTGCAATGATTATCCTGCATTAGGCGAGAATGAGTTGAAACGGGTCCACGAAGGGACGGTAATCGACAGTGGCTCCTACGGGCAAGATATCTACATCAACTTTAGCTTCGACAACGAAGCTTTGGATGAGCCGCCAAGGGAAGTAACGTGGCCCGATTACGGCGCAACAGGCTACGTACTACGCGCAACCGAACAAAAGAGGCGTGAAGTCTGGAAGTACGAGTTTGACTATGCCGCACCAGAAGCGAATTGATGGCTTGTCTTGCAAATTCATCACCAAGAAACTATTTTGAAGTACAAGGAGGGTCCACCAAATGGCCACTTTCGGAACTAAGCTCCAAGGCGCTGCGGAGGCAAGCAATCTGCGCCAGATGGCGGGTGATATGGGCGCACTCTCGCGCATGGCCCCGGCGCAGAACCGCGCGGTCGGCGGGATGGATGACGGCCACTACGCCCGCAACGCCAAGGTCGAAGCGGAAGCGCCTCGGGTGTTCTCCCGGTGGCAGATGGACCTTCGCCACCAAGACCAAATGCGGCAGATGCAGGATGAACAGAACCTTCAGAACTGGGCGCGATTGGGAATCGAGAACCGGAAGTTCGGCCATACCAAGAATATGGACACTGCCCGACTGGACTTCGATAAGGACAAGGACGGCTACTCCAGGCGAATGAGAGATAAACGATTTGGTCTCGACCAGCAGCGAGTATGGGACGCCAAAGAGCACCAGAAGACCATGGCCGCAGCCAAGGGTGTACCCCAGGGCCGGAAGGTCTCGGACTTCAAAGATGCAGATGCCGCATTTATCAGCAAGACACTCAGCAACTCCGGCTACGATATGTCCGACATCGACCCTGCCGCATTGGCCGGCGCTGCTCGATCGATCATCGGTAGCAACCCGAATATCACTCCTCAGCAACTGGCGGCAGAGACCGCGAAGCTCATTGGTGCCACGAACATGACCAACCCGGACGCGCTTCTCGGCGTGCTGAACAAGGGTGACGTCGGCCCACAGAAGCGAGAGATGGTGTTACGCGCCCTGTCCGGACTCGGCAACGGAGCTGTTGACGAGAACATGACACCGATGAATATCGATAGGCGAATGCGCCAGCTTGAACCGGTTATCAACACCCCACTAAAGAATTGGGTTGTTGGCGACCCGGACTACGTCGACAAGGCACAGCGCGAATATGCGGCGCTCCAGAGGCTTCAGTCGCGGAATCGTGAGAAGATGAAGCAAACAATGCTGCCAGAGGTTCAGAAGCTTACCTCGTTCCTTCAGCATCAGAATCCTCAAGTCCGCAAGGAAGCATTGGCGGAACTCCAGTCTCTTGTTGCCGACGGCATATTCACCGAGGATGAGCTTGGAGCCATCGTCAACCCAAGCCGAGATACTGGACCGTATGAAGGAATGGGCGCCGGTACCGCGGTTCCGTGGATTCAATAACCAACTGAGGTAGTCATGGCAGAGCTGTACAATGTCCCGTCAAAGCGATATGCGTTAAAACTGTTTAGCGATAGGGATAAGGCAAACAAGGCTATAGAAGAAGAACAAGGGCCAGTTGCTTCATCTCCATCACTTCCAAGCTGGACGAATATTGGGGAACAAATTCCCAACAGGCCGCTATCTTCAAATACTCAGTTTGAGCCGTCGCCTGAACTACAGTCTCGCATGCAACAGGACGATGACGCACTACAGCAGATTCGCGACGTCAGGCAGTGGCGTGAAGAGTTCAATCAGCAGCGGACTTCAGAGGTTGCGAGGGGTAATCTCGCCACTCGTAGTGAGTTCACCAGAGGCGCGTTACGTGGAATTGACCAGGCGCAAGGATCCTTCTTCGGCGCAAAGGGAGCATTGAATTCACTCCTTGGCGACAAGAAACAGGCTGAAATCGATTTTCGTAACTACATGGAGCAGAACCGCCAGGCAGAAGAGAATCCGCGTACGGCTCCGGCGTTCACTGAGGGAGCCTTGGACAGCCCGTCTGCCATGGGCGACTACATCGCCGCAACGGCGGGAGAGCTTGTCCCCTCTATGGTCGAGTCCATAGGTACAGGCATAGTCGGCGCTGGCGTAGGCGCAATGCTGGTTCCTGGTCCGGACCCCACAGACGTAGCCGCTGTCCCCGCTGGATTCCTCGGCGGGATCTTGGGGAAACAAGCCGTAAAGGGCGGAATTAGGGCCCTGGCTGCGGAGTACATCAAGAAGGGGCTAGCCAAGGACGTAGCCATGGAGATGGCCGAAAAGGCCATACAGAATCAATTGAAGAGCCAGGGCGGCAAAGCAGTAGCGTCGACGCTGATGAAGAACTTCGCCAAGAAGGCTGGCGCGAACCTTGGCGTTTGGGGCGCGACAACGCAGCTCGAAGCCGGGAACATGTGGGGCGACCTCAAGCAGCGCAGTATCGATGCTCCCGTTTCCAGCCTGCTACTTGGTTCGATCTCAGGGCTTACCGAGCTCTATAGCGGCAATGCCCCTGTAGCTATTCGCCGATTCCTCATGAAGGATATCGCTACTGACGGCATTCAGGAGATTGCAAAGAAGAGCGGGTGGAAGGTTGCGGCCGGAGCCCTTTGGGACTCGATGGAGGGCACTCGCCAGGAAGGGAAGCAGGAGCTGGTACAGGAGATCATCTCCTCAATCAACGAAGAGATCAACGACCCGAACTTCAAGATCACAGACAAGTCAACTTTCGTTCGCTACATCGAAGCCTGGGCCGCTGGGACAATCGGCGGGGTCGGCGGCGACGTAGCCGGAGCCGCCAAGGCTGGCGCATCTGCCGCACTCAAGGGGTTCGCTCCGAAGAACCTGTTGACTGGCGAGGACGTCGGACCTCTCGACACAGAGAGGCGCCCGGGCGCACAGGAGAACACCGACACAATCCCCGGTGCTCAAGAGGACAACAAGGGTGACGTCGGCCCACAGGAGCGAGAGCTGGTGATACGCGCCCTGCCCGGACTCGGCAACGGAGCTGTTGACGAAATGTTCGGCATCCGCCAGCGCCCGAACGTCCAGGCCATGACTCCTGGGGAGACCATTGAACAGTTCGGGCCACTGCAGGAACGGGCGAAGCAAACGCCAAAGGACGCAGCAAACGCACGGAGAATCGACAAGACTCTCGGTCAGTTCGACAAGTTTTCGCAGAAGCACGACGCTCTTCAGGATGATAACTTCCGGGAAGCGCATGCGGAATTGATCGGAAAGGTTGAGGACGCCATCCGGAAGAACAACCACGCGCTATTGCTTGATGCAATACGCCCACTCCAGAAGGAAATGCGCAAACACCGCCAGCGCAGGATCAAAGCAGAGAAGGCGGCGAGCCCGGTCAAGCCGATCACAGAATCGCCGGTTGACTTGCCAACTCCAGATCTGTCAGTAGAAGAAGCGCCAGCAGTAGAGCCGGTCGCGAC
>Ga0272440_1004446_pt1 | contig 9998 bp, 3 predicted proteins | sample SSMMMBAug17_FD_192440 | JGI IMG/M metagenome (GOLD analysis project Ga0272440, IMG submission 192440) | Marine sediment archaeal communities from Little Sippewissett salt marsh, Falmouth, MA, United States - SSM-MMB-Aug17 | ecosystem: Environmental > Aquatic > Marine > Wetlands > Sediment ... | reverse complement strand
CCTTTCTTTACAAAAGGTGAAGACATTTCAGTTGAAAATAATGCTGGAAAGCAGACTATTCAAAATTGGGCGACAGAAATAAGCCCCGGCGGTGAAGATGAGTTGGATCAAAATCTTGAGTTTATTGTGGAATTTGACAATGCTGCAATTTTTGCTGAAGATCCTCAAATTTCACCTGATGGCACGTTGACTTTTGAACCGATGACAGCAGAGGCCGGTACAAGCAATCTGACTGTTGTTTTAAAGGATGATGGTGGTCTTCCAACATGCGATACCAGCATGGATCAACATTTTTCAATAACAGTCACGCAGCCTTGTTCAACCTTTGTTTCCCTTCAAATTCCTGATCAATTTGATACTGACCCCAGTTCAGAATCAATTGATTTGAATAAGGGAGATGAATTTGACGTAAAGATTACCTTTCAATCCGATATGTTAAAAGAAATCCTGGCTTTTGGTCTTAGTATTCATTTTGATGCTCAGTTAATAGAGGTCTTAGAAATTCAGGATGGTGGTATTTTTGGACAAAATCAAACCTTTGTTGCTGAAAACTCGATTGATGCTTCAGGCTCAGCCGGATTTGCTGTTGCCTCAATGCAGGCTGTAAATGTAGACAGTGGTGTTTTCTGTATTTTAAAATGTAAAGCGCGCTCAAAATCAGGAAAAGGCTGTATTTCTCTAAATTCTGTTGATTTATCCGATTCTGCAGCAACGCCTATTCCTCATTGTACAAAGAATCAATGTGTTGAGATTGCATATCCCAGGCTGTTTACAGATCTTTCTATCAGTAATGTCGGAACTGGAACGACGTTTTCAAGCAGCCATGCGATCACTTTGATGAGTGGGTGTGTTGGTGCTGAAATGAAAATTCTTTATGATCCAACATATCTTGAAGCCATCATTGTTGAAGATGGTCCTTTTCTGGCTCAAAATGGTGAATTGATCTCTGTTCAAAAAGAGATTTTGGTTGACCTTGATGGCAATCCTACAGGTGAAATTCTCTGGGCTGCTGCTTATCTGGGAGATACGCCTCCTGAAGGTGGTGGAGTATTGCTTGATATTGACTGGCAGGTATCTGATGATATCTCCACTTCTGAGGAAATTAAAACCAATATTACCATAGATAGTGCTTCTTTTGCTGATGTTAATGGCAATGCTATTCCAGTTAAGATTCAGAAATCTACTGAAGTAACGATTGAGCCTTGTCGTAAGACAGATTTAAATTGTGATAATAAAGTTACAATTTTCGATATCGTTCTTGCCATTGCATGCTATAATAAAACAGCTGCCTGTGACTGCTGGTTAGAAATTATTCCTCCCAAATCTATACCTTGCATAAAAGCAGACCTTAATGGAGATGGGAAAGTGACTATATTCGACATTGTTCTTTTAATTCAGGATTATGGCTGGAAAAAAACAACTTCAAGAAAACTTAATACTTTAAATTCAACAAACCAAACGCCTCAAATTACTATTCCAGATGTAGGTATTGGCGAGTCTTTCTATACCATTCTCTCAGCAAAAAATATCGTCAATATGATTGGTTATGAATTCATTCTGATGTTTAACCCGCAAGTGCTTGAATGTGTTTCTGTGGAATCTGGAAATGAGAATATGCTTGAAAACACAGAACGTATGAGTGCTCCAGTTGAACCTATTATTGAAAATGAAGAAGGAAAAGTTGTTTTTGCAATGGCTTCAATTGCAATGGGAGATGTTCCCGGTGCTTATGGAAATGGTCAATTGGCTTCTTTACAATGGCGGCGTAAAGCAGCAGGACCCTATAATTTCTTTTTATCCTCAATTGAAGTTCTAAAACCAAATGCTGTCCCATCAGATATGATTATTGAAGGTCCTTTTACTGTTGCTGAAAAAGTTTCCACTGAGATAGTGAACGTTGACATTAGCCGTGTCGATAATCATATCACTGCTTCCTTTGAAAATGTCGTTGATGATGAAGATGACGTTCAATTTAATGTTCTGATTAGCGATAATCCAAAATTCGAAAGTTCCGAACTAATTAATGAAGAACCTCTGGATATTCAGGGACGATCCAATCAATTTGAATTTGATCTGGAGCTGGATCCAAATACGACCTATTATTATCGTATTCAAAAGGTCAGTAAAACTGGTAATGTAATGTTTGAGTCTCCAGTTTATGAGGAAGTAATACCGCCAGGCAAATGTGAGGAATCAATAAGGGGTGATCTTAATAATAATTGCAAGTTAGAATTATCTGATTTGATTCAATTATTGCAAATCCTTTCTGGCATAGATATTGAGCCTGTGAACCAATAACGTATTGTTTACTGGTTCCTTATTACTAACAAAAAAAACAGATTCAGTTTTCGGTACTTCATTGTACTTGAAAACTGAATCTGATTCTATATTTAAAGGCTTTCAATGAAACTATACTGTTATCCTGTTTATTCATATTTGTTATCATTGATTATATTTGTGGTTTCAGCCCAAGCAAATGTCTCTTTTTCTATTTCTGCCCTTTCACATGTTGATGTTGGAGAAAATTTTGTAACGACAATTGAGGTCAGCAATATTGACGATCTAAGTGGATTTGAAATCGTATTGGAGTTTGAGCCGGTAGAAACTATCTGCGCACTTGAAAATTCTGATGGTGACTTTCAATTTGATTTCAAAATTGTCAATATTGCAGATTGTCAGGATGGAACAATCCAATTCGCGCAAGCCTCATTTACACCCAAAAGTGGGAGTGGTTGTTTATTTTCAACTTCCTGGAAGGCCTTAACAGATGGAATTGCAACAATTCGCTTTATAAGTGGTGCTTTAAGCAATTCTAATGGGAGTCCGATTGATTATTTAACCCCACCACCCGTTCAAATTATTGTTGGCAATCCGGTTATAACCCCAAATGTTTCAATTGTAGCGCCAGAATATGTTAAACCAAACGAACAATTTACAACCGGTGTTATGATCAGTGATGTGGTCGATTGCATGGGAATCCAATTTTATTATGAAATATCCCCTGCCAATATTGTTTGTGCAGATAAAAACATTAGTGGTGGATTTATTACTGGTTTTGAGGTTGAAAATGTTGTTGATTGTGAAAAGGGGATATTCAAATATTCCGCAGCAACTTTTTCACCAAAAGATGGAAATGGGACGCTGTTTACAACTGATTGGATGCCGCAATCAGAAGGAGTGGTTACAATTCGACTGATTGAGGGGGTTCTCAGTAACTCAAATGCCGAACCAATCGCATTTACTCATCCTGAAAGTGCTCAAATAACAATTGGCAATCCTAATAACAAATATGATCTAAACGCTGATGGTATAATCAGTATTAAAGATTTGATTTTATTGTTGCAGGTTTTTGCCGGTATAAAAACCTAACTAAATTTATATAAAATAATTTTTCTGATATATTTTTGGAGGGAATTATGAAATATTTATTCATTACATTAATTATATTGTTGTCTTGTATACTGTTACCGATTTCTGCTATTTCAGGCGAAATACTATTAGACGAATTTAATGATTCAAGTGTAGGTAACTCCAATGGGATTTCTTATGTTGATACGCCCAATGGAAGAGGTGCAGTATTTCAATGCGCAAACGAAAGCAGAATTCAATATGGCTTTAATACTCAAATTCCAAAGCAAGGAACATTGGAATTTTGTATTAAAATTGATAGCGGCTATAATTATTCCAACTACACCTTAAAAACAGGTAATAGTTATGCTTTAATTTTTACAACTGATATTCAAGGTGGTGATGTTTATTGGCCGGGTAGTACATGGTTATATGTTTATGATTCAGGAAAAATCTATCTCAGAATGATCGTTGAAAAGTATAATACGAATGGGCAAGTTGCTGTTGCTGATGGTATTGATTTTGAGTTTGGTCAATGGCACACAATTGGAATAAGCTTTGGGAGCGAGGGACAATATATAATGTTAGATGGACAACTTGTGGCTTCAGAACCAACGCATACACAAGAATTAGGAAGAGGCGGTAACCATTCTACACCTGCTGATATTCCAACTATTGGTGAATCTGTTTCATGCTTTTGGAAAAATAATCAACATGAAGGTGGCTTTGAAGGGGTTGTTGATACGTTTCGTGTTTCAGACACTCAAAAGGATTGGAAAGTATCACTGGTTAACCCATCAAAAGACACAGTCATTGGAACAATTATTACATCATCTGAAATATTCGGATACAACGCAAATGTTAGTGGTGCGACAGTCACAGCAATTCCCTATGATGTAAGCACAGTTACAGATGCATCAGGTAAATTTCATTTTTATGATATCCCTTTGGGAGAGTGTATATTTCAAATTGAAACAAGCTATTTTGAAACGCTGACAAAATCTGTTCAAGTCATTGAAGGCGCTACGATTATTGATGCCATTGAATTGGTGAAACCCAAATATCAAAATATGAACCCCCAGGATGTTGATCAGTTATTAGCGCAGCTTAAAGCTGAGAAAGATGCCATTATTTTAGAAAAAGAACAGAGGATTCATCAATTAACAGAAACGCTAAATGATGTTGAGACAATAAAAGAAGCTCAGTCTTTAACGATAATCAGCCTGAAAAACATGCTGTCTGAAAACAATAACCAGCTGATTAGTGCCAATAACACTATCAAAGAATACGCAGCAACCAATGCCAATTTATTAACTGAAATAGAAGAACAAAAACAGATTATTAATACCAATCAAATTACCATTTCAAATCTAAATTCAACTGTTACTGAAAAATTGAATGAAATCCTGCAAAAAGAAAATGTTATCAATGAATTAAATCAACAAATATCAAATATGTACACAGAAGATGAGCTAAATTCTTCTGTACAAACTGCTTTAGCTGAGATACAAACATATACAGGATATTCAATACAATTGTCTAAAGGGTGGCATATGTTAAGTTCAATAAATAAGCAGGCAAAACCCAAAACCATTCCCGATGGTGCGATTGATCTCATATTAAGATATACCAATGGTGCATATGCTCAGACTGATACACTTATTCCAAAATATGGATATTGGATAAAAATAAATCAACCATGTGAGTTTATTCTGACTGATTTAGAATCGAGTCTCTAAGGAAACCTCTGAAAATAAAATGCACAATTTATGTTGATCGTGTTGCACCCAAAGCAGGTATATAAAAAAAATGAATTTTTTTAACTCAGCCGGTCCAGTAATAAAGAACAGAATTATTGCCTGGATCCTTTAAGTCGATTTGACATGGATGAAATTGAAATATTAATTGCCCAACATAAATATTACATTCTCCATGCCCCCAGACAGACAGGAAAAACGTCCTGTATGCTGGTTTAAAATTTATGAACAAAAAAGTCTATTCGCGTTATACGAAATATTAACACAATGGTCAAAAAAGGATAATTAAAAAAAGAATATAATGGATATGAGATATGGGGGGTAGATCATCCTTTTAATCATTTCAACTTATTAAGGTGAAACTCATGAATACCATTTATCAAAAAATATTATTTTTCTTATTTTTGTTTTTTTTGATTTCTTTTCAAAACGATTCTTTTTCAGTGATGATTGATGACCAGTTCGGTTCTAGTTTAGGTAATTGGAAGGGACAAGAAAATCAAGGAAATTTATCAATAAAAAATGCAAAAATGAACATTCATCTTTATGGAGGCGGTGATGGTTACATGGGCCAGGGAAATAGTTACTATGTATCTCTTAAAGACAACGTGTTTTTAGTTGATCATATCTTAGAATTCAATATTGAAGAAATAAATAGAACTCCAAATACTAAAGTTTTAAGCACTTCATTTATATTCCAAATAGAGTCTTTTGATACTTTACTTCAAATATATTTTTGGGCTTACTACTGGTATAGTAATTATGGATATTTTAAGTGTACTGAAGATAGGAATTGTCGTCACGTTTTATATATTAAGGAATCAATTAATGGTTCCAAAACCATTCTAAAAGAGATTAATCTTGGTTTAAACAATAATTATAATTATCAATTTCAAATTATTAACAATAAAGGAAGTATTCGCATTGGTTATAAGGAAAAAAATGTTTATGGTTCATATACTTTTGTCAATGCTAATTTTAATGGATATATGGATTGTAAAATTCAATTTGGTGCTACCTCAGGCGGTGAAAGCAGAAAAAATGGGAGTGGTTCATTTTCTGTTGACTATTTTAAATGCTATCAAGATCCAAATAGTTTAAAAGATTCAGACAGAGATGGAGTTGTTGACCCGCTAGATAGATGCCCTGACACAGATGCGGGACAGTATATCAATAGATATGGTTGCCCAATCAATGGACTGTTTACTCAAAATCAATTAAACCAAGCTGTTCTTGATGCAACAAGTATTAACAAAGCAGAAATAAACAATTTGAATGACATTATAACGAATATCCAATTACAAAATCAGGAACAATCTTTAACGATTACTAAATTAACGAATGAAAATGATAAGCAAAAGAAGCATATGCAGGAAAAAGAAAGACAATTAAATGTATATAAGTCTTTTAGTCAACCAAATAATTATACATCATCCGAATTAATCCTAAACAACGACAATCATCATTACTACATGAAATTAGACAAAGCAATGACATGGCATCAAGCAAAAAAAATCTGTAAAAATTTTGGAGGATATTTAGCAACAATTAACTCAGAGTCAGAAAAGCTTTTTTTACTTGAGAATTATTTAACAGATATTGAAATCACAGATCAATACTATTGGCTTGGTGGATTTCAAACAGAACAATTCACATGGAAATGGATTACAAATGAACCCTGGTCCTACAGTAGTTGGAATTTAACAAATGAATCGAACAATTATACAAATGACAATAATTATATATATCTTAATCAATACTCAGATAATAGTATTCAATTTAATGAGTATCATCAAGCTTTACCTTTATGTGAATGGGATACAAATATGATAGATAAAGCATTAAACTTAACCTTAAATAGTAATGCATTACAAGTTTCTATAAATGTATTAGAAGATACCATTCAATATAACAGGCAGGAAATGTTTAATGCAAATAATAGAATATCTCAACTTCAATCAAGCTGCTCAGCTTTTGAACTATCAAAGACTCAATTATCCAACATAATTTTAGATAAAAATGTAAAAATCTCTGAAATTTCCACTGCACTATTACAAGAAAATGAAAATAATTCTTCATTACAAAAGACAATTTCAACTTTGAACGATTTATTGGAACAAAAAGAATCATCGATAACTGAACTAAAAAAAGAAAAAACAGAATATATAAACAATGCAGAATTTTTAAATAGTGAACTTGATAGGTATAAAAAACTTTTTCAAGATTATTCAAAATACTCAATTACTTTGAATCCTGGTTGGCATCTAATTAGTTCTCTCAATAAATCAGCAACACCAAAAACAATACCTTCAGACTGTATAGAAGAAATGTATACTTTTGTTGAAGGAGCATATATACCTGTTACAACTTTTAAACCTAATAAAGGATATTGGGTCAACGTTTTAAAAGAATGCATATTTATTCTTGAACCTTAATTAATTTTAAAAAAAATATAAACTCGAAAGGAGATTTAAATGAAAAAAAAACTCTTATTAAGCTTTTTACTCTTTCTGACAATTTCAATTTCAGCAGCTTCTGCAAATGCTGAAACAACTATCACGATATCTGCACCATATAGTGCTTCTGTCGGGGGAACATTTGATGTCAGTTTTTTGATTAATGATGTCGTGAATGGACTTGCGTATGATTTTACTTTTGATTTTGAACCAACAAGTGTAATTTGTGCAACTAAAAATACAGATGGTGGGTTCATTACCGGTATGGCACTTCCCGATACAATTGATTGTACGAATGGAAAAATTCAATTTGCAGGATTTGCTTTAACAGGTCAAACTGGGAGTGGTACTTTGTTTACAACTACTTTTCAGACCTTAACTGATGGGATTGCAAGAATTAGTTATAATACAGGCGAGTTATACAATTCTTCACAGCAATCAATTTTATATCCTACCCCTGAAGAAGTCCAAATCATTATTGGCAATCCCCCCCCTGACATCTATTTTGCATCATCCCCCCAACTTGTTTCAGAAGATGCAAACACAGTATCAATTCAAGCAATCATCAGCAAAGCCTATGATAAAGATGTTTCCATTGAATTCACCGCATCTGGCACTGCAACTTCAGGTTCAGATTATACATTGTTAACCAGTGCTATATCAATACCCGAAGGTCAAACATCTACCACACAAAACGTTGTTACAATCATTGATGACACTGCTATTGAAGTTTCTGAAAATATTGTTTTTTCTATCAGCAATGCCACAAATGCAACAATCGCTCAACCTTCAGACTATACAGTCAATATTACAGATAATGATCTACCCATTATCAACTGGATGGCAGATTCTCAATCTATCCAGGAAAATGCCGGCAGTGCAACATTTACTGCAACACTCAATACAACCCACCCTTTTGCTGATGTCAGTTTTGATTATACAGTTACAGGCACTGCCAGTTCAGGCTCGGACTATGTTTTAACGAATGGATCTTTGACGATTGCAAGCGGGGATTCATCCATTTCAAAATCTGCCATTATTATGAACGATACAACTGTTGAACCTATAGAAAATATTGTCATTACCATGGGAAGTCCAGTTAATGCCACATGCGGATCGACCAAAGAACATACCATTACTATCACTGATAACGATACACCTTCTATTACTTTTGACAACTCAACTCTGGCAGCATCTGAATCTGATGGAAATATTTCAATGAGTGTGTCTATGGATAAAACCAGTTATACCGATGTTACCCTCTCATATTCAATATCTGGAACAGCAACTTTAGACGTTGATTTTCAATCATCTGAAAATTCAGTAACAATTTCTGAAGGTCAGACACAAACATCATTATCTATTACACTTATTGATGATGATGTTACATGCGAGCCATCTGAAACCATTACGATTACCTTTAATCAGGTTTCAAATGCAGTCTTTGGAGATATTACCCGCAGCACAATTACCATTGCTCCCAATGACCCTGAAATCCAATGGTCATCCATTGATCAGGAAATTTTAGAGGGCGCAAATTCAGTTCTTAGTATTGAAAGCTGTATCAGTTTAGATAGTGACATCAATGTTCCTTATTCAACAAGTGGAAATGCATCAGGATCGGATTATAATGCAAGCAGCACGACCATAACCATTCCTGCCAATCAACAATCAGCATCCCTGACAATCACAGCAGTTGATGACGCAACACAATGTGAAACCGATGAAACATTAACCTTGACCCTTGGAAAACCGGACAACGCTTATAAAGGAACAAATCTTGACCTTTCCATTACAATCCCGAAAAATGACCCAACAGTGGAATGGTCAACAACAAGTTCTTCTGCTCAGGAGGGAGATCAACTTCTGGTTGAAGCCAAGTTGTGTATGGCAATGAATGAAACCATTCATGTAGATGTCTCTATAGAAGATGGTACTGCCACAGAAACAACAGACTATACTGTCGGAACCTTAAGCATACCTGCTAACCAGACAACTGCTAGCTTAATCTTGAATATCAAAGATGATACAATAACCTGTGAAAATGACGAAACCATACCCCTTTCAATTAATGATTCTGACGATGTTTCAGCCGGCACGAATAATACCCATACAGTGACCATTTCGCAAAATGATCCGGAAATCCAATTCACAAGTAGTTCTCAACAGGAATTATCTGAAGGCAATACAGCAACATTGAATATTTCATCATGTGTCAGCATTGATGATCCCATTACAATTCCATACGAAATCAGCGGCACATCTGAAAGCTCTGATTATTCTATTTTAAATAATAATCTGACGATCCCTGCGAATCAGACATCAACAAACCTTTCCATTTCAATCGTTGATGACAATACAACATGCGAACCGGATGAATCCCTCATTGTTACCCTGGGAAAACCTGATAACGCCTATACTGGCACTCAATTAACAA
>Ga0272440_1004445_pt1 | contig 9999 bp, 1 predicted proteins | sample SSMMMBAug17_FD_192440 | JGI IMG/M metagenome (GOLD analysis project Ga0272440, IMG submission 192440) | Marine sediment archaeal communities from Little Sippewissett salt marsh, Falmouth, MA, United States - SSM-MMB-Aug17 | ecosystem: Environmental > Aquatic > Marine > Wetlands > Sediment ... | reverse complement strand
TACCTCTGTTGAACCTTCAACTGAAATGCCTATTCTTACCATTCCGGCCCACCTCCAATAAGATTTTTTTCCCATATGTCACCCATACTATAATCCTTTAACCAAATCTGAAGATGTTTTCCTGTGGGACGCTTAAACGTTGACATATCATTTTGACGATCAACAATAATAAAGTTTTCAGGCATAAAATGATTTGCGAAAGAAACAGATTGAGTGGTGCAAATGATTTTATTATCTTGAGAAATTTTTTGAATGATATCAGCAAGAACATCCAATGCAGCGGGATGAAGCCCCAGTTCTGGTTCATCCAATATGATAATTGGGGGCCTTAACCGTTCAGGTTGCAACAAAAGAACTGCAAGAAAAATAAAACGCGCAGTTCCATCAGATAATTGATTGGCTGAAAATGGACTGTCATGATTACGATGTAACCATTTTAAAAGTATTTTTTCATTATCAGGGTTTCCGGCAGGTTTAAGGTAGAAATCATGAAAAAATGGCGACACAGTTTGAATTGTTGTGACAATATCATGATAATTTATTGGAAATTCATGTCGTAATCGATAAAGGAATGCGGAAATATTCTGTGCATTTGGGTATAAGTATTCACAAGCTTCTAATGATATTGCCTGCTTAAAGTTCGCATAATCACTATTGTCATGAAAATGATAAACCCTTATATTTTTTAAGTAATCAAGAATATTACACTGATTTTCAACGTAATGTATATTTGACAGTAATCCACTCTCCCCAGATTTTCCACGTAAATCAATTTTTGCGGTATTCGAATGGCACATAATATATTCACTTTCAAAGATGAATGAATCATCGTAAGTATTGATTGATAATTCAGCGTGATAGTGAATTTTATCAGTATGAAGGTCAATACACATTCGAGGGGTTTTTTTGGCACTAAAAAATAAAAAAGAATGTGCAAATCCATTTCTTGCAACATAACTTGACAACGTACCTTGAGCAAGATGGTTTAAAAAGGAAAATAATGACAGAAAATTTGACTTCCCTGCACCATTAGCACCTAAAAAGAGATTTACAGACTCAATATTCAATGTAAGAGATTGAATGGACTTAAAACCTTCAACTGATATTTTTTGAAGATTACAATTATGAAGATATTCTTTTTTCATATGTTTCCTTTTTTGGCACAAATGCAATCAATGATTAAAGTCTTCTCTTAATGCTACTTCACTTGATTCAATATATAAATCACCTGTTCAATCGATAAAACGACATCATGGTAAACTTCAGGATATATTGATTTGTTGTTCATATCAGTTAAATATTGCAACAATATAACAACATCCTTTAAATCAACATTTTTATCATTATTGGGATCATGAATGCCGGGTAGATTGTTTAGATATTGCTGAATATATATCACATCATGAAGATCTACTTTTTTATTCCCATTAACATCCGCTTCAATATAAAATGCGCTACTATTAATTCCAGCCAGAATATTCAGTGCAATTTGTGAATCAATTAATTCTATTAATCCATTATCATTAAAATCTCCTGGGCGAACAACATTTTGAACAGTTAAGACAAAGGATGTTTCAGATAGTCCATTGAATTCATCTTTGACTGAAATACTAATGGTTGAAAGACCATATTGTCCTGGTTTTGGTGAAAGAACAATAAACCTGTCCATTCCTATCCCACTTAAAACTATACAGGATTTAGAAATCAATTCTGTATTTGATGAATTTACGCTAAGAATTAATTTTTCTAAATCTGTTTCAATATCACCAATTGTAAATCCAATGGGTGATGTTGGTGTGTTTTCATTTGTTTCTTGATCATTAATCTTTGAAATCGTTGGGAGGTCATTTACTGGAATAATATTGACTGTAATGGTTTGTGTTGTCGTCGCGGAATTACTGTTTTCTGTTTCAGTTGCTGTAACACTGATGATTAATATGAAGTCATTTGTTTCATTTGGTCCAGGAGTGATGGTTAAGGATGGCAATTGTTCTTTCGTTAATGTCCAGGTGCCATCAGCATTTTTTGTTCCAGCAGATAAAACTGCATGATCAGGTATTTGAGAAAATAATATATCACTCAGGACTTCTGAATGATCCTGATCAATCAATAATGGTTGTTCAATACTCAACGGAATGGCTGTATCTTCATTTCCAACGGAATTTGGCGTTACTACCAGTGTCGGCTTGTCTGCAACTGGAATGATATCAACTGATATTGTCTGTGTAGCTGTTGCAGAGTAACTGTTTTCTGTTTCTGTTGCTGTAACACTTACTGTTAAAGTGAAATCATCAGCAATATGTTTTCCGGGTGTAAGACAAAGTGACGACAACTGTTCTGATGTCAATGTCCAACTACCATCAGCCTTTTTCGTTCCGGCTGATAAAACTGCATGATCAGGTATTTGAGAAAATACTATATCACTCAAGACTTCTGACTGATCTTGATCAATCAAAAATGGTTGTTCAATGGTCAATTGAATTGGCGTATCTTCATTTCCGGACGCATTTGGCGTTACCACAAACGTTGGTTTGTCTGCTATTGGAATAATATCAACAGATATAGTTTGTTTAGCTCTTGCTGAATCGCTATTTTCTGTTTCTGTGGCTGTAACACTCACTTCAAAAATGAAATCATCAGAAACATGTTTTCCAGGGGTAAGAGAAAGTGACGACAACTGTTCTGATGTCAATGTCCATGTAGCATTAAGGTTTTTCCTACCAGCAGATAAAACAACATGATCAGGTAATTGGGATAAAGTTATATCACTCAAGACTTCTGACTGATCCTGATCAATCAATAGTGGTTGTTCAATAGTCAATTGAATGGGCGTATCTTCATTTCCAAAAACATTTTGCGTTACCACAAGCGTGGGGATGTCTGCTATCGGTATAATATCAACTGATATTGTTTGTGTGGTTGTTGCAAAAACATTGTTTTCTGTCTCAGTTGCTGAAACACTCACAGTCAAAGTAAAATCATCAGCAATATGTTGGCCAGGTGTTAGCATAAGCGATGTCAATTGTTTGGATGTCAATGTCCATGAACCATCTGCGTTTTTCGTTCCAGCAGATAAAACAACATGATCAGGTATTTGTGATATTGTTATGTTACTCAAAATTTCTGATTGATCCAGATCAATCAATGATGGCGGTGAAATAGATAATTGAATTGCTGAATCTTCATTTCCAGAGGTATTTGGTATTACCACAAGCGTTGGTTTGTCTGCTACCGGAATAATATCAACTGATATTATTTGTGTGGCTATTGCTGAATCGTTATTCTCTGTTTCTGTAGCAGTGACACTTACTGTAAAATTGAAATCATCAGCAATATGTTTTCCAGGGGTAAGAGTGAGTGATGACAATTGATCTGATGATAATATCCATGTACCATCTGCGTTTTTCGTTCCAGCAGATAAAACAACATGATCAGGTATTTGAGATAATGTGATATCGCTCAATTCTTCTGAATAATCCTGATCCATTAATGATGGTGGTGAAATGGATAATTGAATTTCAGTATCTTCATCACCTGAAGCATTTGGTGTAACCACAAGCGTTGGTTTGTCTGCAACTGGAATAATGTCTACTGATATTGTTTGTGTTGTTGTTGCGGAATCACTGTTTTCTGTTTCTGTTGCTGCAATACTCACTGTTAAAGTAAAATCATCAGCAATATGTTCACCAGGTGTCAGCGTAAGCGATACCAATTGATTTAAAGTTAATGTCCATGTACTGTCATCATTTTTGATTCCAGAAGATAACACAACATGATCAGGGATGTGAAATAATGTGATATCGCTTAATATTTCCGATTGATCTTTATCAACCAACGATGGCAATTCAATGGTCAGTGGAATCGCTGTATCTTCTTTTCCTGAAGTATCTGGCGTTACCACAAGCGTTGGTTTGTCTGCGACTGGTATAATATCCACTGATATTGTTTGTGTTGTTGTTGCAGAATCACTGTTTTCTAATTCAGCTGCTGTGATATTCACTGTAATAGTGAAATCATCAGCAATATGCTTTCCAGGTGTAATACTGAGCGATGGCAATTGTGTTGATGTCAATGTCCATGTACCATCAAAATTTTTCGTTCCAGCAGATAAAATAGCATGTTCAGGTACATTAGATAAAGTGATATTGCTTAATATTTCTGATTGATCCTGATCAATCAATGATGGTTCTTCAATAGTCAATTGAATGGCTGTATCTTCGTTTCCCGCGGTATCTGCTGATACAACCAATATTGGTTTGTCAGCTACAGGAATAATATCTACTGATATTGTTTGTGTCGTTGTTGCAGAATCGCTATTTTCTGTTTCAGCCGCTGTGACACTTACTGTAAAAGTGAAATCATCAGCAATATGTTGGCCAGGTGTTAGACTTAGCGAGGACAGTTGTTCTGATGTCAATGTCCATGAACCATCAGCATTTTGGGTGCCATCAGAAAGAACGACATGATCTGGTATGTTGAATATTGTGATATCACTTAATATCTCTGATTGATCCTTATCAACCAATGATGGCGGTGAAATGGTCAATTGAATGGTCGTATCCTCATTTCCAGCAGCTTGTGGTATTACCGTTAATTCAGGTTTGTCGGCTACAGGGATAATATCAATATGTATTGATTTTGTTATTGTTGATGAATTACTGTTCGCGGTTTCTATTGCTGTTACTTGCATTGTGAGTGTAATATCATCAGAATTATGTAATGTCGGTATTAAGCTTAATCCTGAAAACTGATCGATTGTCAAGGCATATGATCCATCAGAATTTCTAATCCCTTGTGAAAGCGCTGCCTGTTCTGGAACATTCCAAATGATCAAAGGACTTAATATCTCTGATTCATCTGTATCTGAAAGGACTGTGCTTACTGAAATCGGAATTTCAGTGTCTTCATATCCCTGTGTGGTGGGTAAAAGATTCAAAACAGGCGCATCAGCTATGGAAATGATCGTAATGTTCACTGTTGATATATTAGAATCAAAATATGAATCATTGGTTTTAAATCGAAAATAATCACTTCCGCTGTAATTGGCTTTGGGGACGTAGGTCACATTTGCCCCCTCACCTGTAATAATGCCATGCTGCGGTTGGTCGACAATCACATAGGTTAAAGAATCACCGTCATCATCTTCAGCAATCAATTGAAGTGAGAGCGATATATCTTCATTTGTCGTTACAGACATTCCATCTGTTACAGGCGGTACATTTGGATCTTCATAAATGTTTTCCTGAAGAACAGTAGCAACTATAGATATGGTATCATTTAAGGAAGATGGATTGATGCCATCATCACTTACCTGAACTTGAATGGTGTATGTTTGACCCAATTGCGATTCCGTCGGTATCCAGGAAAAAATACCTGTGGAAGCATCAATATTTGCACCAGCGGGAGCAGTATCGGATAAGCTAAAGGTTAAATTCTGGGCAGGATAATCAGGATCGGTTGCATCGAAATCCAGAATTATTGATTCGTAGCCCTGAATCGTTAGCGGTAATAATGCAGTGTTTTGAGGCATTTCAACAGTAGCAGATCGTAATATTGGCGGATCGTTTAATTCATTAATTGTGATCGTGATCTTTTCACTATCAATCATCATGGGTGAACCCGCATCGGCAACGGTTACCGTTGCTGTGAGCATACGGCCACCTTCCATTTCGCTGGTTTTCCAGCTTATCTCACCGCTCACTGGATTGATGATAAGTCCAGTAGCATCGGTGTCAATTGAATATCTCAACGCGCTTTCCGGTCCATCCTGATCGATTGCGCTGATGGTTAACATCAGTGTATCGCCCTCATTAATGACTTGGTTCCCAATTTCGTTTAACACAGGTGAGGCATTCTCAATGTTTATTACTGTTGTCGTATCTGCCGTTTCAGGTGAATCCTCAGTGTTGCCTGAAGTATCAGTCGCTCGACTGTAAAACGCATACGATTTTCCGAATTCGCCTGTATAGATTGCCGAATTTAGTTTCGTTTTTTCAAGCCAGTGCGAAAAAGAACCACCATTAATGGACACATAGATATCAAAATAAGAGATGCTCGCATCATCTGTTCCAGTCCAAAAAACAGGTATCTGAGCTGAACTGGATTCAGCTAAACGCTCTACATGACTTTCCGGCGGAATTACGTCAACAAAAACGGGTTCGTAGTCAAGTGTATAATGACCTGTACTATCATAATCAATGAGATGAAGTTTGTTTTCATAAATCGGGCGTTGTCCGAGTTCCAGAAAAGTTCGGTCTGTTACCCATACATTCTTATCAAGAGGGATTTCAATCCCATCGGAACGTGTGACACGAACAAGGCGGAAAGAAGCATCTCCCGGGTCTGGAATCATAATGTATGACCAACCTGAATTTAGAGTCACATCAAGTGCTACAGACAGATTATCTTCACTCAGGCTTCCGGCTGCGTATGCAGAAGTGTATACACTTACAGGTTCTGTTGTCCCATCACTTAAGTGAATGGTGTCGGGAAGATCATCAATATCTGGCACATCGTTTACGAGGAAATCTGGCAAGCCATCTGCTTTATCGCCAGTTGCCTCAATCATGTGCCGCATTTCGTGTATTTCCACATTTTTGATCAGCGACAAACGGGGATCGCCAAAACCATCTAAATGTTCAAATGTGGCATCATAATCTATAAACAAGCCTTGTAAGGTTGACGTTAACAACCAGGTTGCTATTTTTTGTTCACCGGGTTCGATATTGCCAAAACTGGCGGTAAGCGAGGGAGTCAGGTTTTGGCCAGCAACTTCGGTTCCGATAACTTGAAAATCAATAAAAAGTCCTTTTTCATTATCAACAATTTTTGGCTGTGCTGTGGTAATGTTTAGATTTCTCGCTGCTCCTGCCCCATTATTTTGTATCATTACAGCCAGGGCATATGGAATCATAGGCTCCGTTATATCTGTATGTGGATCATCGCTGAAAACATCTCGTTGATGAAAGTATTTAAGTGATAGCGCGGCATCCGGTTTTACGGTTATAGAAACAGGAAGAACCGGAATATTGAACGCCGTACCATCCTGAATATAAAAAATTGTACCACCGATAGCGTAAACAGTGTCATTTTCAGGTGCTGCCGAGTCTCGTGGAATTAATGTCCACACTGCGGTTCCAGTTTTCATAGGATCTATTGTTCCAGTTCCATCGATGGTTTCAAGGCCATCGATTGATGTTACTTGAATATTGAAAACATCATTTGCAGGTTGACCGTCCTCATTGAGAGTCTGGAGATCAAATCCTACATCCATAAGTGGTGCATTTTGCATTTTGTTGACCAACTCAAAAGTTGCTCGAAATGCACTTCGTGTCATTACAGCATCCTGATCAAGCCTGATTTTTACTCTTGCACATATGCCATCCGCGGTTTTAAGTAACTCTGGAAACTCGCTTGCAATAATTTCCTGGTCTGACTTGAGATATTCGCTCCCTGGTACTTCAAAATCATAAGGCAGTTGTGGTGATGCGGAACGGACTTTATTATCATTAGTAAAATAGCGTTTGCTTGACTGGCTGCAATTACCAATTTCACCTTTCGGCAGTTCAAGGCTACCGCCGAGGACTTCATCCTGATGTCCTGGAGCCGTCATTTTAATGACCAGGGTCGCTTCCGGTTCAATGGAGCCACATGCCTGGTATCGAATTTTGCCGTCCATACATCCTGTAACTGAAGCGGAAGCAGAACCTTTGATACCAAGTGCTGCCCGTGCAGTACCTTTATACTCAATATTCGTATGAGACAATGTAGCAGATGCCTCAACATCAAGCTCGACACCGGCAAATGCACCCACTCCGATTGATCCAGTAACACAAATAGAACCTTTTTCGTCAAGACAGGGCTTATTTACTTTTATGGAAACTTCGCCGTTCGCTTCAATACGGGCACCTGCAAGCGCACTGACGCTGGCGGAGATTTCATTCCATTTGTCATCGTCAATCTTCACTTCAAAACCACCAGAGAAGCCGACAACAAGTTGAACTGATATCAACATTTTTGCGGTCCCATCACCACTAAGAGAAATGGTGCCATCCTGACAACAAATACACAGCTTGCCATCAGCCTGTAATGAAGACTCTACATCGTCCACTTTAAGCCATGGTGGAAGGACAGCGGAAAGCGTATTTGCCAGCGTATTGGCAATTGCTTCAATGTCAATCTTTTTACTACCGACTAAACAAAGTTCATCGAAAAGAGGACAATCACAAAACGTGGGAGTAGAAAAAGTTATTGGAACGGGAGGCGAAGCACCTGATCCTGTGGCACCTGATCCGTGCGGAATGAACACTCCTCCTCCTCCTGGGCAATATCCTTGTACACCACTGACAGCAATGGGGGTATTTTTGTTGACGCTGGATTTTCCACAGTCATAATCCCATGATAATCCTGCAGAAATTCCACATGACACAGAAGTGTTTGAAGATCGTCGTCGATCCAAATCAGTTAACGTTTGGATAGAGCCGTCATTTGCGAATACACCAATCCTGGTGATTGTAACGGGTATTGTAATCGTACTTTTTGCTGGTATTGTTCCCAGGTCACTGATTAACGGTTTGATCTCGTAGAATGGATGGGAACCAAAATTGAACTTTCCATGTTCGGCGTTTATCAGTCCATGGTTTTCAATCTTTAAGTTCACAATTTTTGTCTGTCCCAGTGCATTGAGGTCAGAAACATCTAAGCACGCTGGTTCGACTGTCACAACTGGTGCAGGAACATTGGTTTCAAACGTAGATTCAACGGAAATTCGATACCGATCATCAATTTGAATCTCTTCAACAGTCCATGTATAAGTGACCAGTTCTCTGCTGATAAAAACCTGGCGATGTGTTGTTTCACCAGCGCTTACGTAGAAATTTCCCTTAAATGGGGTATGCTTTGGAGAATCCACTTCAAGTAAGTACCAGCCTTCAATCACATCTTCCAACCTCACCAATCCGTCGGCATCAGTTTTAACGCTTGAGATTAATTCAGAGTTGATCGCATCGCGCAACGTAACAGTTGCTCCTTCCAGTTTCGGCGCGTCATCAGTAAAAAAGAAATATTCATCCACGACTTCGATTTCAAGATCTCCTTTCAAATCTGACACAATGCGAAATTCATATGGAATGTTTATGGAATTACCATTTTCAGATACGGCGACTAAATTACCATTGTAAAGAGTTAGATCTTCAGATATTTCGGGGATCAACAGCAGTGAAACCGATATGGATGTTTGCGGAGAAATGGAAGGTAGTGGACTTGGCGAATTCATGGATATCCAGGAATTATCGGGCAGTAAAATATTAATGGGTCCGCTTTCCGCGCCGCCAATATTTTCAATGATGAAATTAACCAATTTTTGTGAGCCGCGAAGCACCGAGCATTTCAATGGATTTGGGGTAATGACCAGTTTTGGATGCAACTGCTTTACAGACAGTGTAAACGGAATATTGACCTGGATCTCCTGATCGGTCGTCACTTGAAGTGTAATTGAATATTTTCCAGCGAACCCCGTAGCCGCGGATAATTGTATTTCAACAGCAACTTCTTCATTGGGCAAAAGGGTATCAGTAGTCAACGTTGCCTGTACATCAATTCCAGAAGGTACATTCAGAGTTTCAACAGAAAGACCTGTGAGATCCTGGTCATTTGGGTTGCTCAATTGACCGGAAATATTCGCTATTTCACCTTCGACAAGTGTAATACTTGTATTATTGAATTGAGTGGCAATCGTCAAGATGACGAATGAATCCTGAGTTTGAGCACTGGATACCCCTGGATGGGCTGCCCCTACTTCATATCTCCCGCCTTCATCAGGTAATGGCTTCCAGGATGTGGAAAAATTACCGTTTGAATCTGTTAACGCTGCTTTTATTCGCTCTGTACCAGCTGTTCGAATATGAATATTTACCATCACAGAAGCGGCCATGTCGCCATTGTTTTTTATTGCCTTTCCAGAAAAAATAATCGGCGTATTTGCAGGTACAAGCCTGTCAT
>Ga0272440_1004444_pt1 | contig 10000 bp, 7 predicted proteins | sample SSMMMBAug17_FD_192440 | JGI IMG/M metagenome (GOLD analysis project Ga0272440, IMG submission 192440) | Marine sediment archaeal communities from Little Sippewissett salt marsh, Falmouth, MA, United States - SSM-MMB-Aug17 | ecosystem: Environmental > Aquatic > Marine > Wetlands > Sediment ... | reverse complement strand
TTCAAATTATTTTTATTTATTTATTTATTATGCATTGCTACTATCTACTGTTCTGTAATGGCAGAAGAATTTATACCAGATAAACTCGTTATCAAAGATATTTATGTTCCTGGTACAGGCCATTCTATTGGATCTGTTGTTATTGTCGATGGCGAAGCAATTATTGTTCATGAAGATGAACTAAGGGGATTTCTTGCCAAGAAAGGTTTGCTTTTATATGCTGGAGATACATTGATTACTCGTTCTCAGGGGCGAATAAGTATACTACTAAAAGATAAAAGTAGAATAAGTATAGGATCAGAAACAAAACTTTTATTGAGTAGAGTTTTATTTGACCCTGATAATAAACAAAGAACATCATTTATTAAAATGGGAATCGGAAAAGCAAGATTTAGAGTAAAAAAACTTTCAGACTTCAAAAGATCTTCATTTAAAATAAAAACTCATACAGCTTTAATTGGTGTAAGGGGATCAGACTTTATTATACAATCGACCCTCAAACGAACAGAAGTCACCACACTTACAGATACATTACTTTCACTGATAAGCCTCACAGCACCTGAAGTAGCGCCTACACTATTGAATGAACTTGAATGGGCTTCAGTTGAACATGGAAATTTACCATCAGAAGTAGAGCAGGCTGCTATTGATGTAATAGAATCTTTAAAAACTGAATTGCCAATTATATCGGAACCTGATGATATTTTTATTCCTCATTCTTTTCATAAAAGTCCTGTAAGAAAACGTTTTCATCAAAAAATGAATACACATCAAATTGACAAGAACACCCCTTTGTTTGATGAAAGTGATAAAAATGAAAATCTTTTAGATCACCATGAAGAAAAAAAGACTCCATCTTTTGATGAACATAATATAAATGAAAATGAAGATAATGATTTTTTAGAAGATCATGAAGAAAAAAAACTCCCAACATTTGATGAGCATAACATAAAAACAAATAATAATAACGAATTCGTAGACCATAATCATATAAAAGGTAAAAAAAATCACGATTTTTTGACATATACAGCAGAACCAGACTTAAATTTTAAGGATAAGTATCCCAAACAAGAGTTGTTCTTAGATATGGATAGAACCTTTGAAAAAGATACACAAATAAGACTACCTACAAAAAAAATAATTGCACCAGACGAAGTTTTTGTTCTTGATTTTTTAGATAAACAAAACATACAAGATAATAATGTAGAAATACTTAATGAAAAAATTGATGAAGATATTGAAGAACAGGAACAAATATATGAAGAAGAACAAATGGACAATATCCATTTGCCCTGGTTCCCTAAAAAACCAGAACGATAAACATTATAAAATGGAGGCCTTATATGCCAAAAGCTTTAATTTGCGGCTCTTTTGCATTTGACATTATTATGAATTTTGAGGATCAGTTCAATCGACATATCCTCCCAGATCAACTACACCGCCTGAATGTATCATTTCTAGTTACAAAAATGAGACGAGAATTTGGTGGGTGCGCAGGTAATATTGCCTATAACCTTCAACTTTTACAAAAATCAGCAGCATGTCCCATGGGAACTGTTGGAATTGACTTTTCTGAGTATGCTAAATGGATGAAAGAAAAAGAAATAATTTATGATCATATTCGGGAAATTGATAAAGTTTATACAGCTCAGGCTTATATTACAACAGACCAAAATGGTAATCAGATTACAATTTTTCATCCAGGCGCAATGAATTATTCTCATGAAAATAAAGTCACTCAGGCAAAGGATATTTCAGTGGGTATTATTTCACCTGATGGAAAGCAAGGCATGATTGAACATGCTGAACAATTCTGTAATTCAAATATACCATTTATTTTTGATCCAGGTCAGGGAATGCCTATGTTTGATAGCAAAGAACTTATTAAATTCATGGAACAGGCAAGCTGGATGACTTTTAATGATTATGAATTCGAACTGTTTAAAGAAAGAACTGGCAAAGCTTTAGAGGAAATTCGTAATAATGTTAAAGCATTAATTGTGACAAAAGGTGAAGCTGGTTCAGTTATTTATACACCTGAAAAAGAAATTGAAATTCCTCTTGTTAAAGCAACAGCAGTTCTTGACCCCACAGGTTGTGGTGATGCATATCGCGCTGGACTCCTTTATGGAATAATGAATGATATGGATTGGGAAACAACTGGAAGAATAGCATCACTAATGGGAGCATACAAAATAGCTTCTAATGGAACACAAAACCACTTTTTTAATAAAGAAGGATTTTCCAGGCGTTTTGAAACAGAATTTGGATATAAGATATAAAAATCTTAAAATAATTATTGAGTATGAAGGTACGAATTATAATGGATGGCAACGACAGATAGATTTTCCTAGCATTCAAGGTACTATTGAATCTGCCATATATAAAATGATTGGCCAAAAAGTTACTCTTAATGGATCAGGAAGAACAGATGCTGGAGTTCATGCCTGGAAACAGGTTGCTAATTTCAGATGTCATACCCGACTTAGCCCTGAAATATTTCAAAAGGGCTTAAATAGCATTTTACCTAAAGATATTGCCATCCATTCGTGCTTTGAAGTACAAAGTCAGTTCCATGCTCGTTATGATGCTAAATCAAAAATTTATCGTTATTATATTGGTCAACGTCCACACAAAATGGCAATGTTTCACCAATATTGCTGGCACATTCCACAAAAACTTAGCCTACCTGAAATGCAAAAAGCCTGTTCATTTTTTGTGGGCAAGCATGATTTTAAATCATTTGAAGGAACTGGAAGTCCCCGCTCAACAAGTGTCAGAAATATTTTTAGATCACAAATCTCCTTAAATGAAAATCAATACATGATATATGAAATTGAAGCAGATGGTTTCTTGCGCTTTATGGTAAGAAATATTGTGGGAACTCTTGTAGAAGTCGGTAGAAAAAAAATTAATGCCAGCGATATTCTAGCTATTATAAATGCAATGGATAGAAATCAAGCAGGCCCAACAGCACCAGCTCATGGTTTGTTTTTAATTGAAGTTAAGTATTAAGGTGATTTCCAAAAAAAAATTAACAAAAATCTAATTCCAAAAAAGGCTTCCAAATATTTTAATGAAAGCCTTTTTGGATTTTTTTTTAAGTTGTCGCAATCTTATTCACACGATTAGTAAGGCGTGAAATTTTTCTGGAGGCCGATCTTTTATGGATAACCCCTCTTTTAGATGCTTTATCAATAACTGATTGAGCTTTAACTAAAGCATCTGATGCTTTATCTTTGGATTTTTCATCAACAGCTTCCAAAACCCTTTTCATTACATTTTTGATGCTGGTTTTGATGGATCGATTTCGTCCTTCTCGAACAATATTTTGTCTTGCTCTTTTAATTGCGGATTTATGATTTGCCAATTTCTGATTCTCCTTTATAATCACTGTCCTTATTTTATATTGGGACAAAAAAATTTTGGTAATGATAATTTAACAAGCTTCAGTTTCAGTCTTTAATTTTAATAAAGCCTGACAAATTATCTACGCATAAATTATTCAAATATGCTTACATCGCCAGCTCCGCGACGAATAATTTCTGGTTGATCATCTATCAAAGAAATAACACTGGATGGTTGATGTGTAACAGGGCCTCCATCTATGACAGCATCCAGTTGATTTTTAAAATGATCGTTAAGCAGCGACGCATCTGAAAAAATTGTATCATTTGGCCCTGTTGCACTGGTATTTATGATAGGGTTACCTAACATTTCAACCAGTTCAATACAAATTGGGTGGTTTGGTACTCGAATACCAGCAGTTTTTCTCCTGGTCAGCATTATTTTAGGCACCATGCGAGAACCACTCAAAATAAAAGTATAAGGCCCTGGTAATAAACGTTTCATTGTTTTATATGCATAGTTTGAAACCTTAGCATAATCACTAATATTTTTTAAACCAGAGCATATAAAGCTAAAAGGTTTATGCTCAGATCTCTTTTTTATGCGATAAATTTTTTGTATCGCTTTTTTATTCATAATATCACAACCGATACCATAAAAGGTGTCTGTTGGATATGCAATAATCCCACCCTTTTTTAAAATTTTAACTATAACAGATAGCTGACGTTTTTGGGGGGTTTCTGGATTGATCTTGACAAGCATAACTGATTCATTACTTAATAATTAACGAATTAACTAATTTAAGTTTACCTTTTAAACTTTTCATATAGTCATTTAATAAATTTTTTATTCTATGTCGTAAAAAAATAATTGTCAATAAAAAAGGTTAAGAACTTAATGTTTAATGATTAATAAATGATTTTATTGACGAAGTATGAATTATCTACTACACTGAAATAATTATTTAAAATTTTATAAAATCTAATCTTATATTAATGGGATTTTTCCTTTTTCAAGTCACTGGAGAAAAAAATGGATTTTGAACAAACCAAAGCCCAATTAATGTTTAAAAAAGAGGTTATTCGCTTTGCCAAAAAAGAAATAGTACCACGTGTTCAAGAACACGAATTAAAAAGCGAATTTGATTTTCAATCTTTTAGAAAAATGGGAGAATTTGGCCTTTTAGGTCTTCATTTTCCCGAAGAATTTGGTGGTGGAGGGGCGGATGTCTTGACGACAGTCATGGCAGGAGAAGCTTTGGGTGAAGCCGGTGTTGATGGCGGATTAACGTTAGCATTAGGTGCTCACAGTTTTTTATGTGCTGATACTATTTTTTGTCATGGTACAGATGATCATCGCAAAAAATATTTACCTTCACTGATATCAGGTGAATCAATTGGATGTATGGGCCTTACCGAGCCAGATGCTGGTTCAGATGTAGCATCTATGAAAACAAGTGCTATTCGTGATGGAGATCATTATGTGCTAAATGGCAGTAAAATATTTATTACTAATGGCCCTATTGCTGATGTTATTCTTGTTTATGCTAAAACAAACCCAGAACAACAACATGAAGGAATCTCAGCATTTATAGTTGAGAAAGGTACAAAAGGTTTTTCTGCAGGTTCTCCTTTGAAAAAAATGGGTGTTCGTACATCCCAAACCAGTGAGTTATTTTTTAATGATTGCAGAATCCCTGCTGAAAATCTTGTAGGTCAGGAAGGGATGGGTTTTTTGTATGCAATGCAAACTGTTGAATGGGACAGAAGTGCATTAATGGCCCCATTTTTAGGTGGTATGGTTTACGCTATGAAGCAAAGTGCTCAATATGCTAATAAACGTTTTCAATTTAATCGACCAATAAGTCATTTTCAGGCTACAAAATATAAACTTGCTGATATGAAAATATTTACAGAAGCCGCTCGCTCTCTAATATACCGCATTGCCTGGTGCAAGGATAATGGACAGCCTGTGAATCATTTGGAAGCTGCTGTTGCTAAATTATTTGTGGGAGATTGGAGCTTGAACCCTGTTAATGATGCCATGCTAATTCACGGCGGTTATGGATATTGCCATGAATATGGAATGGAAATGATTTTCAGAGATAGCCGCCTTGCACCAATTGGTGGTGGTACATCTGATATTCAAAAAAAGATTATTTCAAAATTAATGTAAAATTTTTTGAGGTTAAATATGAATTTTTCATTTACAGATAAAGAAAACAGTCTTTTTCAAGAAATAGAATCTATAATGGAAAAAGAAAAAAATACGTTTCAAAAGGATTCTCTTCAAACAGAAAAAGATAGACTTTTGGCCATGCTAAGTATTCAAGAAAAACTTTTTTCTCTGGGATATTTTAATGATTATAAGAAAAAAAAGTCTCATGGACCAGTAAAAACACTGGGAATGATGAAAATTTTTGCAAAACACCATGCTTCACTTTTTTTAGCTCTTGAATATAGTTGTCGAATTTTTAGCGAGGTTATCAAGTGCTCGTCAAACGACAATCAACTTCAAAAATTTCTAAAATCATCTGGTATTAAGAATCTACCTGATCCTAAAATAGTTGGCGCAATTGCTTATTGTGAGGATTTTGTTGAAACTGATACTAATTCATCAAAAATTAAAGCCAATAGTGTTGATAATAAGATTTTTTTAAATGGGCATAAACAATGTGTTATAAATGCAGGCATTGCTAATTGGATTGCTATTACAGGGATTCTTAATGACAAAGGCGCTATATTTTTTATTCCTCCTACTTCAAAAGGTCTTACAATTAAGCCTATATCAAATACCAGTATATTTCCAGGTCTTAATATGGCATATATTAATTTGGAAAATTGTCTTATAAAAGATGATCATATTATTTCACCTGTACAATTGGATATATTGATACCACATATACAATCCTATGAAAATATAGCCCTCACAGCTTGTGCCCTGGGGATGATAGACCAATGTGTTGAATTAGCATCCAAATTTGCCAAAAAACATCAATCCGAAAATAAACCCATGATAGCTCATCAGGGTGTTGCCTTCAGTTTGGCTGAAATGTTGACATTAAAACAAACCGCAGAACTCTTAGCATATCGTGCAGCCTGGGCAATTGAAACAGGAGATTCAGAGAAAGAAGTTATAAATAATTGTGCCAAAGTTTTTTGCACAGAAACCCTTGAAAAAATTGCCAGCCAAAGTATGGAAATTCTTGGAGGACAGGTTTTTCAAGATAATCATGTTGTTGAGCAAGCCTTTCAAAACAGCAAGTTTATGCAATTATCAGGTACATCAGCCCATATTGCAAGAATATCAATTGGTAACTCAGTTTTAAAGTTACGTTAAAATTTAAAGTGACTTTAATAACTGCTAAAGAAAGTAATCTTAAAGTTTTATTACGATTCAAATGCATTTATAATTATTTTTAAGGAGAATTTTATTATGATTCAATCATTTCGAGATTTAAAAATGGGAATTAAAGTTTTCGGAGGTTTTTCAATTGTCTTAGTATTATTAATGATAGTAGCCTATTTTGGTTATAGTGGATTGACAGGTGTTGTTGAAAGAGCATCAAACAAAGAAAATGTAGGTTTGTTGATAAAGGCTTTTTTGCAGGCCAGGCAGCATGAAAAAAATTACATTATGAGAAATGAGGATTCTTATATAGATAAACTGAAAGATTCCACAAAATTCATAAACACAAAAGCTTCAGAACTTAAAAAAATATTTAAAGATCAACTCAATATTGATAAAATGAACAGTGTTATTCAGGCTGTTTCACTTTATGAGAGTGGATTTGAAAATTATATTGACTATAGAAAACAAAAACAAAAGACTATGACTGATATGCGTCAAAAAGCTAATATTGTTCGCAATGCTTGTGAAACTCTTCAAAATGACCAGATGGATCAATTAAAAGAATTGCGAATAAAAAATGAAGCTTATTTAAAAGAAAAAGTTACAAATGCAGATGACGCAAATCGTATCCTAAAATTTGCCCTTGATGCTAAAGCCAAGCGCATTTTACTTATGCATGGAAATTTCGAACTATATGATGAATGGAAAGAAATAAACAAAAAAGTGTTTGACTTAACAAACAAATTGAAATCACGTTTTAAAAAGACTAAGTGTATCAAACAGGCAGATGCTATTTTGTATAATTATAAAAAATATGAAATTGTGGTAATTAATTTTGTTGATCAGTTTAAAAGTAGCAAGAAAAATATTGAACAAAATGCAAGTATTGCCGCAAAATCTATTGAGAATATTCAAAAGGAATTAAAAAAACAATTAGACCAGATACTGCTACAAGTTGGGACTGGAAATATTCAACAAAATATTCAACTTGTACAGGACAGGCTCAGAAAAACAAGTGAGGCAAACACAATTTTAAATTTTGTATACCTGGCTAAAGGTCTGCGCATGTTAATAATGAAAGGTGAACTTGAACATGTTGACAATTGGAAATCATACAATAAAAAAATATTTCAACTTTCAAAAAACTTGAAAATTCGTTTTAACAATCAGCAAAATATTAACATGATAGATACTGTCTTGCAAAAGTACCAGGCGTATGAAGATGAAACACTTAAATTTATTAGTTTTTATAAACAAAGTATACCAAAGTTACTGGAAGCAGCAGGGTCTGCAATGAGTGAAATGGTAGCTATTCGTGAAGATCAAAAAAATCAATTAGATATTGCTAAAAAAGAGTTTGAACAGATACTTAATGTAAAGCTAGAGCTGGTGGATAAAATAAATCAGATAATCAAACAATTTATTGATGGTCAAAAAAATGAAAAAGAAGTTATTATTTCTGGTAAATCAATATATCTTGAAGCAGTTAAAGATCGGGTTCAAAAAATATTGATTCTTGCTGAAGATATTAAACATCAATTAAAAAATCCAAAGCATATCAAACAGGTAGACTCTGTTATTATTGCAACAAAATCTTATTTTTCTGCATTTAATCAATACATTGCATTAACTGAAAAACAAAACATCTCTGAAAGCAACATGCTTAAGGCAGCAAAAAATGCACAAAAAGAATGTTCAAGTGCACTTGAGGACCAGGAGCAAAAGCTGGAATCGCAAGTTAGCAGTGCCAATTTTATGGTTTTTGTAATTACATTTATTGCAATAGTACTTGGACTTTTAATTTCTTTTGCAATAACTAAAGCTGTTACAAGACCAGTTATCAAGAGTCTTGATTTTACAAAACAAATGGCTAATGGAGACTTTAGTGGAAGGTTAGACATTCAACAAAAAGACGAAATGGGAGATTTAGCAACAGCTCTAAATGAAATGGTGCAAGGAATCAGTGCCATGCTAAAAGAAATTTCTTCAGGTATTGATACTGTTTCATCATCATCCACCCAATTATCCTCAAGCTCAGACAATTTATCAAAAGATTCACAAAAAGCCAGTGATCTATCAAACAATGTAGCAACAGCTGCTGAAGAAATGAGTTCTAATATGAATTCTGTTGCTGCTGCTGTTGAACAAACATCTGCAAATGTTAGTACTGTCGCCTCTGCTGCCGAAGAAATGACAGCTACTATTAATGAAATATCAACAAATACTGGAAAAGCACACAAAATAACAGACGAGGCTGCCAATAAGGCTAAAAATGCTTCAGAACGTGTTAACCAGCTAGGTCTTGCTGCAAAAGAAATTGGTACATTTACAGAAACAATTACAGATATTTCAGAGCAAACTAATTTATTAGCTTTGAACGCAACGATAGAAGCTGCAAGAGCAGGTGATGCTGGAAAAGGTTTTGCTGTTGTTGCAAGTGAAATTAAAGAGCTTGCAAAACAAACAGCACGAGCCACAGATGAAATCAGAGAAAAAATTGATGGAATTCAAAGCTCAACTAACATTTCTGTCGATGAAATCAAAGACATTACAAAGGTTATTCTGGATGTTAACAGTATCGTTGGTTCTATTGCCGCAGCAATTGAAGAACAATCCTCTGCAACTCAAGAAATTGCATCAAATGTTGCTCAGGCATCTGTAGGCATGAATGAAGTTTCAAGTAATGTAAGTCAAACTTCCGCAGTTTCTAACGAAGTCGCGGGAGATATAACAAACGTAAATGAAGCTGCAAAAGATGTTTCTCAAGTAAGTCTGCAAATTAAACAAAGTGCAACTGATTTGAGTAATTTGGCAGAAAATTTGAACGCCCAGGTTCAAAAATTTAAAGTTTAAAAAATAGTTCGGCTAAAGCTGGTTTAAACCAGCTTTAGCTGTTTAATTTTGAGTCTGCGTTTCACCGCTAAAAAATTATACTCGTAAACTTGGGGCATTGGACTGTGTAACAAATTGTAATTTTCCTCAAAAATACGATTCCATAAAAAATATAAGAGGATGTCATCGAAAACAGCGGACATTGTCAACCAATCCGAAATAAACAAAACACGCAAAAAAAATAACAAAAACTACTGAAATCAACCGCTGAGAAAGAAGTGAATAACAATTATCCATTGAAATCAATGACTGACCTGCATTTCAACAAAATAGAAATTAATGACTAAATGGGATTGCACCCAAAGAAAAAAAGGCTTTGACAATTTTTGTCAAAGCCTTTTCTTTTAATTAATTTGTACTGGTTATTTTATTTATGTTTAGCCTCGCCACTCAGTATCATCAACTGTTG
>Ga0272440_1004443_pt1 | contig 10000 bp, 7 predicted proteins | sample SSMMMBAug17_FD_192440 | JGI IMG/M metagenome (GOLD analysis project Ga0272440, IMG submission 192440) | Marine sediment archaeal communities from Little Sippewissett salt marsh, Falmouth, MA, United States - SSM-MMB-Aug17 | ecosystem: Environmental > Aquatic > Marine > Wetlands > Sediment ... | reverse complement strand
ACAACCACTTCAACAACATCGACCACAACATCCACAACAACTTCAACCACCTCAACAACGACATCCACAACCACTTCAACAACAACGACCACATCCTCCACCACAACAACAAGCATATGTCCAACATACTATTTTGATTCAGACCATGATGGTTATGGAGACCCGTCCAGTCCAGTTGTAACATGCTCTCCGACATATGAACACGTTAGCAATAGCTCAGATTGTAATGACAGTGATGAAAATGAACATCCGGGACAAACATGGTATCAGGATCAGGACGATGACAACTATTCTAATAACAATACAACGTCAAGCTGCTCAAGACCGGAACACTATAAATTAAAATCTGAATTATCCTCCGAAGATACAGACTGTAATGATAATAATGGTTCAATCAATCCAGGCGCTTCAGAAAGCTGCAATAATGAAGATGATAATTGTAATGGACACATTGACGAAGGCGTTAAAACAACCTTTTACAAAGATCAGGACAATGATTCTTATGGCGATCCCGCCACAACAGAGGATGCATGCCAGTGCCCGAATGGTTTTGTTGTAAATGCGGATGACTGTAATGACAGCGATAAAAATGAACATCCGGATCAAACATGGTATCAGGATCAGGACAATGATAACTATTCAAATAACAATACAACATCAAGCTGCTCAAGACCGGAACACTATAAATTAAAATCTGAATTATCCTCCGAAGATACAGACTGTAATGATAATAATGGTTCAATCAATCCAGGTGCTTCAGAAAGCTGCAATAATGAAGATGATAATTGTAATGGACACATTGACGAAGGCGTTAAAACAACCTTTTACAAAGATCAAGACAATGATTCCTATGGCGACCCCGCCACAACCGAGGATGCGTGCCAATGCCCTGATGGTTTTGTTGTAAATGCGGATGACTGTAATGACAGCGATAAAAATGAACATCCGGGTCAAACATGGTATCAGGATCAGGACAATGATAACTATTCAAATAACAATACAAAATCAAGCTGCTCAAGACCGGAACATTATAAATTAAAATCTGAATTATCCTCAGAAGATATAGATTGTAATGATAATAATAGCGCAATCCATCCGAATGCAACAGAAAGCTGCAATGATACAGATGATAATTGTAATGGCCAGACTGACGAAGGCGTTAAAGAAACTTTTTATAAAGATCAAGATAATGATAACTATGGAGACCCTGCTACAACCGAGGATGCATGCCAATGTCCGAATGGTTTTGTTGATAATTCAGATGACTGCAATGATAGCAATGCAAACGAATTTCCCGGCCAGACCTGGTACAAAGATGCTGATAATGATAATTATCCGGATAATGATTCAACAGAGTCATGCTCAAGACCAGAAACATACAAGCTGGAAACAGAATTATCGTCTTTGACAACAGATTGTAATGATAGTGATGCAAGTATTCATCCCGGTGCAACAGAAATACCTAATAATATTGATGATGATTGTGATGGTCTTGTGGATGAAAATGTTGATTTCTATTATCAAGACGCTGATGGCGATGGATATGGTAATCCTGAAATATATACAACTGCTACTTCCCTTCCAGAAGGTTACACAACAGACAACACTGACTGTAATGATAACAATCCTTCTGAGTTTCCTGGTAAAATCTGGTATAAAGATGCTGACAGTGATGGTTATACAGATGGGACTTTTGAAATTTCATGTTTATTACCCGCAAATAATTATACCGATTCACATCATATTCTAGGGTATACTGACTGCAATGACAATAATCCATCAATCCATGAAGGATGTTCGGCGTATCAATACTGGTATGAAGATAAAGATAATGATGGATATGGAAACAGTGAGAATGAAGTATACGATAACACGCAACCAGAAGGCTATGTGCTTGACAATACAGATTGTAATGATAACGATCCACATGAACATCCCGGACAAACCTGGTATAAAGACAGTGATAATGACAACCATTCTGATGGTACAACCAATACGACATCATGTACAAGACCTGTTGGATACAAAGCAGCTTCAGAACTTCAAAGCATTTCAGATGATCCAGACGATTCAGATCCGACAATACCGGCATCATCTTCATCTGAAGTAACCTATGAGATACGTGCCGGTTGGAATTTGATCAATCTTTCGTTAAGACCTGAACCCCCCCTGGATTCAAACAATCTGGCTTTGGAAATCAATAACAACGCCGGCAGTTTGAATAAAATTCAAAAATGGGATGGCAGTGGATGGGCGACTTATGCTGCTGGCGCGCCATTTGGAATCTTTGATATAGAAATGTCAAAAGGATATTTTTTACTTGCCAGTGAAGCCAGTCAATGGGTAAACCAGGGTGATAAGCCGGTGTGTCTTGAATATATTTTTAATAGTGGATGGAATCTTTATGGTTTTCCAATTGGCGGACCATTTTCTACCAAAACCCTTGCACAGGATATTAATGATCATGGCGGAAATATAACGAAAATACAAAAATGGGATGGAAGTGGCTGGATAACATATGCTGTGGGCGCACCTTTTGGTGATTTTGCCATTGATACCAGGGAGGGCTATTTTTTACTTTCTGAGAATACAAGCAATTATAATATTTGTTTATTTAAGGTTTCGAATGTCAGGGATACGCAGTTTACAATTTCGTGGACTTCTGAATCATCTGAAGAAGGTGTTGTTAATTATGGCAAAGATAAAAACCTCGGAAATACAGCTTATGATGAAAGAGGACAAAATTCGTTTACCACGCATCATGTGACGTTAACCTCTTTAGAACCTGACACAACATATTATTACGAAGTTGTTTCTGGTACGACTGTTTCGAACAATGGTGGAAAATACTTTACGATGAAAACAGGCCCTACAGGGACGATTCCTTCTGGCAGCTTTCTCTGTGCTGGAAAAGTTTTCCAGCAAAATGGTTCAACACCAGCAGCAGGGACACTTGTATATATAATGATAAAAGATAAAGACAACCTTGGAACGACAGGATCTTCCGCATTACAATCTGTGCTGGTTAGTTCTGATGGTTACTGGAACATTGAACTTGTAAACACCAGAACCGCTGATTTTAAGGATTTCTTTAGTTTTACTGAAAATGTTGATAGTCTTATCATTCATGTTGATGGGGGGGCCTTTGGCACTGCTCAAACAGAAACGCCTGCAACAGAGTATGGAAATGGCATGCGGCCTGATATCATACTTCAATAATGACTATATTTTAGGAGGATAATTATGAGAAAATCATGTAAAACAGCAATTCTCATCCATATGATTGTAATAATTTTTTTGTTCTCGACAGCTTTGTCTGCAAATGAGAATACACCTGAAATTACAAATATATCAAGCGGACAATTTACAGTATCATGGATAACTGAAAAACCATGCAAAGGGACTGTAAAATTGTATAGAGATTCACTGAAAACCCAAGAATTCTCAGATGATCGTGGCCGAGAATACAAGGGGAGAACGCATTATGTAACCATTAAAAATCTTTTTCCAAATACATTGTATACATTTTCAATTATTTCGAATAATCAGCTTAATCCTGAAAATGATCAACTTTATCATGTCACAACAGGACCTGTTCTGGTGCCAGTGGGTAGTATTCAGCCTGCTGGAAAAGTGGTTTTGGATGATAGAAAAACCGCAGCGGCCCAATCGATTGCTTATGTCACTATTTTGAGAGATGACAAAAAATCAGCCATGCTTTCAACTCTGGTTGATGAAAATGGTTATTGGTTTATTGAGCTGATTAATTCGCGAACATCCGATCATACGCGCTTATACAAAATTACGAATAAAGATCGCATCTCTTTATCTTTTGTTGGAGAAAATGGTACAGCAAATTTTATCGGTAAAATATTCGACAATGAAGGTGGAACCAAACTTTATCCTGTAATAATTCTAAAATAGATATCATGAAAACACATCAACACATAAAAATTGCTTTACTGCTTTTATTGATCCAAACAAGCTTTTCAGCCATTTTATATGCAGGTAAAATTCGGGATATCCATCTTTCAAATATTCATGGAACTAAATTTACAATCTCATGGGTGAGTGAGGAAGATGAATCTGCAATGATCAGGTATGGTGCTTCTGTTGCAAATTATGAAAACTGGCAAGTAGCATACGATGTCCGGGGGGACAATACTATTGATGACATCCATTATATTACAACGCATAATTTGATTCCAGATACACTCTACTATTATGAAATGATTTCAGGTGAATTAGCAGACAATAATAGTGGGAGATATTATCGTCTTAATCCTGGACCAGCCCTGGCACCTCGTGGTGGCAGTTGTCAACCCGCTGGAAAGGTTTATAAAGACATAAACAGCTTAATGCCTGCTTATGATACGATTGTTTATTTGAACATTATTGATGCAACAGCAGAAAACAACTCATTAACTGAATCTTGCCTTGTTACCCAATCAACCAGTGGATATTGGGCAATTGATCTGATAAATACCCGAACAAAAGCAAACAACGCGTATTATTCGTTTGAGTGCGGAATTTCTGATATTCATGTCAAAGCGCAATCTGGTCGTGATGGCACTGCGCAACTTATTACCAAGAGCATTGATTTTGTATTCAGCAATGAAACTGAAACGATTCGACCGGATTTGATTGTTCAACCAGCAATTCCGCCAGATCTATTTATTGATGTTGATGCAGATGGTAAAATGGGATTAAAAGAACTTATTTATCTTTTAAAAATGATAGTGCAATAGATTTGCTAAGGAAAATTCTGAAAATAACTTCCCCATTTATTGATATTGTTCGTTTTGAGGTAATTGTACTGTAGAGACGTAGCATGCTACGTCTCTACACGACCTTTTTTTTTGGACGATCAAGAAAATTGAGCATGTTATTTTCCGAGAATTCCTAAGGAATATTAAAGAAATATTGTATTTCATTCTCGACCAAAGTTCACTGGGTTTGCGGCAAGATCCAAATGGTTAATCTTAATTTTCAGTAGGCACTTTCTGTTTATAAAAACAAGGGAATTTCGTGAATGGATCAAAGAAAAATTATTAATATAGACAAGTTATATTCTGACACGGTAAGGGAATCTTTTAATGCGCTGATATCACAGATTATTTTGTTTGGTTCATACGCAAAAAATAATGCTAAAATTGATAGCGATATTGATACAGCAATTGTAGTCGAAAATTTTGATGATGACTATTTGTCTACGATAACTCAACTCAATAAACTAACAAGAAATATTGATGATAGGATAGAGCCTCTATTATTTCTTAAAGATAATGACAAAAGTGGTTTTTTAGGTCAGATTCAAACTGAAGGCAAAATCTTATATTCAAATGCATAATTATACAGCATAGTTAAAAGAGTTTTGTGCTAACAACTTCATAATTGGTTAACGTTTGAAGAGAATGGTAATTATAACGTTGAGCAAAATGATCCAGCTACAAGGATGTTTGTCAGTATTCTTTAGAGACGTAGCATGATACATCTCTTCGCGTCCTTAATTAATTTGTTGTACGATCAAAAAAAATGATTGGGGCATTTCTAAGGTTCTAAAAATGATACATAATCCTTATCATTCGTCGCTATTCTCAAAGAAAAACATCTTAAAAGATTTAAAGCGACTATTGTCATCAAAAATTATGAATCCAATTGATAAAATGATATTATTTGGATCACAAACAGATGGCACAGCAAGTAAGTATTCAGATTATGACATCATCATTATTTTAAAAAATAACTACAAATGGCAGGATACGAATGAAATTTTAGACTGGTGCTATGATATTGATTTAAAATATAATATAGTTACAGATATAAAAATTATTTCGTTAAATGAATTAAATTCTTCACGAGGAAAACAGCCATATGTAATAAATGCGTTAAAAAATGGAATATCAATATGACACTTGCCATAAAAGACAGAAATGCATTAATATCACATCGCCTGAAAAGAGCTTTTGAAACAATAGAGGATGTTCAGTTTCTTTTGGATCATAACAAACTGCTATTAGCAGTTAATCGTATTTATTATGGAATGTTCTATTCTGTATCAGCTCTTGCCTTAAAACACCATTATAGCACCTCAAAACATTCTCAATTGATCGGTTGGTTTAACAAGAATTTTGTTGCCCAAAAAATTGTTGATAAAAAGTATGGTAAAACATTGCATCTCGCATTTGACAAACGTTCTACAGGCGATTATGACGATTGGGTTGAATTTTCTAAAGAAGAAGTTGAAGAATTATTCAAAGGAATGAAGTCTTTTATTCGTATGATTGATAATCTCATTCATGAATGTTTAAACTGATATGTTATGATATAAATGATATAAATAAACGTTTTTTTGTATATTATGAATGCTAACTTGTTAAGATTTATAGATAAATATATTGGGCTGCCCCTTTGTTTTTTCTTATCAATCTATCGATATTTGAAAAGATTGATTTGCACAACAAAACCACTTGCTTCTCCCCAAAAAATACTGTTCATTAAGTTGTCTGAAATGGGAAGTACAGTATTTCTTTATCCATCAATTGCTGAACTAAAAAAACGCATTCCTGACGCTGAAATATTCTTTCTCGTTTTTAAAAACAATCAACAAATAATTGAAGAACTCAATTTTACAAACAAAAACAATATTTTTGGTGTGAACACAGACTCAATTTTTCAATTAATGTATAGTGGTATTCAACTTGTTAGTATTCTTCGAAAGCAATCTATTGATACTTGTATTGACATGGATTTTTTTAGTCGGTTATCATCTGTTCTGTCATTTTTAATATGTAGAGAAAATCGAATTGGATTTTATAGATTTAACAATGAAGGCCTGGCGCGAGGCAATCTCTTGACACATAAGGTCATGTATTCATCACATATTCATACCAGCAAGGCTTTCTTTTCTTTGATAAAAACAATTTACCCTGAAACACATAAAGAAAATATTTATTACAAAGGTTTTATTGATGAAAGTCAATTTGAACTTCCGCGTTATAAACCATCAAAAGAATCATTGGCAAAAATTCAAGAAAAATTAAATTATTGGGGACCGAATATATATAATAACCCCAAAAAGAACAAAAAACTTGTTATTGTAAATCCAAACTCATCGGATATCTTTCCTCTGAGAAAATGGCCATTAAATAGTTTTGCAGAATTCTCAAAACGTTTACTAAAGGAAAAACCGGATACCTGTATTGTACTGACAGGAACGTGTTCAGAGCAAAGCGATGCCTTGTATATCACAAATTACCTGAATGATAAAAGATGTATCAATCTGGTTGGGCAGACAAATTTTAAAGACTTGCTTGCACTATACTCACTGGCGGATTTGATGGTGACAAATGATAGTGGCCCTGCACATTTTGCAACATTGTTAGATTTACCAGAAATTGTTCTTTTTGGGCCGGAAACACCGCTTCTATATAAACCATTAGGCAATTCAAGTAAGTGCCTTTATGCGAATTATACCTGTTCGCCTTGTGTTTCAGTGTACAATGCAAAAAAGTCACCCTGTCGTAATAATTTATGTTTAAAAGCAATTTCAGTGGATCAGGTCTTATTTGAAAGCTTAAAGATTTTGAATAAAAGAAGGGATCATCATGATATTTAAAAAATTATCCCCTATACCGGAAGCAGTATTAACACCATCGAAGACTGGAGATTCAGCATTTGATTCTGCGATTATCTTATTAGATTTTGGAAAATATAGAGATGCGTCTGTTTGTCTTGAAAAAGCAATATTATACAAAATTATCGCTTTAAACCTCATAAAAAATGAGCAGTTTTTGCCAGATGGTAATGAATTAAACGATTTTGTAGAGAACTATCAAGATACGTCCCTTACAGATGAATTCATGATTGAAAATATTAAAAAAGTTTTGGACTTATCTCAAAAAAAATATGATATAATAAATGATATTGAAGCCAAAAAAATACTCAATGTTAGATTGATGAATACAATCTCACGTTTTTTTCAGCAATCCAATAAATATATTCATCAATATTACAAAAAGAACAGAAAAATTGGCGAAAAATTTAAGAAGAATCAAAATAAAAAAGTGTTAACTTCAGTTGAAAAATTGCCTGTTAAAAATTCATCGAATCGTCGGTCAGGAAAATTTTGGGCAATCATTATCGCATCACTTACTTGTATTGCCATTGTCATAACTATTTTGATGCTTGCAACAAAACAGGAACAAAGTTCTTCTCATAACATCCAATTAAGCCTCACTGGAAATGAAACCGGTTTAATAGGTTGTTACTATAAAACAACACAATTAGATAGCGACAAAACCTTTAATGCAATTGATAAACGAATAGATCCATGTATCAATTTTAATTGGACAAAAGAACCACCAACCCGACAGTTCTCCCTTGTCTATTATTCAGTCAGTTGGAATGGGTACATTCGTATTGACAACAAAGATAAATACCAATTTTTTATCCAAAGCGATGATGGGTCACGATTATGGATCAATGATCAATTATTAATTGATGACTGGAATATGCATGGTGTTGAAGAACGTTCAACATCCTTGATCTTAGAAACCGGATGGCACAAGATTCGTTTGGATTATTTGCAGCTTGGTGGTGATGCGGTCATTAAATTATTATGGAAATCAAATGACATGCAAAAGCAAATTATCCCTCAGACGCATCTGAAACCTCAGGTGAAATTAGAACTTATGAAAGATAATAAAGAACAGCTATGAAACATCACAAATTAACTATTATTCTATTATGTACTATTCCATCAATTCTTTTTTTTGCCGGCATTGAAATAGCATTTCGATCAATTTTTGAGCCAAATCGTTTAATATACCACTTTGATAGTAATTCAAACAATTATTATTGGCTAAAAACTGACAATATTCCACGCGTAGTTAACAAACATACGCAAACCGATTTTTTGATACAAGCCCGAAAGTGTGTAGATGAAATTAAAGGAAATGCGGATAACACTTTTAAAATCGTAATATTAGGTGCCTCATCAGCTATTGGATACCCTTACGATCCCTGTCTTGCATTTTCAAATTTTCTCAGGATTATATTATCCCATTCTTTTCCAGAAAAAAGATTTGTTATTTTAAATATGGCAGTATTTGCGCAAACGTATAGATTTGCGCTGAAAGCTACTTTAGACAGCATGCTGTTAAAACCCGATATGATTATAGTATATGCCGGCCATAATGAAAGATATGCGCACAATCTGATTCAGGTGCATCATCAACTGAAACGTTCAATAATCAAACATGTTATTGAGACAGTTTCTTCATTTATAGAACAATATTCTGTTGCTTATCAATGGGTGCTTGATCAAAAGGATATTTACAGTCCAAAAAAGGAAATCCAGATCCCTGAGGATTTTAATCCAAATAATCATCTTGATCTCGTATGCTCTCATTATAAAAATACAACAGAACAAATAATCAAATCAGCAAAAAATAATAATGTAAGGCTGTTCTTTTCTACATTACTGAGAAATTTAAAGGACTATCCACCGCACTACTATGAAGGCACAATAGATGATTCTTTCCCGCCATTATCAATCCAAACTTATAATACCTTCAATGAATATCAAAAAAACGAACCTGCCAATATTTACAGACTTGCCAGATGGTATGATAAGAATAATAATAAATTAAAGGCAAATCAATATTATATAAAAGCATCTGACTATGCACATAATGTTGGCAGAGTTCATTCTCGGTTACAGAACTTTATTAGAAATATTCATACCACTTATCCATATGCCAACTGTGTTAATACAGAAAAGTTTATTCAAAAAAGAAAAAATATTACAACCATTGGAAAAAATGAAATAATTGATTGGGTCCACCCAAGAGTGGAAACAAATTATGAAATTGCCTTGTCATTATTTTTCGAAATACGAAAGGTATTCAATAAAAACGTTCGTAACAATCTTGAAAAACGTAACAATGTTTTGGATTTTAATACAGCCTTGAAATTGACACATACAGACTATGAAAAG
>Ga0272440_1004442_pt1 | contig 10001 bp, 5 predicted proteins | sample SSMMMBAug17_FD_192440 | JGI IMG/M metagenome (GOLD analysis project Ga0272440, IMG submission 192440) | Marine sediment archaeal communities from Little Sippewissett salt marsh, Falmouth, MA, United States - SSM-MMB-Aug17 | ecosystem: Environmental > Aquatic > Marine > Wetlands > Sediment ... | reverse complement strand
AGCTCCAGGCGGGCGAGCTTAAAATGGCTGATTTACTTTTATCTACCCAAAAACTTATGGTTGGTTACTTATCATGATTTTCATCAATTTTGAAATAAATAAACAGTTAATTAATAATTAGCTTTTGTGTATTGAGGGCGCTTTAGCGTCCTTTCTCAATTCAGCGTTGGGCTTTAGCCGGCTTTAGCCCTACGCTGTTCTTGCAATTGCCGAGATCGTACATTCCTTGTATGAAATTCACTTCCCCTAAACTGTACATACGCCCGAACATATTTTCATAGCATTCCTTAATTATATCAGTTTTTTCTTGTTGAATATCAATGGTCTGGTATTTTTTCGTCGAAATCTTGACTATTTCTTGGCATTTTGCTAGTTTCGTATTTTCACTTGAGCAATTTTATTTTAACAAGGAGGGTTCTTTGAATTTTAAATTGTTTATAATGCTTATCAGTCTTTTATTGTCAATTTCAGTTTATGCGGGAGACAAAAAAATTACGCTGGCAACTCTGGAATGGGAGCCTTATGTGGGTAAGCAATTGAAAAATAATGGTTTTATATCAGAAATTATCCAAAAAGCTTTTAAAAAAAAGGGATATCGTGTTGATCTCATTTTTTATCCCTGGGCGCGTGGCATGATCATGACTGAACGTGGAAAAGTTCATGGAATATTTCCGGCTTATTATAATGATGAAAGGAATAAAAAATACATTATTTCAGATTCCTATGGAAGTGGTGAACTTGGATTTTACAAACGTCGTGAAAGTAAAATTTCATTTGTTGCTGACCCAGTGAAAGAACCAGAAAAAGTACTTCAAGCATTAAAAAAATATCGTTTTGGCATTGTACGTGGATTTGCGTATACGAAGGAATTCGATGCGGCAGATTACTTAATCAAAGATATTGTTAAAGATGACCAAACAAATTTGAAAAAGTTGTTCAGGTCTCGAATTGATTTAGCCTTTATTGATAAGTATGTTGCGCGATATATCATGCATCGCAAATATCCACATTACATTGATGATCTAACATTTATGAATCCGGCCATGGAAGAAAAGAAACTCTTCATTTGTTTTTCCAGGGCAATTGAAGGTATGGATAAAATTGTCCGAGATTTTAATGAAGGGCTAACACAATTAAAAACTTCTGGTGAAATGGTTCTCATTATGAATAGCCATGGATTTTAAGGATGTGTCTGTTTTTTCAAATTAAAAAAACAACTTAGGAATGCTCTGAAAACAAGTTCCCCATTTTAAAAATTGTTCATCGGGGTTTATGTTCTGTAGAGACGTAGCATGCTACGTCTCTACGTGCCAAACTATTATATATTCAAGATAAATGGGGAACTTATTTTTCGATGATTTCTTATGAAAGGAAAATGTGAACAAATGATTCAAAGAACAACGTTTTGTACGTTCGTTTGGGGGCTCTTTTTATTGGTAACGACAGCTGATGCCGTTCAACTCAATCAGTTACATATGAACAACCCATTAAAGCTAAATTTGTCAGGAACGCTTCAGGCGATTGTCACCAAAAGTGAAATCGAACAACTGGATGAAGACGTTGATATCCATCGATTTCGATTAAATCTTGGCGGGAAATTAAATGAAAATGTTTCTTTTTTTACTGAATTTGAATTGGGCAACAATTTGTCAAATAATACCTTATGGAATGCCAGGCCTGATGCAAGAATGAAAATTCTCGATAGCAAAGCTGTATTAACAAATGTAAATGGTGATGTTTATGACCAGATGATACCCAATGAAACACGCATTGCAGCAGGTGCGCGGTATGCGCAAAAAGATATGGGGGCTGATAGTCGGTTGGTTCAGGCGTATATCAATTTAAAATATTTTAAAAAGATAACACTACGTATTGGTCAAACTGCCAGAGGATCCAGCTATGAATTAAATACCCCTGTCAATAAACTGGAGACCATTAATTATTCAACAAGTGTTGGGCAGTTTGGGAAATATATACGAGGAATACAGTTAAGGATGGCACCATTCAAGTTTATGAAAATTGGTATTGGCATAGATGATAGTATTGGCGGTATTACCGGTGGAACAAATGAGCCAAAATCAAAGCTCAGTGCGGGTGGAAAAATTGTTTTCATTCCCTGGAAAAAACATTTTACAGTAAAGCTTTGCGGACGACATATCCCTGCAACAGATTATCTGCCGGATGCCAATGCAGGAATTATTGGTACTGATTTTAAATATATGGGGTTTCATTTTCAGGGGGAAATGTATCACCTTCATGTAAATCCTGTAAATAATGGAGCGAAAAAAGGTCTCAAAGGGAATATTTGCAGCTGGTATGTGCATGCATCATATATGATCCCAAAAATTAATGTTCAGCTTGTTTCCAGGTATAATTTTTTTGAAAAAAGAATGAGAGTTCGAAAAACTGACATATTAAAAGCACCTGCCAATTATTATATGGAAATTATAACTGCCGGTGTTAACTGGCATTTTTCACCAAATTCACGCTTTCAGGTCATGTATGATATAGTGGATGGTGATGATAACGATAGTCTGGACATACAGTTGGAATTATTCTTTTAATTTAACGATGTTTCTGGTCTTTGTTCGAGGGGCAAGCACACGATTTGCCCCTCGACAGGCTTTTGTTTATAACTGTTTTTGCAAAATCCTGGTTGAATCATTAGACAAAATATCACGAGACGCTGCCAAACCTGTCAAAATACAACTCCCTAAAAAAGTACCTTCAAGCGCACGTTTACCATGAATACCGCCTCCTCCAAACCCCGCAGATTCTCCCACAGCATATAACCCAGACAATGGTTTTCCATTAGCGGATAATACCCGACTTTGTAAATCGGTTTGAATGCCGCCAAGGCTTTTGCGACTGAGAACATAATATCGCATGGCAATCAAGGGGAAGGCTTTTTTATCCATAATGGGTTGAAATTTACAGGTTCTTGCACGATCTCCGCGATATTCTCTCAGTTTTTTCAGTCGGTTAAGTTGGTCATCACCTGCAAAATTCTTGTTTTGAATGCATTGATCATAATTCATTATCTCCTTTTGTATTATGTCTGTTTTAACAAAATGATTGTTTTCAAGTGCATTCATTTTTTCTACCAGTTCATCAATCGAATTGGCAACCAAAACATCGGGACAATCTTCAATGAGATGATCCACCAAATCGGCATTGCCCAAAAGGATATCCTTTAAAAATCCGAATAGATCTTTATTTGCAATGGCCTTGTTATGTTCAGATCCGGATATGGCAAGCTCTTTGACAGCAATTTTGTAATTCATTACCTGCCATGAATATTGATAGGGCTGTCGACAAATTTGTTGAATCAGAAAACGTGTATCAAATCCAGCCATGAGATGCGGTGGTCCGAATCGTTTTCCTTGATAATTTAACCATAAAGCAGATCTTGGCGGCACGACACTCAGTCCATGAAAGGGCATGCGTGGTGTTGGATGGCTTACACCTGCTGCGTAATTCCACATGAGATTCAGATGCGTCAAATTGCCGCCAATACGTTCAACACACTGATGCAAGTCTCCAATGGCATATTTATGAGATCCATTGAGTATGGTTTTTGGGGGCGCCCCCCAATCTGAATGCCAGTTTTTTCTAATCAGATCAAGATTTCCATTAATTCCGCCTGTCGCAACAACAACACAATTGCCCTGTGCCAAAAAATTTTCGCCAGTTGTTTCAATCTGGCCTGAACAACCGGATACATGACCATTCTGGGTTTCAAGTTGGGTGACCCGATGCTGCCAATGGATTGTCAATCTATTTCGATTGGGATGATCTAAAAGGCAGTGAATCAGACTTTCGATCAATCCTTTGCCTGTGCCCCAGACCATATGAAATCTTGGTACTGAATTGCCCGCAATATGATATCCACGCTCTACCCAATGCACGACTGGAAAAAAATTGACATGGCGATTTCTGAGCCATTCATAAATATCGGGTATGGAACGTTCCAGATACTTTTCAACCCAACGCTTTGGCCAGATGTCATCAGGTCCGAAACCTGCGAAAGAGAGCCAGTCTTTATATGCAAGAGATACACTGTCACGAATTCCCATTCGTCGTTGAACAGGCGTATTGATCATGTTAATTCCGCCAAAAGACTCACGCGCTAGCCCACCGAAATTATGAGGAACATCACGATCAAGCATGACAACTCGCTGATTACGCCCCAAAAGCTCCAATGCCACTGTTAAACCGGCCAGACCGCCGCCAATAATAATTGTATCTCCCGAATACTTTTTTGTTTTGCTCATACGAATCTCCTGTAAATCGTTTTTATTATATAAACATTTATCCCCAGACACCGGGTATGGTTTCACCACAAAATTCACATTGATTGTTCTTAATGTGGTAACTGCCAATATAATACCCGCGCCGCTCAACAATTTTTTTATGGCAGTGATGACAATAAGTATGATTGCCTTCATGATTCACAACATTCCCCACATAAACATACCGAATGCCAATTTTCATTGCTATTGTTCTAAATTCAGTTAATGTGGCGATTGGCGTCGGAGGTAATCGTGTCAGTTTGTACTTGGGAAAAAAACGTGTGACATGAAGTGGATAATTGGGGCCCAAATGATCAATAATCCATTGACACATCTTCTTGAACAGTTCTGGCTTATCAACGTATTCAGGAACAACCAGGTGCGTCATTTCAAAATGTACTTTTTCTTGATGCATTGTTTCAAAGGTATTTAAAACCGGTTTTAATCGACCACCATTCAGTTTACGATAAATGGCATCATCAAATGATTTTAAATTGACATTGGCCGCATCAATGAACTGACATAATTTTTTCAATGGGTCGTTATTGATATACCCATTTGAAATCCATAAGTTATGAATCCCTTTATTTCTGGCAATACGTGCTGTATCGATCATATATTCAAAATAGGTTGTGGCTTCTGAGTATGTGTATGCAATCGATTTGCAATTATTTTTGATACATGTTTCTACAACTGATGCGGGAAAAAGTTCGTAATGGCGTACATTATTGGGCTTGACTTGAGATATTTCCCAGTTCTGACAATTCAGACATCTGAGGTTACATCCTGTGGTGGCAATGGAAAAAGCCCTACTTTGTGGTAAATAATGATATAATGGCTTTTTTTCTATGGGATCAACATTTACAGAACAGGGATTACCATATGTCAATGAATATAATTTGCCATTCATATTCACTTTTGATCGACATACGCTCCGATCACCCGGAGATAAAACACAGTGATTTGGACAAACCCCACAAATAACTTTATTATTTTTCAGTTTTTTATAAATGTGGGCCTCAGTAGACCATTTCCATAATTGATCCGGCGCATCATTTCTAAAAATTTGCCCTCGAATATCTTCAGGGCCTGCATTTTTCAATCCACTTATACCTGGCCATGAAAACACCGAAGATGCACCCATTATGCTGGCCGCACTACTGATTAAAAAGGATCTACGCGTTAACGTCTTTTTTTCTGGCGTCTTACTTTTTTCCATGAAATGTCCTTTTTCGATCGATTTTTTCGTGATTCTTTTTCAGAGATTTTATCATCAAATTGAGGAAAAAAGGAACCATAACTTTCATGATGTTTGATTACAGGCTCTTTAACATTTTTATTTTTTTGATCTTTTTTAACTTTATGCTGTTCCTCAGGCAAAGGCGGTCCATAGAAGCAATCTTTTGGGACATAGGTTGTAACAAATATTGCATCACCAAACTTATCAATTAGACCGCCATTTGCAAGAAAATTATTTGTGTGTATGGATAATGTAATTGGTTTTTGATCAATACGTTTGCCAATACGTTCTGCCAACTGTTTTTCGGCAGTCATGACAACAAATTTTTTACCTCCTAATGGTGATATGCCTTTTTTCAAAACATGTGCATATGCGCGTTGGCGTACACAGGTATATAGTAATTTCGGTAAGTGTGAAATTGGTTCAGCTTGGGGCAACAAAGAACGATCTGCACATCGAATGTAATCATCTTCAATTTCCAGGCCATGATCCTGAATAAGAATAAAGATCTCACGAATATTTCCCGAACGAATATGTTTCCAGCCATCTTCTTCAGACAAAACCTGTAATACATGTTTTATTTTACACCATCCATCATGATCCAGATATAATCCAAACTCGTCTGGTGAACGGCCAAGAATATATTGCAAAAACCGGCTCAGTTTTTCACTTTGTTTTTCAGGTTTCATAGTGGGCTCCATTTGTGAAACGTTCCTGATTTTAAAATCAGGAACGTTTATTCATTTCTCACTGGACCTGCTGTATCGAATAATTAGATTTTGTGGGATTCGTTTTCGCAATTCTGATTTCTGATGACTTTGCCACAACATTTAATACATGAATGTTTTCATCATCCACACCGCATGAAACAGAAACTCGGCCAAAAGAATCCAATTGCGAATAATTAACAGTCTGGCCATCACACATGATATCAAACCCATTGGCATATGCATAAGTAACAGGCAGGAAGAGTATATGCGGTTCGCCTGTATCGGTATATGTAAAATGAACTGTCAAGTCGTAAGTTTCCTGATCAAACCGAATGTTTTGTATTTTTCCACTGATTGCCTGTGGATACGCACGTGCTGTATCTTTCGCAATGGATTCTCTTAGTATTGGAACATCATTTTCAAAATCATAAAACCCCCAGGCATCCTGGCTGTTTTCTTTCCAGACCCATTGTGCGGTATGAAATAAATATTGATCCGCCAGATTCATGACAACATCCATTGTTGCCCCATAATCATCATCTTTATGATTGAATCCAAATTCACCAATCATCAGCGGGGCGTTAAAAGCCGCCGCCTCAATAAGAGAATTGTTGATACTGATCAAAATTTCAGGATCGTTTGGATCTGGATTGCCGGTTACAATAAAATTATTGATATATAAATGAGGCGCATATACTGTTTTATCTGTATTCCAGGGAATCGTTTCAGGAATAATTGCCGAATACTGGGGGCGGCCATCGGCTGAGGGATAATTCTTGCTGACATCAGGCTCAAAAAATACAAGTTTACCTGGCGCAGTGTTTTTCAATCTTGTAAAGGCATTGACATAAAAACTATGTAATTTTCCAATATCACTTTCGCCCAGATTTGTAGGCAGTAGCCAGGGTTCATTGAAGACTTCCATGCCTAACACTGCTGAATGATTTTTAAATGAATTCATCACATGGCACATGGCATCAATAAAATGTTCTTGAAGCGTTTTACCCGATTGTTCGACAATAACATTGTTCCAAAAACTGATAAATGCTTTTTGAACCTGTTCTGAAATTCGCAATGAATATAAATTTCCCAGATGTCCACCTTCATTGGGTGTTAAAGGTTCCGGAATAATCGCCCACAGTGGGGCACCATCCTCGCCAATCTCCTTGCTGTAAGCATCCTGATGCATATCCAGCAATACATAAATGCCTGCCTGTTCGCACAAATTTAATACATTGTTAATCGCATCCAGATAATCCTCGGCGTATGTATTGGGCGTTGGTTCAATAGCACTCCAGTTGATTGGCAGGCGAAGGAAATTAAATCCAATTTTTTGCATGGCTTCTGTATCTTCTGCGCTGAATGAAGGTATTGGTTCCAGGGGGGCTCTTCCATCGTCAAAGTTTACATCAAAAATGTCCTGAATGCGGGCATTCACACCACGAAGAATAATTTCCCTTCCATGACTATCCAAAATGGGCTTATGATTTTTGGACGCCTGAATTGTTGGTGAAACAATAGTAATGATATAGGTTCGTATTTTAGGTGAATTGGTTATTGATATTCGAGAATTATTTGAAAACAGAACTTCAATGTTGTTATTTTCTTGTGTCTCAATGACATATGCATTGTTGACAGCCTGAATGGTTGTATCCGTTTGATTGACAGTTGCGGTTGTGTCTTTATCCATATTGCCATTATAAATATAGGCAATATCGGTACCATCAGCCATTTTAAACGTGCCATTCTTTCCATCGAAGATTTCTACATGAAGAATATTTGAATCATTTACATCAGTAATCGTTGTACTATCAATATCAACTAGCGTTTCTACAGAACGATCAATTCTGGGAATAATACTGCCTGCCGGTGAGAACAATGGAATTTCATCCAATGCAGCCTCAGCAATAATGGTTTGTGGTCCAATAAATTTTTCTCTTGTTTTACAATTATACCAGGTGCCTTCTGGAAGATAAACCGGTCGGCTTGTTGAATCCGGATTAATGACTGGTGCCACCAGTATTTCATTACCCAGAAAATATTGAAAGAGTTCATTATATGGACGTTTACCGCTTTCCTTTCCAGAAAATTTTCGGAATACATCATTATCTGGAATGCCATTTTGAATAACCGCGTCATCAGGATAAAGCAAAATCATATGACGCATCATGGGAAGGCCAAAATCAGCCGACTCTTTCGCATAGGCTTTTAAATAAGGAAAAAGAGCCATATGCTCTTGGGCAAATTTTTTCCAGATACTGAGTGTTTCTGCATCATATTGTGGATGAGAGAGATTTTCAATATTTGGCGGTGTATATCTCAAAATAAGTTTGGCAACGTTGAGATTGGCTTTAGCCAATGTATCAATATCGGCATGACCAACCGCATTACGAATCGCATTATCAATGTCTATCCAGGTGCCAAAAGAGTGATTCTGAAGATTAACCAATGCAGATTCTACATTTGCCAATGCAGACAACGCATCTTCGGAAAAAATTTCTCTGAACGAATCCTGAGAAAAAAGAGTGCTTAATGCTGTAACTGTGTTGCTGGTAATTGTGAAATTATTTGGATTCGGCCCCCCTTCAAAAGACCAGTTTTGTCCATAACGTGAACCATGATGGGTACGCATCATGGGCGAATAAGCGCCAATGGCAGCCCATCGCAGGAAAAGTTCTTTGCTGGAAACACCATCCCATAATTCAGATTGCATATTGGGTGGTAGCATACCTGCAAATGCTGCGGGTAAATCATGTATCTGCGGTGTATCAAATGACGAATACCCGCCGATATCATGACCAAAGTATGAAATACCACTCAAGCCAAGATTCAATCCCATCGTAATGACACTGGCCATACCATCAAGACGATCCCAGTTGGTATTTTGATCGCCGGCCCAGAAAGCGGGTGCATATTTTTGAGAGCCTGCGTAACCGGATCGGACATAGAATAAATAATCATCTTTGGTATCATCATTGACAAGACTGTCCCAAACTTCTCTGTTGGCTTTCTGCCACAGCAGGGGATATTCGTTATGGACTTCAGGTGCGGTTCGGCCATCAGCAAAAACAGAATCAAATGGGACCCATTCACCAAAATCGACCATTGCACCATCCAGACCAATCTGTGCGGCCTGTCGCACATAGTTTTTGTACCAGTTGACAGCCTCGGACTTTGTTAAGTCCAGTCCGCCACCTGCTGGTGGTATAAGCGGCGGTACCAGCATTTTACGCATGGTTCCCTCTGGATTGAGGAAAAAATAAGTATTGTCATTGGCCGCCTGCCATTTTTCATCATTATGGCCGGGCGTTGTTTCCGGGTTGGGAATAAAGGGACTGAAATAACCCAAAAATTTAAAACCATCATTGTGAAGTGTATCAATCATGCTGCTGAGATTTGGATAATCCGCATCTGATGCGTCCCAATCGTGACTCAGTCTGAATCCGGTTTGTTGAGATCCAATACCCAACCAGTCTTCAGTCCATATGACAGTTGATGGGATATTATTATCACGTATGAGCTTTGCAACACGTTGCACATTGGATTCACCACGAACAGCATCGTTCATTGGGCCAAAGAACCAGTCTGGCGGCATATCAGGTCTGCCTGAAATAGCAGTGTACGTTTTGATTAAATCAGTGAAATCATTGCCAGTAAAAATATAGAAACTGGTTTCATTATGCCAGGTTTCCAGTCGCCATGATCCTGGATGATCTTCAGTACACATTTCAAACAATGAACGATAGGTTGTATCCAACA
>Ga0272440_1004441_pt1 | contig 10001 bp, 8 predicted proteins | sample SSMMMBAug17_FD_192440 | JGI IMG/M metagenome (GOLD analysis project Ga0272440, IMG submission 192440) | Marine sediment archaeal communities from Little Sippewissett salt marsh, Falmouth, MA, United States - SSM-MMB-Aug17 | ecosystem: Environmental > Aquatic > Marine > Wetlands > Sediment ... | reverse complement strand
TAAATGAATTCGATATAAGGCGTTATAAAAAAATAACGCCTTAATTATCCTGGCCGGCCTGGACCTCATCTATCCATTTGTCCGGGCAAAAAACACCGATTTCATAAACGCCCGATTCATTCGCGCAATATTTTCAATTTTAATCCCTTTGGGGCAGGCCGCCTCACATTCGCGTTCATTTGAACAATTGCCAAATCCCAGATGATCCATTTCGCAAATCATCTTTGATGCTCTCTGGCTGGCCTCAGGCTGGCCCTGGGGTAACAGGTTGAGATGCGATATTTTTGCTGATACAAACAACATGGCCGATGCATTGGGGCAGGCTGCCACGCAGGCACCACAACCAATACAGGCCGCAGCATCCATTGAAAGACTGGACTTTTCTTGGGAAATGGGAATGGCATTGGCATCAGCAGCCCCTCCTGTATTCACAGAAATATAGCCGCCTTTTTGAATGATTTGATCAAATGCACTGCGATCAATGACCAAATCTTTGATAATCTTGAATGCCCGTGCGCGAAAGGGCTCAATAAATATTTTGTCGCCATCCTTGAAATGACGCATATGAAGTTGACAGAGTGTGGTTTCAGATTCTGGACCATGGGCATGTCCATTGATCATTGCGCCACACATACCGCATATGCCTTCTCGACAATCACTATCAAAAGCGATTGGCTCCTGACCCTTTTGAGAAAGCCCTTCATTGACAACATCAAGCATTTCCAAAAAGGACATATCTTTAGATATATTTTTTGCATGAAAGGTATCCAGGCGCCCTTTATCGGTTGGCCCATTTTGACGCCATACTTTTAATGTCAGATTGATTGTTTGCGTGCTCACTTATAGCTCCTTTGTGATAATTGAACATTTTCGAAATTTAATGGTTCTGTGTGAAGCTCTGGGTCATCATCATTCTGATGTTCCCATACAGAAACAAAACAAAATTCATCATCATTTCGAAGGGCTTCATTTTCGTCAGTTTGATACTCCTCACGAAAATGACATCCACAGGATTCTTCCCTTTCAAGTGCATCAAGAACCATAAGTTCACCCAGTTCCATGAAATCAGCAACCCTGATTGCCCGCTCCAGGCTTTGATTGAAATTCTCACTGGAGCCAGTCAATTTAAGGTTCTCCCAAAATTCTTCACGCAATTCAGGCAATTTTTGCAAGGCTTTTTCCAGTCCGGCTTCATTACGTGCCATGCCGCAATATTCCCACATGATATGACCTAAAGATTTATGAAAATCATCCACAGTGCGTTTGCCATCAATAGACATCAGACGATATATACGTTCGTTCACTGCAAGTTCAGCTTCTTTGAATGCTTCATGAGCAGTATCAATATTGGGCTGTACCTGACCATTCAAATAATTGCCAATGGTGTAAGGTATGACAAAAAAGCCATCTGCCAGCCCCTGCATCAATGCACTTGCTCCAAGTCGGTTGGCCCCATGATCTGAAAAATTGGCTTCACCCAAAGCAAAAAGCCCGGGAATCGTGGTCATCAAGTTATAATCAACCCAAAGACCGCCCATCGTATAATGTACCGCAGGATAAATTTTCATTGGAACATCATAGGGATTTTCTCCTGTGATACGCTCATACATCTGAAACAGATTTCCATATTTCTTTTCAATGGTCGCCTGACCATCCCGTGCAATGGCATCTCTAAAATCCAGGTAGACCGCATAACCTGTTTCACCCACACCCCGACCGGCATCACATTGTTCTTTTGCATTTCTTGATGCCACATCTCTGGGAACCAGATTGCCAAAGCTGGGGTATTTTTGCTCTAAATAATATAAACGCTCAGAGTCTGGAATGTCTTTAGCCAATCGTTTATCGTCTCGTTCTTTTGGAACCCAGACACGACCATCATTACGTAAACTTTCGCTCATCAGTGTTAATTTGGATTGATAATCTCCATGAACCGGAATACATGTGGGATGAATCTGTGTAAATGATGGATTTGCAAAGCATGCACCTTTCAAATAGGCGCGCCATGATGCAGAAACATTGGAATTCATCGCATTGGTTGAAAGAAAAAACACATTGCCATAACCGCCAGTGGCCAAAACAACTGCATGGGCACCAAAGCGTTCTAATTTTCCTGTCACTAAATTTCGAACAATAATGCCTTTTGCATGATCATTGATAAGAACCACGTCCATCATTTCGCGTCGGGTAAACATCTCAACATTACCCAATGCAATCTGACGACTCAAAGCACTGTATGATCCAAGCAGTAATTGCTGACCTGTCTGGCCGCGTGCATAGAAGGTTCTTGAGACTTGTGCACCGCCAAATGAGCGATTGGCCAATAATCCGCCATATTCCCTGGCAAAAGGAACGCCGAGCGCCACACAATGATCGATAATATGATTGCTGATCTGTGCCAATCGGTAGACATTGGCCTCGCGTGCACGAAAGTCACCGCCTTTAATTGTGTCATAGAACAGGCGTTGGATACTATCCCCATCATTCGGGTAGTTTTTAGCTGCATTGATCCCACCCTGAGCCGCAATACTGTGGGCGCGTCGTGGGCTGTCCTGAATGCAAAATATTTTAACATGATATCCCAACTCTGCCAGAGATGCTGCTGCAGAGCTTCCTGCCAGACCTGTGCCTACGACAATAATTTCAAATTTTCGTTTATTTGCCGGATTGACCAGCTTTAGTTCAAATCGGTGCTTATCCCATTTTTCCGATAATGGACCTGATGGGATATGGGCATTTAATTCCATAATAATCTCCTATGCTTTAACGAAGCGAAAGCATCATTATATAAATTGGAATAAAACCAAATCCAACAATCAAAATCAGACTGTATACAACACTCAACATTTTGATGGCAGGCATATATTTGGGATGATCCAATCCCAATGTTTGAAATGCACTCCAAAACCCATGATTGACATGAAGTCCCACAACAATCATTGCAAAAACATACATGCCCAAATATTGGGGTTGTGTCAATGTAGCGGATATGATTTCAAACACAGTTTGTTTCGAATGATCTGCAAACTTGAATGTTATCAAATGAACCACAAGAAACGCCAGAATCAACACGCCAGTATATGGCATGGTTCCAGATGACAGGGTTCTTCCGCCGGCATTACGTTTTTTTATATATGTAATGGGTCTGGCGGTAAGATTTTGAAAATACAGCGTAATGGCCATTACCAGATGAATGATTAGAAAAAATAACAGGCCCATTTCAGAAATGTAAATCAATGGCCCAAGAGCATGCAGGTGATCAACATAAGCGTGGAATAGATCCTGTCCCCCATAAATGAACAGGTTGCCAATGAGATGGATCGCTAAAAATAGACAAAACCCTAAACCTGTCAAGGCCATCAGGATTTTTTTTCCGATGGATCGGTTTAATATTTGCGAAACAACTCCCATTATACCTCCTTTTTAATATATAAGTTATTTAATTGGCGGCAAGGCTTGAAACCACCATTCATCCCATTCGGTCGTCATAATTGTTTCAGCCAGTTGCTTACCGGTATCTGTAATTAATCGTTTTTGTGCAGTTTCGAGCCATTTTTCAGGCCCGCGTTTCCCCTGATCATGCAATGCTTTTAATTCCAATATTAATGATAGATTATCAGCATCTTTCGCAAGTTTTGCTTCCTCTGTAACACATTGATTGAATTCATCAACCAGATGCACGATTTCTGGGCCAAAGGAAATATTTTGTGCCAGATCTTTCAGGGCCTGATCTTCATGTGCAGTTGTATAACGCCGATGAACATAATTTAACTCACCCATTCGGGCTTCAGGCAGATCATGTACCAGCGCCATTGTAATAATTTTCAATGGATCCACCTGAGGATTTAATTTACTCATGACATAGGCAATTATTGCAATCATAAAAGAATGATCCGCCACAGATTCATGACCACTGCCAAGAAATTGAAATCCGGTGCGCTGCACAGATTTTAAAATATTGGCTTCAAATAAAAAGTGCACAATTGATTTCATAACGCCTCTTTTCCATTAAATATCTTAACCAATGATGTGATAAGGGATCGTCTCAAATGTTCGACGCGTCTCAATGTATAATGTGAAATGGAATTACGTTTCAAGTCTTTAATTAACCAAAGCGTTCCATAACTTTGATAATCATCATTCAATAATGGTAATTCCATTTTAAATATGCTGTCTTTGCGAATATCTTGCTCTTCATTGAACGTGCTGCGAACCCATTTATATTCATTTGTTTTTTTTAATTGACGAACTTGATTCTCATCCATGGCATCGAATGCATAGGAAATTTCAGGCGCATGATGGATATTTAACTGTGCCATATCAAATTCCAGGCGGTGGAGTGCATTGCAAATTTTTTCCCACAATATGTTCAATTCTTTGGCATTGGTTATTTCTAGCTGAAGAGATAAAAATGAGCGCCGATCATGTGTAATGCCGGCTTCATCAGTCACATCACGAAACCATCCATATAATTTATCTGCGGCAAAATAATCAAAATATCCAATTTTTTGAACAAAAACAACAGAAATGACGCCCAAAATAATTAGAATCAGTCCGGCCTGCTCATTGCGAAAATTGACCAGAAGAATAGATAGTAAACATAAGCCAATGGTGATTCCATAAATAATTAACACAGAACGTTTTGCAGATAATCCTTTGTCTATTAGTCGATGATGAACATGACCTTTATCAGGTTTAAACAATGATTGACCTAACATAAATCGTCTTAGCGGTGAAATCAGGGTGTCAAATATGGGTACACCCATTGCCACAAGTGGAATAAGCAGGGCCGCGCCCAGTTGGCTTTTGACCGTGCCGATTATGGAAAGCCCAGCAATTGTAAATCCTAAAAAATAACTGCCGCCATCACCCATAAATATTGATGCCGGGTTAAAATTATATCGTAAAAATCCTAAAATTGAACCGCTCAGAGCGGTGAACAGGATGGCAGTCACAAAGTTGTTTTGGATAACAGACAATGTCACCAATACGATACTGGCAAAAAAGGTGATTCCAGCGGCCAGTCCATCAAGGCCATCAATGAGATTGATGGCATTGATAAAAAAAACAAACCAAAAAACAGTGATAAAATAGCTTAAGATGCCGGCCTGAATATATAAGTTTCCCAAATGAAAAAACTCTATTCGAACGCCGCCCATAAAAGAAACACTTGCTGCAATAATTTGTATGAAAAATTTGATATATGGACCCAGGCCTTTGAAATCATCGAACAAGCCAACCCCAAAGCAAATGCAGCTCCCTACAAATAAGTAAATCATCGGTGGATCTAAAATGAATGCGTTAGAAATATTCGTATCAAAAAAAGTCATGATACACAGGGTCACAAAAAAGGAAAACACAATGGCAAGGCTCCCATTTCTTGGAATGGGTGTTTGGTGAAATTTGCGTTCATTGGGAAGGTCAATCGCGCCAAATTTTTCTCCAATTCTTTTTGCAATGGGTGTCGTTACGAGTGAAAGCGTCAGTGCGATTAAAAAAATTGCCAGTAATGTTGTCATGATTAATCATTGCCCCAGAGCTTATTAAAGGTGTCGCCAATACTTTTTCCAATACTATTGATACCTTGTTGAACCGAATCAGTCGTTTTTTGAAACAACGATTTGTCTGAATGGTAGCCATCAGGATATTTCCCTGTGCGGGCCACTGATTTTGCAATTTCGCAAGGATTATCATTGTCCGCAACACCTGTAATCAAGCCTGCTGCAATACCAACTGGACCAAACAAAACAACACCGCCAACAGTTTTTCCAATGGTCCATGCGGCTTTTTTATAATCCAATTTTAATTGTGGCTCTTTTAGTGTTCCCCCCAATTTGAATGGTTGTGCCAGCTCGCTTAAACTCAGGCTGAATTTTCCCAGACGACCTGTATCCAGGCCGCTTTTGGGCAAGGGTTTGATTGAAATATCAATGGTTTCATCCATTAGGGAAATATGACCATCACCAACAACACGCATTTGGTCTGTATCCAGCATCATAATTGTTGTGTGCGCCTGGCCGCTGGTAATGTCAAACCGGGTGGCCATGCAATTTAATCGCGCATATTGATTTTTTTTCAATGGATTGATCAGGCGAACGACATTTGAGCTTAACTCTCCGCCCAGCATATTGACATACTGGTTGTATAGTTTTCCATTCTCCATTTGAACCGATACATAACCATCTAATTGAGCCATCCATTGCCTCAAAGACCGCCCTTTTGATGCCAGATGAACGCGCATATCCAGAACACCATCATACATTTTTGTAATATTCAGCTCTTTGAGCATCTGGCCCACATTCATATCCTGGGTGATCATATTATAAAAAATTTTGATTTGGGGATCACTGTTTATTTTCAATTGGGCTGCGAGTTTACCGCCGCCAATACGTGCGTTAAATGATTTCATTTCAATGGCGTTGTGTGATAAACGTATTTGGGTATTGATATCATGAATGGCCAGACGCGGTGTAATTAAAGATTTTATTCGAAATAAGCCAATAAAGTCAATTTTTGACAAAGGGTGAGATAACAATGGTTGGTCAGAAAAAATCCGATCATTTTCCGGAGGCGGTTTCTTTTTTGATGGTGTCGTTTGGGTAATAAAGGGTCTGAGATCAATATTGTTTGACTCGAAAACAAGTTTAAGACCGGGGTGCTCGCGATCCAGGTGTAATTCACCCACCCCCATGAGATGATTGTTTCCCAGTGCGATTTCCAGCGATGATTGATACTGCCTGTTTTTTTTCTCCTTAAGCGCCATTTGAAAATGATATGGACCATCAAGGGGAATTTCAGCGGCCATCATTTCCTGAAACTGTCTGAATTGTTCTCCTTTACAACATATCTCGACGTTCGCACCTTTAAAAGACAAGACATCCTGAATGGATCCAATTGCGGAAAATGACATTCCAGCGCCTTGTGCTGTCATGGTCAAAGGCCAATTTTCTTGGGTGTCAAGAAAAGAATGGATACTTCCAACTTCTGCTTGAATATCAAATGAATGGTTTCTGTATGCCCCCATAATATCCATGTGCACGGGTGCATTCAATCCTTTGCTTTGGGCATCAATATGTTTCAGTGTAAGGGATAATTGGCCGGGTTCATTTGCATTTTCATAAGACAAATTGATATTGTTCAGGCAAAGATGGTTAAATCCGAACTGCGGCATTTTATTGTCATGGCCTTCTTGTAAAGGATCAGATTGTTTTTCAGGAGATGTTTTTAAATTGAGATTAGAGTCGCCTTTTTTATTAATTTCAATGGACAAATAGAAATTGTTTAATGTCAATTGTTTGATATGAATCGTTTTATTCAACAGCGGTCGAATTTTAACATCAACCTCTAATTCACCCACCCGAAGCATATGCGGTTTGTTGCTCCATTGGGCATTTTCCAATGTGACATCTGTTATGCGAATTCCCGGAGGCCATCCCACATGAATATAAATGCGTCCCTGAATAGAAAGTTTTCTTCCAGTGGCATCAAAGGCAGCTTTTTCGATTATGGGTTTTAGATAATTCAAGTCATATGCGCTTATATAAATGAATATGCCTGTCACACACACAACAAAAAACAACGATACAAACACAAACCCTTTTAGGAATCGTTTCATAATCCAATCTTCTCATTAAATAATATTACCAAATTCAAATGTTAACCGCTCAAAAAATGATATTTTTGACACCTCATGATTTTGCGTGCCATATGTTGCAATTTTGTAAGCCCCCAATAAAGAACCAATTTTTCCACAAACATCCCAATCCATATTGTTTAATATTCCATATAACAACCCGCCCCGAAATGCATCACCGCAACCTGTGGGATCAAGAATGGCAGTGGCTTTTACAGATGGAATCTCTATGGCCTTCTTTGACGTATAAATAATCGCACCGGCTTCACCTTTTGTAACAATGAGCGCTTCAACCTGAGACCGGATATCATTTAAGTTTTTACCTGTTCGTTCTTTAAAAAGTTCAAATTCATAGTCATTAAAAATCATCCAGTTTGCCTGGGCCATAAATTGAAGCAGATCTTTGCTGTCAAACATCGGCATCCCCTGTCCAGGATCAAACATAAAAGGAATACCGGCTTCACTAAACTGGGTGGCATGATCAATCATGCCCTGTTTGCCATCTGGCGAAACAATACCCATTGAAATATTATCCGCCTCAGTGACCTGATTTTCATGGGAGTGATTCATTGCCCCAGGATGGAATATGGTAATCTGATTCCCCTTTTGATCTGTTGTAATATAAGCCTGAGCAGTGTAAATAGAATCAATTGTTCGAATATGTTTTCTGAAAATGTGTTTTTGGTCCATCCATTGTGCATATTCTGAAAAGTCCATACCTACTGTCCCCATGGGGATCGCAGCCTCAGGATCCAATAAATGAAGGTTGTAAGCAATATTGCCTGCGCAACCGCCAAATTCACGACGCATCTTCGATACAAGAAACGACACATTCAGTTGATGTAACTGATCGGATAGCAGATGACGCTGAAACCTGTCATCAAAATTCATGATAATATCAAATGCGAAAGAACCGCATATTAATGCTTTAGACATATAATCCTCCTTGATCACATCCTAATTAATGATGATTTTTTATTCATAAGTTAAATACATAGCATAAATTTGATGTCATGTAAAATGGTCTGGCATTACTAAAAAATAATCTTTAATAAAATAAAAAAAATCAATAAATACTTGATAAATATTCATTTATTTGATAGTTTCAAATGTTTTCAAACGTCATAAGTATAATAGTCGTTCAACTTTTTATTTATCAAGGAGATAAAAATGAATACCAAACAATTTTTAGTATTCCTGATGTTTCTAGGACTTGTATCGTTAACGTTCACAAGTGATGCATTATGTGATACCTTTTTTAAAAAAACTGAGTGTCAAATCCATGCAGATATCAATCGCGTTCCCCCCAGTAACAATAATGATATCTGGACATTAACTGTTGAACATTTTTCTGAATGGAAATATGGGGATACATTTTTGTTTATGGATTTAGAAACAGAACCAACGTTCAAACAAACGCCAGCAGCCCTGTATTTCGAAATTGCACCGCGTTTTAGTCTGGACAAAATTTTAAAACAAGAATTGATACCATCCCCTTTTTTAGGTGACGTCTATCTTGCATTTCAATACAATGCTTCAGATATCAGTTATATTCCAACGTCCTGGCTGGCGGGATTTTCTGTTGATTTTTTGGGGCAGCCAAACTATGGTTTTTCAAATTTGAGTTTATTTGTAAAGGATTGTGATCGAAAAGATGCATCACACGAAGCATTTCCATATCAAAACGATACATCCTGGCAGCTAACATTTGTGTGGGGCCAACCTTTCAATCTGGGGCCGCTTCAAATGGAATTTAATGGGTTTTTGGATTATTGGGAAGAAAACTCTTTATCTGTCAAAGATAAATCCTACCGGATTTTGTTGACAGAACCTCAATTAAGGTTAAAGCTTTCAAGTTTTGCCGGGAAGGATAACTTTTTATCCAATTCTGTTATTGGAACAGAAGTTGAAATATCTCATCATTTTTTTGGTGAAAACGAAGACTGGCACATTAATCCCACCTTATTCTTTGCAGTTGTATTTTAGGATGATGCTCTGAAAAAACCGCTTCATTCTTTGTTATTGATCTTTTTGAGGTAAATATGCTTTAGAGACGTAACATACTACGTCTCTACACGCGCATATTTTTTTGTACGATCAAATAAGGAATGATTGAATAATAAGTTCCTCATTTTCTTATTTACAAGTCCAATGTAGGGGCGAACCTTATGTTCGCCCATCGTGAAGTAATTGGGGTCAGAGTAAAATTAAGCTTAAGTTTGTATACAGTAAAGTAATTGGGGTCAGAGTAAAATTAAGCTTAAGTTTGTATACAGTAAGCTTGAGATTATAGCTTAATTTTACTCTGACCCCAATTACTTTACTGTATACAAACTTAAGCTTAATTTTACTCTGACCCCAATTACTT
>Ga0272440_1004440_pt1 | contig 10003 bp, 7 predicted proteins | sample SSMMMBAug17_FD_192440 | JGI IMG/M metagenome (GOLD analysis project Ga0272440, IMG submission 192440) | Marine sediment archaeal communities from Little Sippewissett salt marsh, Falmouth, MA, United States - SSM-MMB-Aug17 | ecosystem: Environmental > Aquatic > Marine > Wetlands > Sediment ... | reverse complement strand
TGCATCATCCAAACCGACTCTTTGTTCATCCAGCACACTTAATACATCAATGCCTCTTGCACGAAGTCCTTTTAATAGAGACCGGGACATCATATCTTCATCAATAAATAATTTAATTTTCATTATGTGTGCTAACAATATATGTATTAATATTACTTTGCATATTGTCCTCTTTTAATGAAATAATTATAAATGATTTAACCTTTTTGGTATCAAAAGTTTGTGATGGATGTCAACTTAATTAAGAAGTGAAGCTCTGACAGACAGACAGACTGACTAACTAACTAACTAATATAATAGGGAAAGTATGACTGAACTTTTTTTTGAACTTCTTCTTTAAAAGTATTTTTAGTTGAGACTGATTGATTTTTTGGCTTGATGCCCCAAACGTTAATATTAACAAAATAATACATTTTGATTCGTGATTTTTCGTGTTTGTGTAGCAAATGTAATTAAGGCGAATAACATACGCATATTACATTTTCGGATTTTGTTCCATATATGGCGGCTCAATAAACCGCTGAACAATTGGACTCTTGCACTGCTTAATCCCTTCAGGCGGTCCATTATATAATATACGTGCATTATCAAGGAATGCAACCTGATGTGCAATATAAAAAATATCTGGAATTTCATGGGTCACAATGACTGCGGTATAATTAAACGTTTTTTGATTTTGAAAAATCATCTCAAACACAGCATGTTTTCTGATGGGGTCCAATCCAGTTGTGGGCTCGTCAAAAAGGATAATTTCGGGATCAGTAATCAAGGCCCTTGCAAGTGCAACTCTTTTTTTCATGCCGCCTGAAATTTGTGATGGATATTTCGGCCAGATATCTTCCAATTCCAGTTTTTGACCAATATCAATCACCTTTTCTTTTATCAGATTTTTTTTTAGCCGCTTTCTTTCCACAAGCGGCAAAGCAACATTGTCATAAACAGTCATGGAATCAAAAAGGGCCATATTTTGAAACATATAGCTAAATTTCTGACGTAATGCCTTTGCTTTTTGCCCTGAAATTTCTGATACATCCATACCATCCAGGAAAATCGTGCCATCATCAGGCTTGAGTAGTCCAATCATGTGTTTGAGCATTACACTTTTGCCCACACCGCTTTTTCCAATAATTGCTGTTATCCGCCCCTTTTCAATTTCCAGATTAATTTGGTTCAAAACATTTTGACTGCCAAAGGACTTACTTACATTTTTAAATTGAATCAATGCATTCATAATTACTATCTATAATAAAAAAGATGTCAAAACATAGTCGGCAATTAGAACTGTAACGCACGAAATTACGACAGCCGCTGTAGTTGAGAAGCTGACGCCTTTTGCACCAAATCCATCTGCTCGACGATGTGTATAATATCCCTGGTACAAACAAATGGTCGAAACAATCACTGCAAAAACTACCGATTTGATAAATCCACCGCTCACATCATTCATGACAACTGTTTTTTCCATGCCTTTAATATAAAGCGCTGGATTAATTCCCAATAAAATTACGCCAGACAAATATCCACCACATATGCCAACAACATCAAATATCGCTGTAAGTAAAGGAAAACTCACCAGTGATGCCCCAATTTTCGGGCTGATCAAAAATCGCTTTGGATGAATATCCATTGTTGTCAGGGCATCAATTTGATCCGAAATTCTCATAATGCCCATTTCTGCTGCCATTGATGACCCCGCACGACCAATAATCATTATTGCAGTCAGTACAGGCCCCAATTCTCGAATTAGAGATACCGCCACTGCTGACCCTAATAATCCTTCAGAACCAAATTGAACCAGCGTATAATATCCCTGAAGTCCCAAAACCATACCTGTAAACAAGGCGGTCAGGCAAACCACAGAAATGGATTTGACACCAATAAAATATATTTGATGCATTAATTTTTGATATTGCCAGGGAAATTGAAACAATCGTGCAAAAGATGATGCAAAAAAAATTGCGATATTTCCTAATTCAAGAATAAATCGGATAAATTTTTCGCCCAATGATTGAAAAAATAGTTTAATGGTTTGCATGTTAATGTTCATCCTGAAATTTTAAAAAAGGTTCAAATTCAATACTGTATATGTATAATAGAACCAGGGTCAAACCAAAAATTAAGGGGCCATACAATAAGCCAATCAATCCAAAGTATTGCATGCCGCCCAGGATGGAAAAAAAGATCAACAACGTACTCATGTCTGATGCACCTTGCATGAATAATGGCCGCACAAAATTATCAATCATGCCAACAAATATGATGCAGGATAATGTAACAAACAATGATGCCATCCATCGACCGGATAACAAAAGATAAAGGGATGCCGGTACCCAAATCAAGGCTGTGCCGAAAAGGGGCACCAATGATGCAAAAGCCATGATTGTTCCCCAAAATAGCCCCGGAAGACCGGCCAGGCAAAACGTAATACCTCCTACTGTCCCTTGAGCAACTGCAGTGACCAGAGTGCCTAAAATGGCAGATCGTGATACCTCTCGCACGCGGTTTATGATTCGATTCTCCTGACTGTTCGACAGCGGTATTAAATGAAAAATCTGCGAAACAATTTCATCATAATCCCGAACCAGAAAGAAAAATGTAAAAATCATCAAAAAAAACTTGCCAACTATCGCTGTTAGATTGCCCAATATATATGTGCCCTGATTTAGTAAAAATTGTGCTGTATATGTACTCATGGATAACAGCATTTTTTCGGGTTGTATCAAATCTACATCAACAGACAAAAAATCCAGTTTCATTTGCGGAAAATATTTTCGTAAATAAACAACAAGTTTATCCCAATATTCCAGTGCAGATATGAGTACTGGAGATTTTAACAGTTGTTCATATTTTCCGGCTGCCACCCAATCATAGATTTCATTGATTGATGTTACACCTTGCTGAATCAAAGCGATCAGAAGAAACATTATAGGTAAAACAACCACCAGGGTGAGCAGTGCGCATGAAATTATGGATGCCAATGATTTTCGACCTCTAACCCATCGCTCGACTTTCCGATGGATAGGGATAAATACTATGGATAATATTATTGCAAGTATAATTGCATGAATATATGGATTGATAATGCAATAACATCCATACAATATCACAAATAATAAAAAAAACAGAAAATAGTGGGATTTGATATTTTGATTGGATTCATTCATAAAAAAAATTCCAATTGCGTTGTCCTTTGATAAAAATTGTTCTTGATATTATCAGAAACCTTTTGAAAAGCAAGAAAAAAAAATGAAAATGAATATAATTAAATTATTTATTAATTCTAACATGTTATAAAATATTTGGTGTTTAATTATCTACTTAGGAATTCTCGGAAAATAACATACTCATTTTTATTGATCGTCCAAAAAATTAAGGTCGTGTAGAGACGTAGCATGCTACGTCTCTACACGACCTTATTTTTTTGTACGATCAATAAAATAAAAATGAACATGTTATTTTTCTTGCATTCCTAAGAAATTCAAAAAGCATATTAAATATAAAATGCCCGAAATAAATAAATAGACATATGTCTGCAATCATATATTGACAATCACTAACAATTGAGCTAAACATTGATGGTCATTAAGTGGCGAGATCATAAACCTGGACGATGATGCAACGCATTGTTCGTTATAAATTTTTATAGGTAAAAAATGATATATGCAATTGAAGAAAGAATTGGAGACCCCTCTCTTTTTTGTTTATCTTTTTTAACACGAGAACCTCTGCTTTCAGCCAGGGAATCATGGAGCCGGTCTTGATGAATGTAAAATATTCTTAAATAAATTAGACTTATTAAAGAATTCAATGGAAAAACCTGTTATCGTTTATGGCATTTATTTTAGTGCCAATGGCTTTTCTGATGAAGTTGAAAAATGGTTGAATGATAATTATATTTTAACTGTTGATTTTCAGACCTGGGATAATCAGGTGCGAGAAATATAATAATAATTAATAAGTTAAGAAAGGAACATCATGCAAAGTAATATCACAAACAATGATACATTGTTACCCGATTATATTGTTGCATTGGGTGCATCAGCCGGCGGATTGGAAGCTTTGACAACTTTTTTTACACACATGCCATCAGATTCCAATATGGCTTTTGTTGTCATTCAACATCTGTCGCCTGATCATAAAAGCATGATGGATACCCTATTGGCCAGACATACCCGAATGAATATTTTGCAGGCCAAAGATGGAATGATTGTCTCCCCAAATACGATTTATTTGATTCCGCCCAAGCATTTTTTAACTCTTTTTAATGGGACATTCTTGCTCAAGCCTTTTGATAAAACACGCGGCCTTCACTTGCCCATTGATGTTTTTATGCTGTCCCTTGCTGAAGATGCTGACTCTCGATCTATTGGTATTATTTTTTCCGGGACTGGAAGTGATGGTGCCATTGGTATTCAGGCAATTAAAAAAGCTGGTGGAATGGCTATGGTTCAGGATATCGAAACTGCACAATTTGATGGCATGCCACGAAGTGCTATGGCCACAGGAATGATTGATTATAACTGTCCGCCCGATCACATGCCTGATATTATCATGAATTATACGCATCATCCATGTATCGCACGCAATGGTTCTAAACAATTTGTCTTGAATCCAGAAGATACAGATCTCAATAAAATTTTGGCTTTGATCAGAAATCATACTGATGTGGATTTTACCTATTACAAGCCCAATACTGTCATTCGTCGTATTGAACGTCGGATGGGAATTGTTCAGGCTGATTCAATTCGTAAGTATTTAAACCTTTTGTATGAAAACAATGATGAAGTATTCCTGCTTTATAGAGACCTGCTTGTTGGTGTCACACGATTTTTGCGAGATATTGATGAATTTAACTTCTTGAACGAACAAATCATTCCAAAACTATTTAAAAATACAAAAAATGAAAATAAAATCAGGGTCTGGGTTGCTGGCACTTCGACAGGTGAGGAAGCATACACGATTGTTATGCTGCTGAATCGTTACAAAGAAATCAATGGGTTGGCGCATAATATTTCTGTTTTTGCAACTGATATTGACCAACATGCTCTGGATAAAGCGGCTCAAGCCGTTTATCCTGAAGGGATCGCCAATGATCTGAAATCAGATCTCTTGGATCAATATTTTCATAAGATAGATAATGGTTTTAAAGTAAAGAAATATATTCGTGAACAGGTGATATTTGCACGCCAAAATGTTTTTAAAGATCCACCTTTTACACGACTGGATTTAATTACTTGCCGAAACCTATTGATTTATTTGCAAAATAACTTACAAAAAGATGTCCTGGATATTTTTCACTTTGCATTAAAAGACAATGGCTATTTGTTTTTAGGCACCAGTGAAACTGTTGGTACCTTGTCTCACAATTTTTTACCGATGGATAAACGTATCAAGATTTTTCATCATGTAGGCCGGGGAACAGCCCCTCTGAAAGCAAATTATCTAAACCAAAATTTCAGACGTTTGATGCGCACAGTAAATCATGAAAATGAATCCAGGCTTTCAATAAAACAAAAAGAACAACTTGAGAGCTACTATCAAAGTATCATTAACGAAATTTCTCAACTGAGCGTAGTCATTGATGAAACAGGCATAATTGTAGAAACATTTGGCAATCCTGAAAAGTTCCTGAAATTTCCCACTGGAAAGGCCAGTATGGATATAAAAAAACTTGTGCCAAACAAAGTTTCCATGATTATTTCCACTGGCATAAGACATATTATCACCGAAAAAAAAGCTATCGTTTATCGTGATTTGAGAATTGGCGAGCAGAAAGAAGCCTTTTTTCTTAATATCAAAATGGCCCCAATAAAAATGTATCCATCGAAACATGATCATATTTTAATTGTTTTTGAAGAAAATTCAAAATACTTACCTGATAATAAAGATACTGATATTCAAGCAAATACAGAAAGGCATATCATTGATCTGGAAAAAGAAATTCAATATACAAGGGAAAACCTTCAGGCAACAATCGAAGAATTACACACGTCCAACGAAGAACTTCAATCCACCAATGAAGAACTGATTTCATCCAATGAAGAACTTCAATCCACCAATGAAGAGCTTAATTCTGTCAATGAAGAACTTAATACAGTGAATGCCGAGTATCAGGAAAAAGTGGCAGAGCTTTATGAAGCCAATAATGACCTGAATAACTTGATTCAAAGCATTGATATCGGCACAATTTTTTTGGATAAGCATTTGTGTATTCGCAAATTTACGCCTGCAATGACTCGAGAGATAAATCTCTTGCCTCAAGATATCGGACGTCCATTGTCTGACTTTTCATCTCCATTTTTTATGAATTTGTATCAGGATGCCCAAATTGTTATCGAAAAAGGAGAAAAAATTGAACGTACTGTCAGTACTGATGATGGAAAATGGTTCTTGCTGAATATTCTCCCCTATCTGGATGAACGCGAAACAATTGGCGGTGTGGTTATGACAATAGTGGATATTTCACGTGATAAAACTGAAAACCTGAAACTGGAAACAAAGAATCAATACCTTAAGACGCTCATTGATATCAATCCATTGGCAACCATTGTTACTGATAAGAATGGTATTGTTAAAAAATTCAATCAGGCTGCTGAAAGGCTCTTAGGACAATCCGCCCAACACGTTATTAATAATCTAATAGATCAGTCTGACATTGTTCTAACAGATACAAATAACCATCCCCTTACCCCTGAAAACAATCCCATACAGATGGTTTTGAAAAACAAAAACCCTTTAGATAACTACTTAATAAAAGCCAGGCTGCCCGACCAGTCCCTGATTGATTTAAGCGTTTATGCCAATCCTTTTTTTAATTCAGACAACATGATTGATGGCATTGTATTTGTTTTTAATAAACAATGTTAATCCAGGGAGATGACATGAAAGATTTTTCAGATCTTAAACAACAGGCATTAGAAAGAATTGAAGAAAAGAATATTTCTGACACTGATGCAAGCAAACTGAAAGAAATTGAAGATCTTCACATTTATCAAATAGAACTTGAAATACAAAATGAAGAACTGATCAATAACAGGAAACAATTAGAACAATCGCAAAAATATTTGTCTGATTTGTTTCATCATGCACCAGTAGGATATATGATTTTGTCCATGCAAAGAACGATTCTAGATCTGAATCACATGGCCACACAATTTTTTGGTTTCAAAAAGAAAACATTGTTGAATCAACGATTTCAAAGTTATGTCACCCAGCAGAGCATTATTTCGTTCAAAAAATGTTTTTCTGATTTGATAAGGACGAAAGAAAAGCAATCTTCAGATGTTCAGTTTGTGGGAAGAAGTGGCAGGCGGTTATGGGGAAAAATGACAATCAGTAAGCTGGACCATCCGGACGATGGCCCGCAAATTCTTTGCGCACTGGTTGATATCACTTACGAAAAAGAGACCCAACAAACCATAAACGCACTTCAGTTTCTAAAAGAACTATTGAATGTCATTCCACTGCCGGTTTTTTATACCGATCATCAAGGCAAGCTCATTGGTTTTAACAAATGTTTTGTAAACTATACCGGTCTGAATGAGAATCAACTCATGCAATCTCAGGCATCTGACATATTGTTAAAAGATGTGGCTGACAAATCTGGTATTATTATGGACACCCAAAGACTGGATTTAGATAAAATTCAAACATATGAAATAGATTTTCAGCATGCGGATCAATCCTTTCGCAGTATTACTTTAAAGTTGGCGGGTTATGTAAATATCCATTATGGGTTGTCCGGTATCATTGGGGTTATGGTCGATATTACGAGCCATCGTTTATTACAACAAGACCTTGAATCCAATATCGAAAAAGTGCATATCTATGCACAAAAAGCAGAAATGGCATCCATTGCAAAAGGCCAATTTTTAGCCAACATGAGCCATGAAATAAGAACGCCGATGAATGCCATTTTGGGAATGCTTGAAATTGCGCATTCAACAACTGAACTTACTGATGAGCAAGATGAATATATTCAAATCGCTTATGAATCTGCTCAGAATTTACTGGTCATCATCAATGATATTTTAGATTTTTCAAGAATTGAAGCCCAAAAAATTCCAATTGAGAATCAAAACTTTGATTTGTTCAAATTGATCCACTCGCTTTATAAAACCATGCGTATACAGGCCAGTCAAAAAGGACTTGATTTTCAATTGGATATTCATCCAGATGTCTCCCCCTACTGGCATGGCGATCCTCACCGAATCAGGCAAATATTGGTAAATATTGTTGCAAATGCAATCAAATTTACTGAAAAGGGGAGCGTGTCGATTCATATTACCCAACAAAATGTCAAGTACCCCAAAGACGCTGCACTTTTATGTATTGATATATCAGATACCGGCACTGGCATCCACGCTGACAAACAAAGCCTGATTTTTGATAGCTTTACCCAGGTCGATGGATCACATACCCGAAGGTATGGCGGCACAGGTCTGGGGCTGGCAATAAGCAAACAATTATGTGAACTGATGGGCGGGGAAATATCTTGTAACAGTACACCAGGCGAAGGAACAACTTTCTCTATTCATCTCGTTTTAAAACCTGTTCAAGAGTCTGATATGAAAATGGATCAGAAATCAAAGCCTTCAAATGATTCTGAAACACCAATTCAGATTCATCATGTACTCCTTGCTGAAGATATCACTTCCAATATCAAGGTTGCAACGATTTTTTTAACACGACTTGGGCTTGACGTAACAGTGGCAAAAGATGGATTTGAAGTAATTGAAATCCTAAAAAAGGGTTCTTTTGATTGCATTTTAATGGATATTGAAATGCCTGGTATGAGCGGTTTTGAAACAACAAATCGCATACGTGCGGGTGAAGCTGGCAATCAACATATAAATATTCCGATTATTGCCATGACAGCCCATGCGATAACTGGTTTTGAGAAGAAATGTTTACAAACAGGTATGGATGGCTATATCAGCAAGCCGATCAGGTTAGAAAAACTAAAACAAATTTTGGGTCAGTTTAAAGGGGCTCAGATCAAACCTGCTTTAAAACAAACATATCCACCTCAAATTATATCAATGCAGCAATTGATTGAAAACTTTAATGACAAAACCATTATCAATGAAATTTTGGAACAATCACATCAGGATCTTTCAAAATTTTTAAAAGAAATTGACGAAGCCTATCAAAAAGGGGCGTATGATCAGCTAAAAAATTTGGTGCATGCTGTCAAAGGGCTTACAGAAAATATTTACGCAAATGAATTGGTAAAAGTTGCCAGGCATTTTGAAAAAATTTTGAACAATAATAATCTGGATATGTTAACCAATGCCTTTTCTGATCTTCAAAGAGCGATTCGAGATGTGTTGGATTTTATTGCTTCGCGTCGGTCAATCTGATGTTTTATGATACTTCCCCTGGCTTTTATATTCGCCCCTGGCAATGAACTGACTTGAAAAATTTCTAATTTTTGTCAAACATCAAATTTTTTTATATCCTTGCCAAATTATCTGTATTATGTTAAATTATTAAAAATTGTAAATGATTGTTCGTTTTGAGGTAATTGTACAGAAGAGACGTATGCAACGTCTCTACACGACCTTATTTTTAGGACGATCAAGAAAAATGGGTATGTTATTTTCAGAGCATTCCAAAGTATAGACTATAATTGATAAGGAAATCTTTCAATATGCAGTTATTACCAATTTTTTATGTGATATCTTTACCCCCTGTCATTCAATTGATTTATTTTGGATTGGGTATTATCATTGGCTTATTAGGGATGAATCGTATTATGGGGTTTTGGGGATTAATGTTTTGCAGTATAATTTTTTCACCGATTGTTGGCTTGATGGTATTGCTGGTTTCTGCTCCCAAAAAAACCAGATGAAATGAAATACGCAAGCTTTTTTTTGTCTGAGTGCAAACAAAAGGTTTGCTCTTACATTTTTGTTAATTGATGATAAATAATCGGCAGCCGATCTGGCAATTCGGTAACATCTGAAATCACATGATAATTACCTTTGCCATATAAATCATC
>Ga0272440_1004439_pt1 | contig 10003 bp, 2 predicted proteins | sample SSMMMBAug17_FD_192440 | JGI IMG/M metagenome (GOLD analysis project Ga0272440, IMG submission 192440) | Marine sediment archaeal communities from Little Sippewissett salt marsh, Falmouth, MA, United States - SSM-MMB-Aug17 | ecosystem: Environmental > Aquatic > Marine > Wetlands > Sediment ... | reverse complement strand
CGATCTGGTGGCGCATTATATGAAAACATTCAGCCGATTTCTGTAACGCCATAATTTTCAACATCATTGGAATCAAAATTTATTTTGCCTGTAATATTTGTATACGAATTTCAAATATTACAGGCTCAATTTTATTAATTTAAGGGGCATTATTATTGTTTCTAATTTTTAACCAAAACAATAAAAATAAATAAGAGGAACGCCTTTTCAATTATGCAAAAAGAAGTTTAAAAATCACTAAGGAATAATTTAAAAAATAAAACCATTAAATTTGGCGCTCTTAGCTTCCTGAATAAATAATTGGCTTGTATTTACCTATTTTGTTTGGCTGTCATAGGTTTTGCAGTTCGCGAGAATATATTTCAACTTAAACATAAGGCCAATGCAAAAATAACTGAAAAACTTAAATATAAATTCCGCACATGAAACATCAGTATTTGAAAATCCACGATATATATCCCGCCTTATTATTGAAAAGATAATGGAGCAATGAGAAACAGATCATGAGCTTCATAAATAAGCGGGGAGAATCTAACAAAAAAAATCCCCGATGACAAAATAAATAGAAGAAAAAACAAACAGAGTCAATGTTTGTTTAATACCAACGTTCAAAATAATATGAACGTTAAAAATCAATCATATCAGGAGGGAAATCATGAAATCATATATCAAGGAATCTATTTCATGCATACATCAAAACAATCCATTTAAAAGCAAATATTTTCTATTTACAATTTGCTTGCTATTTGGATTCATCATGATTGGATTCAATTCTGCCCATGCAGCCTCGTCCAATCAAGCCAGAGTATCACATCAAACCTATAGTATTGAAGAAAATGTTGTAAGTATATCACAGCAAACATATTCAGATTACGTCCCAGGCGGTATTGTTGAAATGTCATGCACCATATCCAATATTCAATCATTAAGTGCTTTAGGTCTCAAAGTTCTCTTACCAGATGGGTGGTCATATATTCGCCAATCATTGTATGGTGAAGATCCCCCCTCAAATGAAAAAACACTGAATGGAATTGTTGAATTTTTTTGGGCAGAAATGCCAGAAAACGATTCTGTAACATTCAATTATTTATTACAATCCGATGATTCTGTTTCCGGCAAGCAGAAAATTGAAACAAGTATACTATATCGTATTGATGATGGTGGTGAAGCAGAAACTTCAGCCGCACCTATTTTGATTGATGAAGTTGATGTCAATGGCTTTCACCAGATTGCTGAATATATTGACGCGCAAACATGCATTATTGAAAATACATTGTATTATCAGGGAGATTTGACAGCACTGGGCATTCGACTGTCGTTACCTGAAAACACTTCTTTTGATCCTGTCGAAAATGCAGGCTATAAGTCAAATTTTTTAAACAATAACACTGTAGAAATATTTTGGGAAACGCCTCCTGAATCTCCACTCGTGTTTGAATACTTGTTATCTCGAGATGGTGCAATTGCAGATACTGCTGCTATAGAGACAACACTTTTTTATCGCGTGGCTGATGGTGTGGAGTTTCTTAAGAATGTCTATCCAGACCCACTGCCCATCCCGCCTGGAGATCAATTTAAAATCTATGCCAGCGCTTCAGAAGGAGGACAGATATTTCCAGAGGGCGAAAAAGAAGTGGCCTTAGGAGAAAGTATTACCTTCACGCAGACAACAAATGAGGGATATAAATTTGCAGGCTGGCTGGTAGATGGTCAAATTGATTATAATGCACCCTTTTATCAATATATTTTTAGAGATGTTAGAGAAAACCATCATATACAGGCTTTATTTGAAAGAATTGTTTACCAGATAACTGTATCTGAAGGTGCAAATGGGAAAGTCTCATCTGAGAGTGGCGATAATAAGGTGTTTCATGGCGATAATATTTCATTTATCATTACACCTGATGAAGGTTACGAGATTGATCTCCTTCGTGTAAATGGGGAACCTTATGATCTTCAGCAGGGAAATACAGTTCTTTTCGAAAATGTGATTAATAATCAACAACGTCTGACAGTTACCTTTAAACCCAAACAATATAGTATAATAGTTAACATTGAAGGGCATGGTAAAATAGATACCCAGGATGATCCCAATGTCGTTCTTCATGGAGAAGATAAAACATACATCATTATTCCTGACGATGGTTATGTTGTAAGTCAGGTAAAAGTGAATGGTAATGAAATTATTCTTACTGAAAATATATATACATTTCGAAATGTTACAAATGATGGCAATAAACTGTATATTCTATTTGAACCGGTCTCAGATCATAAAATTTCAGCCAGTGCCAGTGGAAATGGAAAAATTACACCTGATGGTGAAATTACTGTTGAACATGGGCAAAATCAAATCTTTTATTTTAGTGCGGATGCCAATCATGTAATCAAAGATATCATCGTTGATGGCATCTCTTTAGGTGTTTTGGATAAGTATACATTTCGCTATGTGACTTCCGATCATACAATTGAAGCAAAATTTGCAGAAAAAGAACGCTTTGAAATCGAAGTAACCGCCGAAATAGGCGGCACGATTACGCCTGGAAATGTGAGTGTTTATGAAGGAGAACATCAGGCTTTTAGCATTGTGCCTTCTAATTCCTATATAATTAAAGATGTGATTGTGGATGGCAAGTCCCAGGGTAAAATAGAAACTTACACATTCTGGGATGTTCAGGAGGATCACAACATTGTAGCAGTGTTTGAAAAAATTGATCAAATGTTCGCAATCACCATTACTTTTGGTGAAGGCGGCTCAGTTAAACCATCGGGCACATTTAATTTGGCAAAAGGGGAAACATTGACAATTATCAATGAACCCAATTTTGGTTATGCTGTAAATGACATAATTGTTAATACTGTATCAAAGGGAGCGCTATCCAGCTACATGATTCCATCAGTTGAAACGAATTATGAAATTATCATATCCTTTAAATTAATTGCACCAGAGCCCATTGCATTATTTGAGGCAGTGCCCATGACAGGATTTGCCCCATTGAAAGTAAACTTTAGCAATAAATCCCAGGGCTATATTGATAGTTGGTTATGGACTTTTGGTGATGGCGAAAAAAGTAAAGATGAGAATCCAGGCCATACTTACAGCATGAAGGGGCAATATACTGTTTCTTTGGAAGTATCCGGCCCCGGGGGGAGTGATATTAAAACCCTGGAAAACGTTATTGATGTTCAGGAACATGAATCTGTAATTGTTTCATTTATTGCCCTGTCTACTCGAGGAACAGCGCCGCTGGATGTCAAATTTATGAATACAACGCGGGGTGAGGTATCATCATGGCTTTGGGATTTTGGTGATGGTGTAACATCCACAGAAAAAGATCCCACCCACGTGTATACACAAACTGGAAACTACACAGTATCATTGATGGCTGATAATGAATATTCAGCGCAAAAGAATGATTATATTAAGGTTTCAGGTAGAACAATCAAAGGTCGTGTTATTGAAGGTGACATGAATGGCAACTATCCTGGTGCTGGATTGTCAGGCTATACTGTTGAAGCGCATGTTCGTTTAGCCTCAACCTTATTTCCATTATTTGTAACAGGCACTCTGACAGATGAAAATGGAATGTACACTCTGACCGAACTCCCTGCTACTACTAATATCATTGTATCAGCCTGGCCGCCCTATGATGATAATCGCTATATTGGAGAATACTACTATAATCAAACCAATGCATTGCTTGCAAACCCATTATCAACGCAAAATGATAACTTAACTGGAATTGACTTTGTACTCAGAAAAACACCAGAATTGGGAATAACTGGAAAAGTGAGCCAGGATGGCAATGGATTGGCAAATATTGAGGTGCATATTTTTTCAATGTCCACATCCTACTATAATACAACATTCACTGATAATGCTGGGAATTATACCTTTAACAGTTTGCTGGATGCCAGAGATTATCGTGTTTATATTTGGTCAGAGCGTCTCCAATCAGAAATGTATTATTATTCCAATGAAAACAGTGTATTAACATGGGAATTGGCAACACCGGTTATTCCAAACGCGCCTCCTGTTGAAAATATTAATATCATTTTGGATAAGGAACAGTCCAATATTGGTACAATTAAGGGAACAGTGCGTCAAAAAGATGGCGGGCTGCCCATTCAAGGTCTGTGGGTTAATGCATGGTCTGATACATTAAAAACAGGCAATGGTGCAGTAAGCGATGCTTCTGGAAATTATACCATTGTCGGATTATTAAAACCCGATAATGATTCAGACGCATATATTGTCGATATTGATTCCGCAGATAATCAATATCCTTATCAGGCGTATAATCAGGTTGATGATCGTTCCCTGGCGACGCGTGTCATGCCAGGTGCTGAAGATATCAATTTCAACTTAAAGATGGGTAATACCATTTTTGGTCAGATCTTAGATAGTAATGGAAATCCCATTGAAAATGTCAACGTTCAAACCTGGTCTGTTTCCAAAAAAACAAATAGTGCAATGACCACCGGTACATCGGGGATGTATTCAATTTCAAACTTACCACCTGCTACAGATTATATCGTTGCTGCATTTTCTCAAGATTTTCCAGTACAATACTTTTACTACAAGAATAAAAAAGAAAATGCAGATCATGTTGACCTGACTAAAGGCAATGTTTATGGGATCAATTTTAGATTATCCGAGGGCGCAATTATTGAGGGGAATATTTTTACTGAAGATGAAAACAAACAATTTCAAAAGGCGGGTGCTGGAATATTTGTTAATGCCTGGTCTGAAACTACACAACGTTTACATACTGAAGAAACGGATACCAATGGCCATTTTAAATTTGTGGGTTTGGAATCTTCAGCAGAAGATTATATTCTCTATGTGTGGGAAAGTGACTATCTCAGATCCTATTATGCTGAAGGGGCACAGAATTCAACAGCTTATCAGTGGATTAACGCCACAGGCGTTCAACCATCAACTGTGCAGACATCACAGGATCATAATATTTATCTTTCAACTGGATTTGAAATTCGTGGAAAAGTGACCTATGGTGGTGTGGCCATTAATAGGGTAAAAATAGAAGCGTGGAATGAAGAGAATAAGGCGTTTGATGATAATGTCAGTATTGGACAATTTACCAATGGGTTCAATTATCAACTGACTGGCTTGCCCCCCGGTACTTATGAAGTCAGCTTCTACCATCCGCAGTTTGTTGATAAGACAATAAATCTTGAAATTGTTGATGCTGATTTAACTACAAATACTGATTGTGAGCTTGTACCATATGCAAGAAAAATTTCTGGAATTATTCATGGGCTGGAACAAGGGGAAATTTTATTTGTCAAAGCCTTCAGAAAGAATACAACCTATACAAAAATGATTAAAGTCCTGGGGTCCGGGAATGATATTTCATATGAAATTACAGGGCTTGTGCCCCTAAACAAATATATTGTAGAAATTATTCCTACCTTAAGATATCCATACATTGCTTATGAAGATGCCACTACAGTAAAAAATGCGACACTAATTGACTTGAGTGATGATGATGCCCTGAATATTGACTTAAACTTGTTTACTGAAACTGTAAGTATATCTGGGAAAATATTGTTTCCTGATAATGCGCAAATAGGAGACACTATTCAGATATATGCCCATTCATCAAAACTGAACGCTGAAAGCCAGACAAATGTAATTTTTAAGGGGCAGACAGAAACAAGCTATGAAATTAAAGGGCTGAGGCCATCAGATGATTACATTGTATCAATGGACTCTAATAAATACAAAACACTGTATTATGATAATGTGACCTCATTTAATCTTGCACTGCCAGTTGATACAACAGATAATAATCCTGATGATGCAATCAATTTTCAGCTCAATACTGGAACCAATATTTCTGGATATGTGTATGGAACCAATGGTAAGGGAAAAGCAAATGTGCGCGTTGAAGCATGGTCCAACAAAGTAAAAAGTTTTGGATTTGCAACAACATCACAGGATGGATTTTACCAAATTGGCGGCTTAGAGAAAACCGATGACTATGTATTGTATATATCATATAACAATACTGTCTTTTACTATAGCAGCGCTGGCGTTGTTTCTTCATATGGAAGGGCAACGCGCATTTCAACCAGTCAGATTAATCCGACACAAATAAATTTCAAACTCATTATAACACATTCAATTACCGGGCAGGTTAAAGATTCGCGTGGGCGACGACTGGAAAACATTAATGTCAGCGCAAAATCAACAAGTACTGGTTCTGGAAATGGATGTCACACTGATAATAAAGGCATGTACGTAATTACAGAACTCCCTCCTGGAGATGATTATGAGGTTTCAGTGACACCATCAAATGATATGCCTTATATTGCGCAAACGAAAACTGAAATAAAAGCAGGTGAAACGAATATTAATTTTGTCTTAATGATTGGATATTCAGTCCAGGGAACTGTTATGGATTGGGAAGGGAATGTTATTCCTGAAGTAGAAATAGAAATTGCATCAAAAGATGGTCGTAATCAATATAAAACAACCACTGATAGTGATGGACTCTATGAAATTAGAGGGATTCCTCAAGGCAGAGGGTATTATCTTTTAGTCAGTGCGCCCTCACAGTCCAACCTTGTTGATTTCTTTGAGAAAGGGGTGTTGATTGATGGCGATTTTGAAAAGAATATTACCTTAGGGCCGGCGACCACGATAGATGGAACTGTCTCCATTATAGATACTTCAGTAGTAGGTGGTAAACGTCCAGCAGCATATGTTATGATTACATTGTTTTCACCAAGTCTGGAATCCTGGACTTTTACCTTGACTGATATATATGGATATTATAGGCTGACAAACATTCCATATGCAAATGATTTTATTGTTAAGACTGTTTCTGATATTTATGTCGATCAAATTGAAATAGATCGCTCCTCAGGAGAAACCATTGATTTTAACCTTCAATCGGCACTCATCATACAGGGGACTGTTCTTAATGGAGAAACAGGGGTTGGAATGGATGGGGCGCTCATTGAGATTTATTATAATGATCAACTCAGAAAAATTGCGCGTGCAGATGAAAATGGCCGGTTTGTAACATCCGGCCTGGAAACACAGATCAATGATGTCAATGTTACAGAATATATCGTCGTTGCTAAAGCTTCTGGCTTTCCAGATGCAAAAGCCATTTGGAAAACGCAGCAGTCTGAAGATCTAACATTAAGAATGATTCGCGGTGAACAAAACATTATTCAGGGGAAAGTGATGGACATAAATGAAAATCCCCCTCCTGCAAATGTTATTGTCTTTGCGCGTATATATAAAAATCAATCCAGAGGCGGGCTGATTCAATCAATACAATGTGAGTCTGATGGGTCATTCAAGTTCGAAGGTTTAAGTGAAAGTGGTCATTTTCAATTAAAATTTGTTGCGAAAAACAGCGATCTGGGATCACCAAAATTGTGGTTGGGCGAGGATGACCCCGCAATTAAAAGAGAAGGGGCAGCAATTATTACTACGCAGATTGATGATATTGAATTTCATTTTACTGAGCTCTGGACAGATTAATTGTAAAAAACTATGATACATTAAGAATGCTCGAAAAATAAGTTTCTCATTAGATAATTTTATAGCCCAATGTAGGGGCGAACCTTATGTTCGCCCATCGTACATAGGAACGAATGCGTTATTCGTTTGAGGGATTGATATAAATAGGTGAAAATCATGTATGAAGATGTATTGTTAAGAATGAAATACAAACTCAGGCGCTTGTTGATATTTGTAATCATTTTTGGGGGGCTCCCTTTCTTGTGTCTGGCAGACGAATCCGAAAAAATTCATATTGAATTGGATGGCGAAAACCTGACTGCCGAAATCAAAAACGCACCGGTGATAAAAGTTTTAGAAAAATTATCTGAAGTTTGTGGTGCAGAAGTTTTTGTTGATGCATCCCTTAAAAATAATACCATATCATCAAACATTCGATCCATCCCCATTGAACGTGCTGTTAAGCGCATCGTTTCACCCTATAGTTCAATCACAGTGTTTTCCCAGAGGACGCTTAAAAATGGTTCAAAAGAGCTGTATATATCTGAAATTAAAGTATATGAAAGTGGCACGGGTGGGGATAATGTTCAATATGTCAACGTGTCCAAACAACGTCCTGAAAAAAGTCAGGTGTATCAAAGCCCATTTCGTGTACCGCCGCCAGTGCCAGGGGTTCATGCCAAAGGATCCTATGCTGAAAAAGCACAAAATCGAATCAATGAAAAAATGATTGAATCGCGTATTAAAAAAATTGCATACATGCGATCCAAAGCATCTATGGAAGAAAATCGTGTGAGAAAAGATATAACACGATTAAAAATAGAATTATCCAAAGCATCTATTGATGAGCGAAGAGAACTCTCATCCGAGTTATCCGCAAAAACAAGAGAGCTTTATAATTTACAAAAAAGAAATATTACACGTATCCAAAATGAGGAAAGAATTTTGCGCCAATTACAGGCACGTCAGAGATAATCATCTGATGCCTGTATGGTTTCGGCATAGATTTATTACGATCTGTGCCTGATGTTATAGGGAGAATAGACTATATTCTGAAAAGGAGAATTGATATGAAGAAGTGTTGGAAGAACCTGGGAATACTGCCATATGTTGGATTATTGATATTATTTAATGCAGCATGGGGTTTTGCCGAAGATTTGGGGCCGGTTAAAAATATTCATGCAGTAACCGGTCATGAAATAAATCATCCCTCTCAAGAGACAATCATTGAGATGGTCTGGTCATTGCCTGAAGGATACTCTCAAGAAAGTATTGAGGGGTATTATTGTCGTTTTGACACCTTATCGGACTCTGAATTTGATGATTTTAATGATATGAATACCATTGGAATGGAATTATTAAAAAATCAAACTGCGATCAGTCAAGACTATGCATCCCTTGAACCAGATGACCTGTACATCTTTTTTCATATTGCCGCGGTAACCCTTGATGATGAAGATGAACCCATTATCAGCCCTACCGAAACTGTGGGACCATTTAGAATTGATATCATATCACCAATAAATGTATGGGTGAGCGGCCCTGATGAAACATCCAGTCGTAATGTCACACTGGCATTAGGTTCTGAGTCAACGAATATTGAAATATATATCAGTAATATTGAATATGGTGAATTTGGATCGGGATGGATTCCTTTTGTCATTTCAAAAGATTGGGTGTTAACTGAGGGAGAAGGACTCAAATCCATATATGTAGAATTTCGGGATGATGCAGGCAATATTTCCAAAGCATCCACTCAAATTACCTATAAAACAACCGACCCTGTTTCAGCCATTCATTCTTGTGGGAATTATTTACCCGGGACTGAAATTACGATAAATAATTCAATGGCCTATACAGGCACTTTTGATTTTATTCATTATTTGATGGAGATTCCTGATGGATGGGTGATGGAATCTACTTCTATCAATGATGAAAACTACACAGTTCTGGAAAATAACAATATCGAATTTGAATGGACATCACTGGAAACTGCTGGGGAAAACATGCCATTTACCTGTAGCCTTTCAGTACCTTATGGACAATCAGGGGAAAAACAGATTCAATCCCTGGTTACGTATCAAATGGATGGCAATACTCCTATTAATGAATATGCATTACCTGACCCTTTATTCATTCCACAAAGACTAATATATTATTCTGTATTATCTCAAGCGGGTGATAATGGAAGCGTTTCACCCGAAAGTTTGACAGTGGCTCATGGGGATACCATTATTTTTGAAATTCAGCCTGATGAAGGTTATGAAATAGATCAATTTTCTGTCAATGGCATTGTACAGGTTTTAGATGGGCACTCATATACAATTAATCATGTTGTTGAAGATATTAAACTCAATGTTTCCTTTAAACGTATTGAACTTTCAATTGTTGTAAATGCAGGTGATCATGGATCAGTGGAACCTGGTTCCAAAACTGTATATTACAATGAAAGTGTCTCATTTCAAATTACACCGGAGCGGGGATATAAAATAGGAACTGTTACGC
>Ga0272440_1004438_pt1 | contig 10004 bp, 9 predicted proteins | sample SSMMMBAug17_FD_192440 | JGI IMG/M metagenome (GOLD analysis project Ga0272440, IMG submission 192440) | Marine sediment archaeal communities from Little Sippewissett salt marsh, Falmouth, MA, United States - SSM-MMB-Aug17 | ecosystem: Environmental > Aquatic > Marine > Wetlands > Sediment ... | reverse complement strand
ATTTCTAAAGATTCAATAATAAGGAAAAAAATAATGGAAGAGGAAGGACCTAAAAAAAAGGAAAAAGCTGAGAATGCTCTTGAATCATTATTAGCATTACTCAAAGATTATTTTCCTGAAAAGTAAAGAAAATTTTTTAGGAAATTAAATTGCCAAAAAAATTGTCAGGATTTCTGGGACAGGATACTAGTAGAAATGACTTCTTTTTCTGTTATTAAATCTTTAATCAATTCTACATAAGTTGTATAACCTGCAATAACTTCTACCTGTTCAATAACTTCAAATGCCCTTTTTGATAAATGACTCATATTTCCAGGCCCAATACCTATTACATAGAGCATATTTTCTCCCTTGCAATTGCTATGGTTACATTGGGCGTTTTCTTTTTCGCTAGTATCAAAGCCCCTTGATTTGATGCCAGAATTGCTGATGCTTCGCATACACTTCTTGCTCCTGTATATTTTTTTGCATAAACTGATGGATTCTCTATAGATACTACACTATTCAGTTCTTCTTTTGTGTAAAAAATTATAGGAATATTTAATTCAGTACCTAATTCTATAATACCTTTTTCATCTTTTTTTATGTCAATTGTAGCCAGATTTTTTATACTTAACAGTGATATTTTTTGGCTTTGGCAAATTTGTTCTAAAAAAATTTTAATTTCATCTTTAGGAGTTCCTCTATTACAACCTATACCAACCGATAGCATTTGAGGTCGCAGATATAAGGTATTTTTTGAACAATCATGTATTTTATAATCAACAATGATTGCTGTTTTATTATTATTTTTCTTCTCATAGTCTTCTAAAAATATTTCTGGAATTTGACTCTTGATAATATTATAAGGGTCATGAAAAAAAAATTTTTGTTTTTTTAAAAATCCCATATTAACAGTTTTAATAAAATTAGTGTTTTCAATTATAAGATTATTCTTTTTGGCAATAATGTCTATTGCTGGCAAATGGTTAACATCTGTAGCTGTCGTGATAACAGGTATACCATTTATTATATTTGATACAGTAATTGCCAGCTCATTAGCCCCGCCGATATGACCTGATAAGAGTGATATTGCAAATCTACTGGCATCATCAACAACTACTACAGCAGGATCAGTTGTTTTATGGTTTATATGATCTGCGATTACTCTTACGACTATTCCTGTGGCCATAATAGATAATCTTTACTATAAAGGAGAATTGAAAAAAGGAGATGAGCATAAACATGTTTTAAAAAAAGCATCGTATTTTATCATGCAAACTCAGATTCCTGAAGCCTTAGGTAGGGTTGTTCTCGAAGCCTTATCTAAAGGTACCCCGGTCATTGGATCAGTCAATGGAAGTTTGCCAGAGTTGATTAATAAAAATGTTGGGATATGTTCAAATAAATTTAAAGAAATCTCAAATGGACTGAGAAAAACGTTTGATTTTAAAGCAGTTTTTGAATACAGTAAAAAATTAATATTCATACTGAAATTAGTCAATTAGAGGCATTCACAAAGGACGCTTTTGGGTAGTAATATACTTTGAAGGGGAATATTCATGCGAATTATAGTAACCGGTGGTGAAACAGGAGGACATTTATATCCTGCTTTGGCCATTTCAGAGATAGTAAAACAAAAATGCCATTCCAACAGCTTTATTTATGTCGGTGCAAAAGGACGAATGCCTATGAAGCAAGTTTTAGGTAGTAATTTTAAAATAATAACCTTAGATATTGATCAATATGTACGAAAAAATTTTTTTAATAATATCCTACTACCACTAAAGCTTGCAAAAAGCCTTAAAATATCCATCCCTTTGAATATTTTGGACTATCTCCCTCACACCCAATTATATTTATTACTGGTGGCAGTTTAGGATCAAGTTTGATAAACCAACTGATTATGAATAACTTAGATAGTTTTGTTGAAAAAAAATTCAACTTATCTGGCAAACCGGTGAAACGTATTTTTCTTCAATTCAAAACACAATAAAGGAACAACAAGCTCGTTACTGTAAAATCTTTCCTTTTCTTGATAGGATAGAGTTTGCTTATATTGCTGCCGATCTAGTCATCTCAACAACTGGAGCAACAACAATTGCAGAATTGGCTTATCTTAAAAAGCCTGCCATATTTGTTCCATTATTTGATACAACTGAAAGTCATCAATTGGAAAATGCTAAATTTTTAGCTAAATATGGATTGTGTGTTTTTACTTCAGAAAAAAACATCTACGATAATTTAGTTACGACTATCATTAAGATACTTGAAAACAATAATCGTTTACAATTTTTGGGAAATAGAATTCATAAACTTGCAAAACCCCTTGCACGAGAATATATATTTAAAGTAATCTGTTACCCAAAATAAATTACTATTAAGGGGTGTATGAACCAAAAGATAAAGTATTAAAAACATTATCATTAATAACACTCAACGAATTATCAGAATTTTTTTTTACGTTATCCACGTTTTTCGGTAGTTAAAATCTTTAGATGAAATACTGAATAAAACCTATTCTAAAGTAAAAAAACAATTGACAAAAAATCAGGTTGAAACAGTAAAAAAAGAACAGAAAAAATGGGTTAAACATCCTGCCATGCAATTATTTTAAATCGTAAGTTTTAAAACGCTTATAAAAAGACCGCAGCCCCCCCTCCATAATATTCATTAGTTGCGGTAAATTATTTTGGGAATCTATTGACAATCCAGAGTGAATCTTTTTATCTTCTAATACAATAAAGTTATCAGTATCTGCATTTACAGACAGAATCGAACTATTTGAAAAAATAATAACTTGTTGAGAATCCTTAAACTTTTTGATTACAGGTACCAGATAATTCGTAATATCCGAATTGTCAAAATCATTTTCAGGAGCATCGATGATTGCCGGGCCAAAGCGATTCATGATAATGACCATACAAATAATGAAACATTTTTTCATACTGGCTGTCAAATCAAAGAAATCGATCATTTTTTCCCTGCCTTGTCGGTAATTGATATTTACCATTAATCGATATTTTCCATTCATTGCGGCAGCTAAAAACAACTGTTCTTTATTTTTTTCCAAAAAATGGGTGATTGCAAACTGTTTGTTCAATTTTTGAATATTTTTTTTAGTGGGTTTGCCAAAATGCTTTTCTAAAAATGTATGAAGAATTGTTTCATTTGAAGCAATATTTCTTATTTTTTCAGCATTATAAAATTTTGGCTTGATGTTTAAGGACTTTGCTTCTTTCATATCCAGGGCTTTAAGCTGTAAACTGACTGGATCAATATGAAAAAGGCTTATTTGTTTTTTGTCTCTAAAAAAAGCATAATAGGATGATTTATCATCATGAATTTTTTCTACAAACAAGATAACTTTTTTAAATGTTTTATTTATTTCCTGAAAATTAGTATGAACTGCTGACTGCAGTGCTAGAAAAAGCGTTGTTTTTCCAGTTTCTTTTTTGCCAGATATACAATTGAGATGTCTGTTGAATCGAATTGTTTCTGTAGATCGGAAACCGCCTTTAGAATAAAGCCCCCAGATAAAAAGACCTTTGGGTTTGATGGTATTGAAATCTGATATTCTGATGCGCGATGAAGGCATTTTGATTGCGGTGCTTAATCCTGTAAATGAAGGGCTTGTCATTTTGACAAGCGTATATCTTTTAGAAACTGATTTTGTATCGTGAGCATCCGAACCTTGAAAATATGCCAGAGAAAACAGATTATTTTTTTTTCTCAATCCATTGATCCAATGATATAAAGGTTGTTTGAGTTTTCGATCTTTTCGCATAAATTTTGAAGGTTTAATGATTTCAACAGCATTGAGATGTTCATTTGCAAGAAGATTACCCATTGCGCCACTATTTAACTTATACAATTTGAGCATGGCCTGATCACTGCCATCAATGTGGGCGGGAATTGGAATTCCACCTTTTTGAACAATTTTTTCAATAACATCAAAAACACTGGCAGTACCAACTTCAGGATTCTTGCCAAATTCCTCAATGGAAAACCCTGCTTCATTGAGTAGATCACAGATGATAAAATGAATTTTTCGGCGGGGAACCTGTGGCTCAAATATTCCCAGAACGTGTGCGCCAGAAGTACTGATCTCAACGCCAGGAAGAATGGTCAGTATGGTTTTTTGTGCATTAGCATTCACGAGTTGCGCCGCATCATCAATGAGTTCATACCAGCTTGGTGCTGCAAGATCCATCATGGTATGTTTGGACTCAGCATCCTTGTAAATTGTGCCCAGACTGTTGTGATCAGTGATAGCAACCAGAGAAAGGGATTGATCCACAAATGATTGAACAATATCTTTTGCCACTTTTTTGGCATCCTTGAGAATGGATTCTCTTTTTGCAGTTAGTTTTTGAAAGTAATCTGGATCGTCTTTTTTGGGATACCTGCAACTATAGGGATTAAAACCATATCGGTTTCTACCACGAGCATCTTGTGAGGCTGGTGTATGAAAATGAAGATCTACTTTATAAAATTTTGCACCATAATCTAAGGTTGCAATCTTTTGAAAACATTTAATTATTTCTTTTTTTGAAGCCATTAATTTTCCTTTATTGATGATCATTTATTCGGGACATAAAGATTCAATACCTTTACCAATTTTAATAAAACACTGATTCAGAACCATCACATATAATACTGTCATCCAATAATTTGATATCTGACCCACTGTTGGCAGCAATTCTTTTTACAACATTCATTGTCAACCGCTGAGAAGGCAATCCATTAACATCATATCCATTTCTTATTGAAAAGTTGACACAAATCACCGAACATTCAACCATAGATCCACCTTCCCAACTCAAGGTTTTTAGAATATGGATATCCTGCTTAATCTTTCCGAGCCACTTGTATTTATAAAATGCCCCTTCCTCGTATTCATTGGGGACTGTTATAGAATGCCATCCATCTTTAGAGGTTTCAATATCTTCTGAATATTCATTTGATTTGAATGATGCCCCTATGTCAACTGCAACAGTCATTGGGGGATCATAATCTGAAGACAGTATTTCAAATTCTTTGATCAAGCCCGGGTGTATCACTTTTTGACTGTACGTAAAGCTTTTATTTACTTCATTTAAAAATGGTGTAACCAATACATTTTGCAATGTTCTTAATCTGGCACAATAAGCGCTTATACAGGATTTTGTGTCTTTACATAAAGATTTGTTTCTTGAATGTACCCATTTTTTCTGTTCATTTTTTAAAGAATCAACCTGCTTTTTTGCCAATTGTTTTTTTACCTTTGAATAGGTTTGATTTAGCATTTCATCTAAAGCATTTAATATGCTGTTACCACATATTAATTTCTCTACTTTTGTAGACGCTTTTTTACAATCAAAGCCAGCGGAAAATACGGTGTGAGATTGCACTAATAAAAGCGCAATGCTTAACAAAACTAATAATCGTTTCATGATTTACTCCTTTTAAAAAAATATAACGTTAAAATTAAAAATAAAAGTGGCGTATGTAAAAGCTGGAGGAAATAAACAATGATTCGCCTATTTTTTATTGTCTGAACTATGATTCGTCTGATTAACATGATGGACTATGATGAGTATCAATAATTTTCAATATTCGATCAAGTATTCTGTTTGATTTACAAGTTCAACTGATCTCATCAGGTTTATCATTTAATCGAATGAATCATGTTTCAGACAATAAAGTAAGAGCGAATCATTGTTTAATTCACCTACTGGTAAATACTGCCAAATGATTGGTGACTTATCAGATTTTTTCTTCCTGATTTCGCATTCTTCGCGTTGATGAAACCATTATAATCATCGCAAGAATCATTAAACCATATTCATTCATTGTGGGAATAGAATGTGTATTAGTTTTTGTTGTATTTGCCTTGACAAATTGAAGCGTTGTTAGCACTGAGACTGTACTATCTCCATAGCCTTGATCACCAATATTCGTGTTGCCTGCGTTAAGATTGCCATCATCAAAGATAAAATCAAGGGTAACTTGCGCCCCGTTGGCTTCATTAGAATTTGAATAGGTTATGGATTGAAGCACTTCATCTACCTTATCTGATGTCGCATTGGCATTAAAAGATAATTCTAATAATCCACCACTGTTTGAATCAACTGTTCCAATTGTCTCACCATTTAAAGTAAATGAATTGCCTTCAACCAGAGAACCAAGATTACCAGTATTCGAAAAAATGTCATTGGGATCATAAACTCCATTGTCATGGCGCCCCAAACTGATCTTTGCGCCATCATAACAATCAGCATTATCAAGTTCTGCATCACTGACTGTTACATCGGAATCTATAACGATGGGATTGCCATCAGTTTGGATGTTCGCATCAAGATCCGATAAAACAGGTGCTGTATTCTTGGATGGGATTGAAGTTTCGATAGCGGCATTAACTTCAGAATTATATGCATAGTCATGGACTGTTAATGATGAACCATCTGAAGCAACTGTTAATCTCACCCAGCCATAATTTGCGTCATTTCCATTTATATTAAATTTCACACCTAAAAATTTGGATGTTCCATCAGTAAATTTTCCGATTTGGTTAGAATTATATGTGTCTTGAAGGATTACCTCATTATTGTTTGGCCATAAACCACTTGAACTTAAAGTTTGATTGCTATCTAGTGCATATGCTGCGTTTTTAAAAAATGTCACAGGAATTGGCATAGTACCAGTACCCGGAATCATATCTGCTTTAACATCTTTACCAAAAAAACGAGTCGCTACCTGATTCTTAATCTTAATTGATTGTGAATTGATATTGATGGTAAAATTCCTCCCGCCAGAGTTATTCAGGTCTATATCATAATCTCCAGCGCCATTGAGAACACCATCGGGGTTGACATCAGTATAATACACACCTGCATTCACAGGTGAACTGGTCAACAAACTGGCACAGGCAATCGCAGAATAGGCAGATAATTTTTTTGACAACGAAACTTTTTGTTGTGTTTTTTTGTGTTTTATTGACATTTTTGTTATACGCTCCTTTTATATGAGTGTATCATATTTTTACATGATACAATTGTTTATCAACAGCAGAAATCATTCTGCTGATATTTAAATCCAAAGAAAGAAAATTGCAAATATTTGTTGCTTCCTGCAATGGATGATCAATCAAGTCTGAATAGTTGACATACAGAACATCCACATTCGCATTTTGGGCCATCCACTCCCGCGCCTGTGCCAGTTTTTTATGAAAAGCCACTTCAAGGTGAACTGGGTAATCCCCCTTTTTGGCTTTCCCCATGCGAACCAGCATTTTATGTTGAGAAAACATGATTTCATCCATATCACGCTGCATAAAAATGATCTTATAATGAAATCGCGCGGGCAGGTAAAACAATAGATGGGATACTATTTTGACCGCTTTTTGCCCCACATCCTTCAGCCATGATTGATTATAGACAATGCCTTTAACAGCTTCATGTTCATAATATCCTTTTGGATTGCTGTCATCTGGCGGTCTTTTATCATCGACAAAAATATCCATACCGCCTTTTTCTAACATTTGCATCATTAATGATGTTCCAGACCGGGGCAAACCAGATACAATGACAATTGTATCTTTTGTATGATCATAAATTTGTTGGCGATTTTTTTCCGCCGCTTCAGGCTGATTTAAATGATTGTCATAGATATTGACCAACATGTTTCTGGCAAGATTGAAACCCGGCGCAATGTTAAGGCAAACCTGAAAGGCTTCGGCAGCCCTTTCATATTCATGTATGCCCATTAATGCTTCACCCATATGAAAATGCGCCAATGGATAATAAAAAATTAACCCAATGGCAATCAAGAATTCTTCAATGGCGCTTTCATATTGGCCCTGGCGAAGCAGACTAACTCCCAGTCCATGATGCGCCTGATGATTATCGCCATCAATATCAATCGCCTGAACAAATGCACGTTCAGCATCTTTATATTGCCTGAGTTGTATGTAGGATTGCCCAATGCGAATATACAAATGCTTTTGTTGGGGAATTTGTTTTTCAATTTTTTGATACATATTTAATGCAGATTCAGGCTGGTTTTCCTTTAACAAAATATCTGCTTCAATTAAATCTATCTGATAAATATGCTTTGCATAACCGGTTTGTATTCTGATGTTTTTTGATTTTTCATTATCTGGCAATTCATCTATATCTGGTAAATTTTTCAATTCATGATTAAGTTTTTCCCGGCATTCCAGAACCAGTGTTTTACATTTTTCTAACTGATTCAGCTCAAACAAACATTCACACAGGCGAATGGCAAAACGTATTTGATCGGGGGATGCCTTGTACAGTTTATCCAGAATATTGCTGGCTTCCTGATACCGCTGTGTATGAATATACACTCTGGCAAGACAAAATTGAGATTCATGTTTGGATTGCAGTATGGCTTTTTCAACATTATCAGGCGGCGGATCAATATATCCCAGATCAATCAATTGCTTGAGTGATTCCTGAGCAGCAAAGGGATCTTCAATTTTTTCAGGCGAATGCATCCCGCAAACCCCTTGAACATCTTCCCAGCTTGGAATATAATTGATATCTACAGATTGTTTCATTGCATTGGACAAAACTTTTCCATCCATATCCTTGCCAACAGGTAGGTCAAATAATGTTAAAATTGTTGGTGTGATATCCAGAAGTGATGCTCCAAAAATCAGTTCATCTGTTTTGATTTTTGGGCCTTTCATACAGATAATCCCATAAGGCCGATGTTGCAACGCCGGTGCAGCAGGTTCATCTGGAATAAACTGAGGTCTGAGATGATCGGAATGAAATCCATGATCAGATACCAAAACAATGGTTGTGTCCAGCCCTGCAAGTTCAATTAGTCGTTGAAGCATCATGTCATGAAACATATAGCCTGCAATGACAACATTGTTGTAAATATCAAAATCATCATCTGAAACAATTGACATTTTGGGGGGATAATAATTCATGAATCCATGAGAAAAATGATCAATAGCATCGTAATAAACAGCAACAAAATCCCATTGCTGATTTTCAAGCACCCATGTTGCTGCTGCATGGACACTGGAACATTCTGCAAGAATTTTTGTGACAGTAAACAATCGCCTGTCATTATCCTGATCAATTTTATGTGCATTAGGAATGAATGGCAAAATATGAGCCTGTGTCAATTCCTGAGGATGCACACGAAGTTTTCTAAATGTTTCAGTTAAATGCTCTGGATGCACAGTTCCTTTGCGCATGTGCCAGGGTTTATCAATTGTATCAAAAGCGCGATGATAATGCTCTGAAATGCAAATTCCATTGAGAGGTTCTACAGGATGTGATGGCCACCACCCTATGGCATGACATTTCAGGCCATTTTGCATCAATATATTCCAGATGGCTTTGACTTTTCGAGAAGTTGACGCTACTGGACGAATTCCCTGGCCATTTGGATGAGGCTCTGTAAACCCCAATATACCATGTTTGTCAGCATGTTTACCTGTGGCAATTGATGTCCAGAGCATGGGAGAGAAGGGGGGATCAATTGTGGATATATTCCCCATAACCCCATGATTAATGAGATATTCCATAGCTGGCATTTTGCCATCATCAATCAATGCATGAATGATTTTCCAATCCGCAGCATCCCATCCAATAAGCAAAAGTTTATTATTGGGTTTCATAATTTGAACTCTGTTGCAGTTGTGAATCGCGCTTTTTGCGCCATTGAATTAAACCTGATGCACCTAATGCCAGCAAACCTAATGATCCTTCAACAGGAATATCATATAATTTACGATCTTGTGTTGTTATCATGCGTGATGAATGTTTAGTTTCAATTTGTATTTTGGTATTCTTTTTCATGGCAGAAGCATTGTATTTAAAGATTTAAATGTATACTTAAATATTCGATATTGAATATTAAATAGTAACATAAAATGAAGTGGACTGAAAGTCAAGACCGATTTTTTATTTTTTTCTTTCGTTTTTATGAATTAAAAAATATAAAAATATGCTTTTTAATAAAATCATAAGCACTTCTTAAAATACTTCTCAAAGTACTTT
>Ga0272440_1004437_pt1 | contig 10004 bp, 6 predicted proteins | sample SSMMMBAug17_FD_192440 | JGI IMG/M metagenome (GOLD analysis project Ga0272440, IMG submission 192440) | Marine sediment archaeal communities from Little Sippewissett salt marsh, Falmouth, MA, United States - SSM-MMB-Aug17 | ecosystem: Environmental > Aquatic > Marine > Wetlands > Sediment ... | reverse complement strand
ATAAAAAATAATACTCTGGTTTGGATATCATGTTATAAATGAGTTGGGTCTTATCCACATAAATCATGTTTTGTGATCTGATTTTTTCAAAAACAAATTGATTGGTGGGTAATGGTGCTGGTTTGACGCTGACTCGTTCTTTCATGTTTTACTCCTTGATGTTTGATATCATATTAATCATTCAGACACGATCCTGCCAATCACCGATTTCCCATTTCCCCTGCCTTTCAAATACGCTCAATTGACAATTGGCATATAGGCACTGATGAAAGCTTTAAAAGAGTTTTGATGAAAGTTTCATCATAATTTTGCTCGTTTCGACGCTCGCTTACTTAAACCTTGCCACACAAACCTGATTTCGTCCACTTTTTTTCGCTTGATAAAGGGCATCATCCGCCATCGCAATCATTTTTGCAGTATCAGGCCCATGTTCATTCAAAGCGGCAACGCCTAGAGATGCTGTAATCGTAAGAACGACATCTTTATAATCAACTTTCAGGTTCTGAGCAATGTTATAGCAAATCTCTTTTGCACGTTCAGTTGTTGTTTTTAGGTTGGTTTCAGGCATAATCAACATAAATTCTTCACCACCATATCGGCAGGCAATATCTTCTTTACGCACGACTTGTTTTAAAAAAGCGCCCAATTTGCTGAGTACATTATCACCGAGTTTATGTCCATATTGATCATTAAAAGATTTGAAATGATCAATATCCAGCATGATTACACCTAAATTCTTATTTCGACGTTTACAACGATTGCTTTCCCGCTCAAGACTCTTTTCTAAATAGCGTCTGTTGTACAATTTTGTCAATGGATCAACAATAGATTCCATCCGCAGTTTTTCCTGAAGTCTCAAATTGGCAACAGACAGGGCATATTGTTCGGCCATTCGCACAGCAATTTCTTCTCTGGCCTGAAATAATCGTTGAAGTTCATTTTCTTCAGATGTATTGGTTTCACCCTTGAATTGCAAATGAAATATGCCTATCGTTTTATCTTGTGCTGTCAAAGGAATGCATATGGCATTCGATGAATCTTCTGTCCTGAATGGGCAACAAATATCAGCGATTTCCTGACTGGTAATTCTTTTTTTCTGAGATGTTTCAAAGCACTGGCAGTCTGATAGATTAGACATCACAGTCTCATGATCAAGATTCCAGCGAACAATAATTTCAGGCAATAATGATGATTCCATAGCAAAGGCGATAAAGCCTGAATCGTTGGGAAATAAAGATTCGCATACATTTTGTATGACTTCATGTGTGTCAGATTCCTGTCGGCATTCATTAAGCGAAGCACTCATTTTATTGAGTATTGTCAATTCATTGGCACGCGTTTTCAAGGCATCAATTGCCTGAGAGAGCTTACATGTTCGTTCCTGAACACGATCTTCAAGTTGATTGTAAAATTTGGCATTTTCAATAGATATGGCCGCTTGAGAAGCAATCAGTTTTAAAATTTGTACATGCTTTTCTGTAAATGCCCCTGTCATGCGATTATTTTCCAGATATAGCAAACCGGTCAATTTTCCATGATGCAAAATGGGCATACACATCAAAGATTGATTCTTTTTTTCCTGAATGTAGGGATCGTTGGTAAAATCTCCTTCGTTTGCAGCATTGTGTAAGCGTGTATCAGTGCAGGTGCGTCTGACATAATTGATTAATTGGATTGGCAAATCTTTTCGTGACGCAATGGATATTGATTCCAAATGAACCTTCTCTTGTTCAACATCAGCAATCTCAGCTTCAATAAACAGTTGTTCATTATGCACCAATAGTAAGCAACCCCTTGTTGCTCCCGCGTTTTCAACAACAATAATCATCAATTTTTCCAGCAGATTGGAAAAGACAATTTCTTCTGAAATGCTTGTGGATGCTTTCATGATTGACAATAAGTCAATTTCCTGACTCACATGTTGTATGCTTTGATTATCAAAATTCCAATACTTCAATGATGGCTTTTTTTCCATTATCTGAATATCGTCTTTAATGTAAGCGTACACATCAATTAAGTGATCTGATTTTGCTTTCATACCCAGGCGCTGGTATGAATTGAAACAGTCCAGTAAATAGGGGATCGCGTGTTTTTGTTTTTGATGCTGCAAATAGAATTTGGCAGCCAATTCATTGGCAAGGGCTTCATCATTGAGAAAGTTGTTTTCCTTTGCATAGAAAATTGCTTTATCGTAATGAACCATCGCTTCAGGTATATTATTTTGGACACGATATATTTCTGCCTGTATCAAGTGATAACGATGTAAATGATTCATTGGCGCGTGTTTTGCCCATGCATTAATTCTTTTTTGATGACTTAATACGCGTTTCATATGCTTACGTTGAATAATTCGGGATGAATTTTCATAGATCGCAAGTCGTATCAAAGCATCAAAAAAATAATAACAGGGGATTATAAATGTTGAAATCAAACTTCTGAGATAGATTTCTGCTTTTTCCATATTTTCAAGTGCAGCATCATAACGATAAAATAAATAATTGATATAACCTTTTGAATAAAGAAACATTGCTGTTAATGTTCGATCTTTGCTTTCAATAAGTGACGATAGCCCTGATTCTTCTTGATAGTATTTTCCCGAAAAAATCCAGGGGGTTTTATTTGATGATGACAGATTGAGCAATAATTGTTGCAAAAGATTTTTGTAATATTGGGCAGTCAGGTGTTTGAGTATCGGCGTCTTTTCTGTAAATATTTGAATTTTATTACTTATCGTCATTAAATCAATGCCTGCTAAAAACGAATATACACCATAGACATAGCGAGAATACATTGAGAATTCAACATCTCCAGTCTCCACCCCCTGCATGCAGGCATCCTCTAATAATGGAAACGTATTTCTTAGATGTTCTTTCCAGTGTAGAATAAATGAGCCCACACGAAACAAGGTTTTGGCCAGATACTCTTTTGTCTTGAATTTATTTCGCAAGGACATTGCCAGACGTCCATATTGATAGCCATTGTCAGGATCGTTAAGTATGCCGCACAATATCATGCCATAAGCAGCGTAAGTGGCTGATGATGCAGGTGTATTTCCATATTTGGCATACAGTCTGATTTGTTCACTGACAATAATGGGCAATGTTTCAGGCGCTGAGATATAAAAGGCAGTTCCCACATAAGTCAATATGCGGGTGACAACAAGTTGTTTGGGATCTGTCATTTCAGATAAATCAAGCAGGCGCTCAATACGTTTGCTGGAAATTCCCAAATAAATACGCATGATAGCAATAATTGCAGTTAACTTACTTGCGCGTTTGGGTATGGTCACACCCAGCATGGCCAAGACTTTTTGTCCAATTTCAATGGCTTTCATTTTGTTATCTTGCATTTTATAGGCTTGCAATCGGATCTCGTAAACTTTCACCTGATCCATCAATTGATTGGAATGGTTTAATACTTCCTCAGAAAGCCTGAGCATTTCATCAAAATTACCTTTCAAGAATGCTGTTTCCGAAGCTTCAATATATAACGAATAGGTTAACTCATACAAATCATTCCAATTTTCTTCAACAAGCAGGCTGATACCAATAATGAAATAAATAAAAGCAGCATCATAGGCTGTTGACGATTTTGCACGAAGTCCAGCTTCAAGGTTCAAGTTGGCCAGTTGAACCTTTTCATCAGCGCAAGTACATGTCTCAATACTGATATTCAAATGATTGACTATATCAAATATGCGCACTTTTCTCTGACTTTCAGAACTGATCTCTAACAGATATTGACCTATTTTTTTATGGAATCGCTGGCGATCTTTTTCTGACATCAGACTATAAGCCGCCTGCCTTACTCGGTCATACACAAAGCGATAAGCTGTAAGTGCGCATGAATCAAAATTGCTCAAAGGCTGCTTGGATTCTACAATAATTCCCTCGCTGATAGCTTCAGCAATGCAGATTTCAATATCGCTGTTTTCTTCAGAAAATACGTGGGATGCAAACCCTTTTGAAAAATCAGAACCAATACATGCAACCACCTGAATAAAGTGACGCGTATTATGTGACAGGCGCTTTATTTTTTCACTCATCAATTGCGCAATATTATCAGTTGTTTCAGTTTGTTGAATTTTTTCAATATCCCATTTCCATCCTTCTGATGTCAGATGTATTAAGTTTTTTTCATAAATGGCAGTAATAAATTCATTTATAAAAAAAGGATTTCCCTGGGTTTTATCCAAAACAACATCAGTTAAAGCATTTGCATATTCTGAACTGCTATGAAACGTATCGCATATTAACTGTTTGATATGTGTGTGGGACAATGGATGCAATGAAATGGTTGTCACTGGAATGTTTTCTGTTTTAATCGTGTTGATGGCCTGAAAAAGAATGTGGTTATCTGGCAATTTCCCTGAACGATACGCGCCAATAAAAAAGAGCAGGCATTCATTACTGCTTAAAATCATTTGAATGAGTTTTAGTGATGCCTGATCAATCCATTGCATATCATCAATAAAGATAATCAATGGATTATCAAATTCTGCAAAAGTCATGATAAATTTATGAAATACATATTCAAAACGATTTCTAAGTTCTTTTGGCGATAAATTTTCAACAACTGGTTGTTCGCCAATAATCCATTCAATTTCAGGAATGACATTGATAATCAGTTGTCCATTTTCACCCAGCGCGGCCTTTAATTTTTGCCGCCATAGAATCAGTTGCGCTTCATCCATTTTCAATAAGTGCCGGACCAGTTCGGAAAAAGCCAATACCAATGCCGAATAAGGTGTATTATGTGAAAAACGATCATTTTTGCCTGAAATGAAAAATATTTGATTACCTGGACAGCTCTGATGAAATACCTCTTTAAAGTGCTGAACCAAAGCGGTTTTACCCATTCCAATTTCACCTTCAATAATAGCAATCTCCGAATGGCCTGATTCACTTTCAGGTAGATTTTCATGATGGCTGTGAAAGATTCGATTACAGATAGAAATGAGTTTATTACATTCATGATCTCTTGCATATAATTTCTTGGGTAATTGGAAATGCCGGGGAATATCTTGTTGACCAATGATAAAATCTGAAATATTGCCTGTATTATTCAGTTGATCCAGGCATTTTTCAAGGTCGGCTTTTATGCCATTGATATTTTGGTAGCGATCTTCTGGATTTTTAGCAATCAGTTTCATTACAATATTGGAAACCGATTTGGGGATATCCAGGTTCAAATCATGCGGTGTTAAAGGAGATTTTGCAATATGACAATGAATCAATCGCAATGGATCTTTTGTAACAAATGGGAGACGACCAGTAATCATTTCATATAAACTCACACCAAATGAATAATAGTCCGAACGATAATCCACAGATCGATCCATGCGACCGGTTTGTTCTGGTGCAATATATGCAATAGTGCCTTGAATTTTATCAGAATCTGTTTTTTTTATTTTTGATATTTGTTGTGATGCAAATGCAAAATCTATTATTTTAATTATGTTGGATTTCCTGTTCACCAAAATATTACCAGGATTGATATCTTTATGAACAATATTTTTTTCATGAATTTTTCCAAGTATTGTGCATATCGCAATGGCAATATGAAGTGCATATTCAAGGGGCAGTTGTTTTTGAGCAATAAAGTGTTGAAGTGAAACAGCATCAAAATCCTCCATGACAAGGATCAAACCTTTGTTAACCTGTTGTAAGGCATACATCTTGATGATACCATCAAAGTTGAGCAATTTTGCAATTTCATATTCATGTTGCAAGCTTGCAATCATTTCATTTGATGGAAACTCCTGGTTTAGCGACTTAACAATGACCGGCTGATTATCAGATTTTTTTTTGCATCTAAATATTCTTGTGGTGCTGCTCTCGTAGATGCATGCAATTGTCTTTAATCCAGGGAATGCATTCATGGCTTGATCCTGTTACATGAGGTTAATTTTGAACGTGCGATTCGCAATAAATTATGCCTCATGAAATCGTACTAAAAAAAACTTCTTTCTTTGACCATATCAAAATGTTCAGGCGGTTTTGCGCCTGGCATCAATGGCACCTGAGAATTTCGCAATCGCGGGGTTACATTCAGATTATTTTTCAAAGCAATGTACAATTCATAGCTTATTTGGTGCAAAGCACCAACCAGGTTAATTTTGAAAGCGTAATCAATCGTGTCAATAAATTCTGCCAAAGCCTTCATACCTTCATCATATAAATAGTTTCCCTTCAGGTCAACAAATTCCAAAGGGGTTTTTCGATTTTTCAAGCCTTCCATAAGATTTGAAATATCGTTCAAACCACTATTCAGTATCAGGCGGTTTATAGATGTATTTCGTTCCAGGGTCTTGGCCAGTTTTTTATCAATAATGTTTTCTGGATTTTTGCTAAAAGATTCTCGGAAATCTTTGCCCAGATGAGTGATACAAAGCTCCTTCAAATGCGTATTATCTGCAATATCAGAAAGAATAATTTCCAGTGTTTCCGCCCTGCCGATTTGAAGGCGATGGCGCAACAACGAATAATGTTCAAGGCAAATTTCAAACTGTGTCCGATTGGGGTCATTATTTCGAATTTGTTCCAATTGCATCTTGAAATTGTTGAGTTTTTCATCTGAAGGCGGTCTGTTTAATATTTCCAATGCTTTGTCAATGTCTTTAGGTTCTAATTTATCATACGTGTGAACAAAGTTGTCAGGATATCGGGCCACAAAATCATCAGAATAGTGATCATCAAAAATTACAAATTGTGTCACATCAGGATGATGAAATAAATAATGCGCAATTTCACCATCACGATAACAATATTTTAATTCTTCAGCAGTGATATCTATGACATAGTCATCCATGTCATAAATTTTAAACAGCAGCTTCATTTTGGGCGTATCATTAAACGATCGCCAGTCTGAAGAAATAACAATCCTGGCATCTGTTTTTTCAAGTAATGCGCGTAAATATTCAACAGCGTCTTCTTCCCAATCGCAATATGCTGCTGCCAGGTCGTATTTATGAATATTCTTATATAGCGGAGAATTATGTTCCCTGGCCATACATTCTTGAAGTACATCCATATCGCAATCAAAGCGGTATTGGTAATTATATGGCTGAAGGACACCATCAATATCTAAAAATACGATTTTTTTACCTTTTTTCATTTTTAACCTCCTCGTTGTTGGTGTTAAATTATTAAATTATTGTCAGGCTGTTTGACTTACATTCAAAAAATTTTATTCAGAAATTTTTGGTAAGGACAATTTTTCAATAGCCAAGATCTTTAACATGCATATTATTGACTTTCCATTATTCCAACGCATACACCAATACAGCTTTAGTCATTTTGTTAAGATTTTGACATATTATGGCAGAAATATCAACTCAATTATGGCATCAGACTATACCAAAGGGACTTGAAGTGCTTAAAAAAAACGATCTTCAATTAGAAATATTAATACTTATACTTATATTATCGTCCAACTTTGGTTTTTCCAGTTCAGGATGACAATCACTGAATAACACGGACACCCACATCACGCGTTTGGAAAAACCAAATCTGTTCAGATATTCATGATTGACTGATTTTCATTTCAGCAGCCACTTTTTTTCCTTCATTATACATGTCACGATAATAATTTTTAGCCATTTCGGGATCAAGCGTTAAAAAAGTACCTCCTGTTGAAAAATGTTGAATAAACACTTTTCCTATTGCATATGTAGAAGCCCCAGAAACCAGCGGCATTGTTGCTACGCCAACAGTTGCACCGATTCCAGGAATTAATTTAGCGATACTTGCACCAAAAGCCAACTTTTCAACACCAACAGTCAGAAAAAGTGCTGCTGGAAAAGATAACGCGCTGCTAAACAATGAAGATAAAATGCTTTTTGCGATATCTTTGGAAAATGGGACATGATAATTTTTGGCAAGCTTTCTCAAAAGCATTAATTGCAGCAACGACAAAGCAGTGAAATCCATAATAGGGACAGGAATCAAACCAACCCCCATTGCGCCCCAAACATGACGACGTAAAATATTTTCTGCTTCAACATCAGGGGATATTTTATTATCTTTGAGTGAATTTTTCGGATCATAATATTTTTGTGGATGCTCAGGCGTAATGGCCTTGAAGTTTTTTTTAATTGTGGTGATACCATATTTCTTTTCAAGGCGTCTGATAATAAAATGCCCCCGCGCTTTGTCCTGAAAATAATTAATGTATACCACATTGATATACGCGCCTGTGGCAGCTCCGATAACAGGTATCAATCTTGAAACTGTTTTTGCCGCAATAATTGTCTGATATTTTGCACAAATTTTTGCTACCAGTTGAACCACAAATGGGGCCCCCATACCAGTCATTCCCTTTTGAGCGATGTATTTGGATGATTCTTCCAGGGGCTTTTGAAGAGCGATTCTTATTGCGTAATAACCTGTTTCTCCTGTATGCTCGTCAATTTCATCTCCACCCAATGCGAAAACTTCGAGTGAAGCAATTTTAGTGTCAAATTGGTTAAAATCTTCTCCCTCATCTCTTGCAATGTCAGCCACAGCCCTTAGCATCAGTATAGTAGTGACAGGCAACTCAAGAAAAAGTGTCAGAATCCCAACGCCTCCGATAGCCCCAGAAACAGTTACCCAAAAAATGTGTTGTTTTTCATTTGCCGATGGCTCATGCGCTGGTGTCATTGTGGAAATTGTATAGTCCCATGATTTTTCAATGGCACACAAATTTGCCTTTGAAATGGATTCCCTATACGAAACTGGCAGTAAATGGCCAATTGTTTCAACCATACTTCCAAAAAGATTGGTCATTGATATGACAATACTTTTTTTTTCTAATAACCTTTTTGCTTTCTTAAGATCGTAAAGGTCTTTTTCTAATAATTGACACATCATTTATTGTCCATTTTTGGTTGGCAGTAATTATTATCCCCTGATCACCATTGACTTCAATTTCCTGGCATATCAAAGTCAACAGGTTTCATTTGTGAAAAGTGATACACTTTTGGTCGATACCAAAATAATTTTTCTTCAAATGGATTATCCCAGATGACTTCTTGTTTATATTGCATGTCATTCATTTTTTTCCTTAAATATATTTTTTGATTATAAATAATTAACTGATTAAGATATGTTCTTTGTTAACCCTGAAAGGGCAATCAAAAAATAAGGAATGGCTTTTTGATAAAACAATGCCATTCCTTCATTATTTTTGAACTCTTATGCAAGGAATTTAGGCAACTTGGGGTTGTAATGTTTGAGAGATATTTTTACCTTTATGAAACATTTCTTCATAATATTGTTTTGCTTTTTCAATATCTAATGTGAGAAATGTTCCACCTGAAGCAAAATGCCTGTAAAATACCTTCCCCACAGCATAGGTTGACGCCCCAGAAATAACTGGCATGGTTACAGCGCCTATACTGAAACCAACAACTGGAATAGCTTTTACAGCGCTGGCGACAGGAAAAGAAGTGAATGCCGGCACTGAACCACCTATTAATGAAATGATGATATTTTTGGTTGCCTCCCTGGAAAATTTTACATTATATAATTTTGCAATTTTTCTGACCAGATTAATTTGAATAACTGTAACGCCTGCAAAATCAACAACAGGGATAGGAACCAGTCCGACAGCCATAGATGCATAAATGTGCTGTCGAATAAGTTTGTCGATACGTTCTTTTGAAATGTCCTGGTTTGCTGAACTGTTTGTTTCAGACTGAGGTTCATTCAGATTTTGCTCTTCTGTTTTGATGTCTTCTTCCATAAAAAATCTCCTTTCTTTGATTTGGTTTGATAATGCATGCTTTAAAATCATTGTGTTTAGAAATGCGTGACAATGAAGTTCCACATTTCAAAAATGTTCTTTTTAGATTTTTGGTCTTGCAGAGTCTTAGCATGCTTCGTCTCTACACGATCGAAAATAACATACCCATTTTTCTTGATCGTCCAAAAAAATAAGGTCGTGTAGAGACGTAGCATGCTACGTCTCTACAGTACAATTACCTCAAAACGAACAATATCAATAATGAGGAAGTTATTTTC
>Ga0272440_1004436_pt1 | contig 10006 bp, 8 predicted proteins | sample SSMMMBAug17_FD_192440 | JGI IMG/M metagenome (GOLD analysis project Ga0272440, IMG submission 192440) | Marine sediment archaeal communities from Little Sippewissett salt marsh, Falmouth, MA, United States - SSM-MMB-Aug17 | ecosystem: Environmental > Aquatic > Marine > Wetlands > Sediment ... | reverse complement strand
CCGATGTATTATTATAAATCATATTCGAAACACCAGGCAGATGTAATGTCGTAGTAACCAATGAAGCTCCAATATTTAAAGAGGATTCAACATCCACTACAACTATATAGCATAAGGGATAATGCTTATTATCTGTCTCCTCGGTTATCTGCAATAGCTTGTAATAGGTTTTTGTATAATTGTTTTCCCCATATTCGTAAAAATGTTCTAAATTATAAGGATTAGTTGCGCTTGCCCCTTTTTCTTTATTTTCGTCCTCTATCTCTTTGTTTATGCTAACCAGTGATTTTCTAAATCTAATAATCTCGTTGGAATCTTTTTTACTAAAAGTTAATCTAATATGAAGTTTATTTGAATAGTCAGCCTCATCACCCTTGCTATCCGAAGAGTCTAAGGATTGACTAGCTAAATCCTGATTGGAATTTATTTCTGTAGTTAAATCTAGATTATCACCACAGGAATATAAAAATAAAATCGAAATAAATACAAATAATCTGAGAGGGTTATATAGTAACCCAAAATAATTTCTCATGACTATCCTCCTAAAATTAAAATTTAAAAACAAACATATATACTTTATATATAATTGCAAGCACTTTTTTTTAAGGCCAGGGAGTCCAATCCCCCCAATTTTTAAGATATTCTTGCAAAGCCGGGATCTCGGACTGCTTGCCCGTGATGAATTTTTTAGTTTCTAATAATAATTCTTGTTCTCTGTCTAAAGTTAATTCTCCCAGCATAACCCTGGTACGCAAAAAAACAAAGTAGGTATCTAAAACATCATGATAACAATAATCATTAATCTCTTTTAATTTATTTTGCAAAAATAAATCATAAACTTGATCCCCTTTAGTATTCATCTTGCCCGGTTTACCAATAATTTTAGCTAACAAATTTAAACCCCCAGTTACCTTAATGGCACTATAATTAGAGATCCAATCCTGAAGATCAAGATGCCTGACCCCAAAACGATACCTCCCCCCGAATTTATCTTTAAAATGATTTTTAGCTTTATAACCATACCGATAGGCCATTAACTCTAAAAGAGGAAAATCAAATCCACGACCATTAAAAGTAACCAGAGAGGCCTTTGGATAAAGATTTTCTATCCCCTGCCAAAAAATTTTAACCATTTCTGAAGTTCGAAAAGATGGCTCATCCAAAGAGACCAGGTCAAAAAGAGAAAAATCATCCCTTACTTTAGCCAAACAAATCGAAATAGGATACTGAAAAGTAACTGGAATAAAACTGGATTGACCATTTGTCTTACTTAAAATTTCTTCTTGAAATTGCTGAACTGCTTCTTGACTTGAAATGTCTTGATTAGGATATTTTACTTTTTTAATAAGAGTCGCATCAGGAACTGATTCGACGTCAAAAACAAGATATCGAGGGCTTTGCTTCAAAAATAATTAGATTTCCCGGTGAAAATTTTTCATTTAAGCTTTTTTTCCATTTTAGCTAAAAAATCTTTAATGATCGGATCCTTTTCTTGTGCTTTAAGTTTTTGTAAAGTTCGACCCGATTTATCTGACCCAATTTTAATAATAGCTAATAAAGAAGCATAGCGAACGTCAGAACTATCATCTTCTAGAACGATTTTATTCAAAACATCTATGGCTTCTTTACTTTTTAGCTCACCTAAAGCCACACAAGATTTTAACCGGACTATAGTCCTTTCATCTTGTAAAAGAGTAATGATTTTCGGAATAGCTTTAGAATCTTTCTTTTCTAAAGCAAAATTGATGGCTTTAAGAACAGCTTGTTCTTCGGCGGAACTATCAAGATAAGTAAGATAGCTCTTGGTTGTTTTTTTATTTTTTGGCGCCTGATCAGCCGCCAACATCAAAGTGGTATTAAAAACAAAAATAAAGGCTATAATAAAAATTGTTCTTTTCATAAAAAAGCAAACTCCCTTAAGATAAGTTTATCCTTTAAATAGGCAGTTAGAAATGGTTATGTCAACAATTTTTATTTTGGTTTACAATTTAATATTTAGCCTTATAATAGCTTCATAATTAAAAACAATTTAACATAGACGCAGATCCCCGCCTACGCGGGAATTTTAAGCCTAAAGTTAAACTAATAAAAAAACCAGGACCTTTTAAAATTTATGAGGCGATAAAAAATGGATAACAATCAAAACTCGGATTTTGCATCTTTATTAGAAGAATCTTTTATCCCCCAAGATAATTTTGCCATTGGGGATAAAATTAAGGGGCGAGTAGTAGCTATAACCAACGAAAATGTTTTTGTGGATATTTTAGGTAAAACTGAGGCCACTATAGATATTACAGAATTTTTAGATGAAAATAAGACTTTAACAGTTAAAGTTAACGACCACTTAGAAGCCTATCTTCTTTCTCGCCGGGGAGGTGAAATCGTTTTAACCACTAAAATAGGTAAAAATGAAACTAATCCAGAACTTTTAAAAATTGCTTATCAGAATAAAATTCCGGTTGAAGGTCAAGTTAGTTCTTTAACTAAAGGAGGATTTCAGGTTAATATTTCTGGCTATAAATGCTTTTGCCCTTTATCCCAAATTGCTCTAAAGGGTTCTAGTAATCCCGAAAAATATATTAATAAAATTTATCAATTTATAATAATCGAATATGGCGAAAAAGGCAGAAATATTATTTTATCAAGAAAACCAATTCTGGAAGAAGCAAATGACCTTTTAATCGAAACCCTAAAACAAAAATTAAAAATTGAGACAATAGTTAAAGGAAAAATTACTGCTCTTAAAAAATTTGGTCTTTTTGTAGAGGTGGATGGTTTTCAGATTTTAATCCCCAGATCAGAAATCTCCTGGAGTCGCCACACCTCGAGTGATGTTTATCAGATAGGGGATGAGGTTTCGGCCAAAATAATCTCACTTGATTGGGATAAAAACCAGGTTTCAGCCAGCCTCAAACAACTCGAGCCAGAACCTTGGGGCAAAATTGTAAATTACCAAGAAGGCCAAGAAATAGAAGGCAAAATTATTAATATTATTAAAAATGGAGCTTTTATAGAACTCGAACCCGGTTTAGAAGGTTTTATCCCGATCTCTAAAATTTCGTCTGGCCAAAAGATAAAAAGAATAGAGGATATCCTTAAAATTAGTGACAAAGTCAAAGCTAAAATTTTAAACATTAACCAAAAAGAAAAAAGATTATCTTTAGAATTAATTAACGATAAATCAGCCTCTGCAGATGAAAAATTTTATCAAAATTTTTTAGATGAAAAAAAAGAAGTTCAGGAATCTAATTTAGGGACTCTATTTAAAGAAAAATTTGCTAATCTAAAAAAAGATCTGAAAGATTAATTTTTCTATTCCTGCTAGCCTAAAACATGAAATATCTATTTGGCCCTATAAATTCAAGACGATTAGGAATCTCTTTAGGGATAGATCTGGTCCCCCCCAAAACTTGCACCCTGGATTGTGTTTATTGCGAATGCGGTCGTACTACTAATCTAACCAGCAAAATTAAAGAATACTACCCTACTTCGGCTATTATCCAAGAAATTGATAATTATTTAAATTCCAAGCCCAAATTAGATGTCATCACTCTAGCTGGAAGTGGAGAACCTACTCTGCACCAGGGAATCGGCCAAATCATTAATTATTTAAAAACAAATCATCCGAGTTATAAAGTAGCCCTTTTAACTAATGGAACCCTTTTATATTTAAATGAGGTTCAAAACAAAATAAAATTAGTTGATTATCTGATCCCCTCCCTGGACGCCGTTAGCCAAAATGTTTTTCAAAAAATTTTACGGCCAGCTCCAGGGATGGAGTCAAAAAAAATTATTAACGGATTGATTGATTTGCAAAAAAAATTAGCCGGCCAGATTATTTTAGAAATTTTTATTATTCCCCAAATAAACGATAAACCTCAAGAATTGAAAAAACTAAAAGAGGCTTGCCGTAAAATTAAACCGACTAAAATCCAACTAAATTCTTTAGACCGCCCCGGGACCGAAGATTGGGTTAAGCCAGAAAATAAAAAAAATTTACTAAAAATAAAAGAATACTTTCTACCTTTAAAAGTTGAGATAATTGGCCAACCTTCTCCAAAAAATCAATCTAAAACGGAGCAAAATTCAATTGAAACTAAAATAAGTTCTATTTTAAAAAGAAGGCCCTCAACCATCGATGATTTAATGGCTAATCTTAATCTTCGCAAGATTGAATTAATAAAGATTATTCAAGAAATGATAGCTAAAGATGAAATTAAAACTAAAAAAGAAGAAAGGGGGACTTTCTATTTCTATAAAAATAATAATTGATTTTAGTGAACAGATAACTAATATTTACCTAACTTAATTACACGGAGAAATTAATTTTGCTAAATAGCCTAATCCCCTCTTTACCTTCTCTTTTAACTTTGCTCGTAATTGGAATTTTTTTCGGAATTATTCTCTCCTTGGCTAAAAAAAAATTAAAGGTTGAAAAAGATCCTAAAATCGAAAAGGTTTTAAACCTTTTACCTGGAGCCAATTGTGGGGCTTGTGGTCAACCTGGCTGTGCTGGTTATGCCACTAAAATTGTAACTGAAGGAGCGGATCCTTCTCTTTGTCCTGTGGCCGATGAAAAAAATCTCAAGGAGATTGGTAATCTTATGGGGTTAACCCTCGAGCATAATAAAAATCCTTTAATCGCTCGAATTCACTGCCAGGGAGGAAAGGCAGAAACAACAAATAAGTTTATCTATGATGGTCCTCAAATATGTAAAGCAGCTCACGATCTAGCCGATGGTTTTAAAACCTGCCAGTTTGGCTGTTTGGGACTTGGCGAATGTGTCCAAGCATGTCCTTTCGAAGCTATCTATATGGGTGAAAATCAACTCCCCATAGTTATCCCAGAAAAATGTACTGGTTGTGGTAAATGTGTTGAGGTTTGTCCCCGTGATATTATTAGTCTTTTACCACAAAAAATTAAGGTCTATGTAAAATGTAAAAATACCGAAAAAGCCCCCAAAATGAAGGAGGGATGTCAAGTCGGCTGTATTGGTTGTCGTCTTTGTGTGAAAGCCTGCGAAGAGATTCAGGCTAAAGTAAAAAACCCAAAAGTAAAATCTGCTATCGAAGTTGAGAATTTTTTAGCGGTAATCGATTACGAGCATTGTTTAAACTGTGGCAAATGTGCTTTAGCCTGTCAAAAACAAGAAGTTATTGCTTTTAAAACAAAAAGGGTATAAATAATATTTATTCTGGAGGGTACATCCCTTCAATTTCGACAGCGTATTTCTCCATTAAAACTCTTCGTTTAACACTCTGCTTAGGGGTTAACTCTCCGGTCTCTTGAGTCCATTCTGCTTCTAGCAAAGTAAAATTTCTAATCTGTTCTACTCGAGCAAATTTCTTAGTATATTCGTCTATTTCTGATCTAATTAAATCATGAACTTCTTTCTTTTTAATTAAGTCGGCTCTACTAGTAAAAGAAAGAGCCTGGTTCTTGGCCCACTTTTCTAACTCCTCAAAATTAGGGATAACCAAAGCTGACAAATATTTGCGTTTATCTCCAATAATTCCAATCTGTTCTATAAACAAAGAAGTCTTAACGCTATTCTCAATATTTTGGGGAGAAATATTTTTCCCTCCAGCCGTAACTATAATATCTTTAATGCGACCTGTAATTGTCAACCGACCCTTTTCATCAATAAGACCCAAATCTCCGGATCTAAAGAAACCATCCTCTGTAAAAACCTCTTTCGTGGCTTCTGGATTTTTATAATAACCTTTCATGACTTGGGGCCCTTTAATTAACACTTCACCCTCTTCGGAAATTTTAATCTCTGTTTCAGGAATAGCTCGACCCACTGTCCCTGGCTTAATTTCGCCCGGACGATTATAATTCGTGATAGGCGAAGTCTCAGTCAAACCAAATCCTTCTAATATTTCTATTCCCATCCCTATAAAAAACTCAGCCTCTGGCAAACCCAGAGGACCTCCTCCAGAGATAGCATACTTTAAACGATCCAATCCTAAAGCCTCTTTTAATTTTGAAAAAACTAATTTATCAGCTAAATTATATCTTTTGGCAAATAAACCCTGCCGAGGTAGACGTTGACAAGCATACGGAAGATTTTTTTTAGCCGTACTCAAAGCAAAATTAAAAATCATTTTTTTAAGAAAAGAAGCTTCAGAGACCTTAGACAGGATTCCTGCTCTAATTTTTTCGTAAATTCTAGGGACACTAACCATAACCGTAGGTCGGACTTCTTGAAAATCATCGAGTAATTTATTTATACTCTCCGCAAACACAGTAGTTGATCCCGTATAAACAGCCGCTCCATAACCAGCTGTTCGTTCTAAAACATGAGACAAGGGCAAAAAAGATAAAAAAAGATCCTCTTCATTAAAGAGCTCTCCTTTATACCCGGCTAAAGTATTTACTCCATTAGAAACAAAATTATTATGAGTTAACATCACTCCTTTAGGATCACCAGTGGTGCCAGAGGTGTAAATAATTGTAGCTAAATCATCTGCCTCAATCGCTTCTAATCTTTTTTCAAGCTCTTCTTCTTTTTTAAGATCTTCTCCTAAAATACAAGCCGCTTCAAAAGTTAGAACATCTACTTCTGTAATATTAATACTATCAAAAATTATAATTCTTTCTAAATTAGGAAGTTTTTTTCTAATCTCCAAAACCTTATTTAATTGCTCTTCATCGCCCACCAAGCAGATCTTAGCCTCAGAATCATTTAAAATATAAAAAGCCTCTTCCGATGAATTAGTAGCATAAAGAGGGACATTAATAGCCCCTGAAGAAAGAATAGCTAAATCAGCTATCCACCATTCATATCGATTGCCCGAAAAAAGAGCTATCTTATCCTTAGGTTTTATTTTTAAATTTAAAAAATAAAAGCTGAGTCGACGAACCAGCTGATTCATTTCACTCCAAGTCTTAGACAGATACTCGCCCTCTTTTTTATATTTAACACAGATCTTATCCTGATACTTATTCGCCCGATTTTGAAAAATAGTGGCGAAAGAATTTTCTTTGTATTCTGGCATTTATTTCTCCTCTAAAATTATAAATTAGAAACAGATTTTCGACATTAGGCAATATTTAAAATCTGTTTATCTTTATAAAAGATAATTTAAGTTGGTAAAAAAAATGTCAACCTAAATTAATCAGATTATTTTTTGTTTATCATATTTATTTTTAAAAATTAGACTTGACAAAAAAAATCTATTTTGAGATTAAAATCATAAATAGATTTAAAAATATTTAAAAATGAAAAAAATATCCGACATAGAAAAAAAAAGACCGACTCAACCCGTTCGATTAGCTGTTGTGGCTATAGAAGACGATAATATTTTTGAAGCTATAGCTAATATCTTGCCCAAAAATATCATCGAAATAATTTTAATTGGTCACGAAAAAAAAATCACTGCAATCGCTAAAGAAAAAAATCTAGATTTTTCAAAAGTAAAGATTATTAACGAAGAAGACGATCACCAGGCCGGGATAAAAGCGGTTGAACTTGTTAATTCCGGCGAAGTCCAAATTATCATGAACGGTCAAGAGACTTACCATGGGGCTTCTGTGATTGGTCGAGCCGTAATAGATAAAAAGAAGGGTATTAGAAAAGGGAAAATCATCTCCCATCTTTCTCTGTTTGAATTAAAGGATTATCATAAACTGATTGGAATAACTGATACCGTAATGAATAATATGCCCAATTTAAAAGCAAAAGTAGCTATAACAAATAATGCGGTCCTTTTATTCAGAATTTTAGGCATTCCAAAACCTAAAGTTGCTGCTCTTGGAGCAGTAGAGGTCGTCAATGAATCAATGCCAGCTACAATGCACGCTGCTCTTTTATCTAAAATGGCTCAAAGAGGACAAATAAAAAATTGTACTATAGAAGGTCCTTTAGCCTTTGATAACGCTATTTCCCAAAAACATGCTATTCATAAAGGAATAATAAGTGATATTTGTGGCGATCCAGACATTATCCTCGCTCCAGATATGGAAACAGCCGGTATTCTCTATCAATCTTTTGTTTTTTTCGCTCAAGCCAAGGTGGCCTCTATTGCGATGGGAGCCTCCGTGCCTATTGTTTTGACTTCAAAAATTGATTCTCCGGAAACAAGGGTTAACAGTCTCTTGCTAGCAGCTAGCATTTATGGATAAAAAAATGAACCAAAGTAATAAAACAATCAAAAATTTAGCCGGTCTTTTTAGCCAGGTCCAAGCTCAGCCCATAACAAAAAAACTAGTGGTAGCGGCTGCTCACGACGAACATATTTTAGACGCTGTTTTTATGGCTTGGGAACAAAATATTATTGAACCAATTCTGGTTGGAAATAAAAAAATTATTACCGAAATTACTAAAGAAAAGAACTATAGTCTTAAAAATGTAGAAATAATAGATGTTAAAGATAAAACCGAAGCAGCGATTGAAGCTGTAAAAATAATAAACAGGGGTGAAGGAGATATCCTGATTAAAGGAAACGTTGATTCCTCTATTTTTTTAAGACCAGTTTTAAACAGAGAATATGGCCTTAGAGTTGGTGAAACTTTATCACACCTGGGAATAATAGAACTACCCCATTACCATAAAATTTTTGCTCTAACAGATGGAGCCCTTAATATTGCTCCAGATCTTGATTTAAAAAGAATAATTTTAAAAAATTCAATCCATTTCATGAGGAAGCTAGGAATCCCCAAACCAAAAATTGCCGCTCTAGGAGCCTTAGAACTAGTTCATCCTAAAATGCAAGCCACTATTGACGCAGCTCTTTTATCCAAAATGGCCCAAAGAGGACAAATAAAAGATTGTATTATTGAGGGCCCTCTTTCTTTTGATAACGCTATCTCCAAAAAAAGTGCCGAATTAAAAGGATTAAATAGCGAAGTAGCCGGTGAGGCTGATATTCTTCTGGCGCCAAATATCGAAGCGGCTAATGTTCTCTATAAATCAATTGTTTATTTTGCCGGAGCCAATCCAGCCTGCATTATTTTAGGAGCTTCTGTGCCTATTATTTTAACTTCTAGAAGTGATTCTGAAAAAATTAAACTAAACAGCATCACTTTAGCAGCCAGTGTTAATTTGAGATGAAAAAAGATTATATTTTAGCCATAAATCCTGGCTCAACCTCAACGAAAATAGCCCTTTACAACCAAGAGCAAGCCCTTTTTTCCAAAAATATTAAGCATTCATCAGAAGAATTGTCTCAATTTAATGATATAATTGATCAATACAATCTTCGGAAAAAACTTATTTTAGAAGAAATAGAAAAACATAAAATAAACCCTCAGGATATCAAAATAATTGTCGGTCGAGGGGGATTACTTAGACCTATTAAATCCGGAATTTATGAAATAAATGAAAAAATGATAACTGATTTAAAAAAAGGGGCGGCTTCCACTAAACACGCCAGTAACTTAGGTGGTCTTATCGCTAGTGATCTGACTTCTGTTTTTAAAGTGGCCAAAGCCTATATCGCTGATCCTCCCGTGGTTGACGAAATGGACGATATCGCTCGTGTAACTGGACACCCCATGTTTAAAAGAAAATCAATTTTTCACGCCTTAAACCAAAAAGCAGTAGCCAGAAGATATGCCAAAGAAATCAAACAGCCCTATGAAAAACTTAATCTAATAATTGCCCATTTAGGCGGAGGAATATCAGTAGCTGCTCATCAAAGTGGTAAAATTATTGATGTTAATAATGCTCTTGATGGAGAAGGCGCCTTTTCTCCTGAAAGGAGTGGGACCTTACCCGCAGGCGATCTTCTTAAACTCTGCTTTAGCCAAAAATACAACCAGACAGAGATAAAAAAAATGCTAGTTGGACAAGGTGGCCTGGTTGCTCACCTGGGTACTAATAACGCTCTTGAAGTCGAAAAAAAAATATCCCAAAAGGACTCAAAAGCAAAACTAATTTACGAAGCTATGATTTATCAAGTTGCTAAAAACATCGGCTCTATGTATCCCGTTCTAAACTGCCAAGTTAATGCTATTATCATTACTGGTAGTATGGCTAAAAGTGATTATATAATTAATTTT
>Ga0272440_1004435_pt1 | contig 10006 bp, 3 predicted proteins | sample SSMMMBAug17_FD_192440 | JGI IMG/M metagenome (GOLD analysis project Ga0272440, IMG submission 192440) | Marine sediment archaeal communities from Little Sippewissett salt marsh, Falmouth, MA, United States - SSM-MMB-Aug17 | ecosystem: Environmental > Aquatic > Marine > Wetlands > Sediment ... | reverse complement strand
GAACATCAAATTTGTTTTAAAGTAAAAGATAATGATGATTTATGGTCAGATGAAGTTTGCCAAACTCTCTTGATTCAGGAACCTGAACAAGGTGCTGTGGCTGTTTATAATGATCAGCCGATATCCAATATTACGATTCAGGTGAATGAGACTCATTTGTACTATATTGATGTTCCGAATGATGCAACAGCATTGATTGTCAAAACAACAGATGTCAATGATGACTCGGTTGATTTGTATATATCAAAAGATAAGGTGCCCACAATTGAGACCTATGAGATTCGGTCTTTCAGCGGTAAAAGTAATGAACGTATTCGAATTGATGCGATTGAGGCTGATGGTTATGAAGGAACCACTCTTGCTAAAAAAGATAACTGTAAATTGAGCGAAGGACGTTATTATATCCTGGTGCATTCAGCAAAAGATGGCGGGACATATGGGCTTCATGCCAGATATCTGTCACTGGAGTTTCCATTTGCAGGCAGTCAATGGCAAATAACCCGTGCCTATGACAATGCAACACATACCGGTACAAATCAGCGATATTCACTTGATTTTGCACAGAAAGAATGTGATTCCTATGGAAAACCGATTCTTGCTGCAGCAGCTGGAAAAGTGAGCATAGGTCCCAATAATGCTTTTGGTAGACATGTTTTTATTCATCATGATGATGGATACAAAACCTTATATGCTCATCTGGCAACTATTTCAGTAAAAGAAGACAGTCTTGTTCAAAAAGGACAGGAAGTTGGTACCTGTGGAAAAACTGGAAATGTTGAAGGCTACGTCTGTGATCATCATGGTGGCACCCATCTACATTTTTCATTTATCAAAGATTCAAAAGGGATAAAACCTGAAGCCATGTCTGGTGAAAAAGATTTTAAACAATATACATTTTTTGATGGACCAGAACTAAATAATCCTCGAACATTTGTAATTGTTGATAATCAATCGGCAGATATCAATAGTAGTCTCAAAAGTCATACAGAAGGCTATATGGGAGAAATGCAATATTTGTTAACATCAGAACAGCCTGAAAATGGTATTACTGCAACCTGGAGACCTCATTTGCAAGAAAAAAATCAATATGCTGTTTATGCCCATATTCCCAAAGCAAAATCCACTGCAATCGTCCGATATAAGATTCATTATGCTGATGGGGATAGTGAAGCGACTATCAACCAACACAATTACAACAATCAATGGGTTCGATTGGGTGATAATCAATCCTATTCATTTAATGCCGGCACTGATGGTTATGTCAGCATAAATACTAAAGATATTGAAAATAATAAATCAGTGGGAATTGATGCGATTTTATGGACAACAGCAGAATGGGGTGCAGGAGGTGGTGTCACGCCTGAAATACCCTTAAATTTAAGTGCCACAGAAACACCATCACACCATGTTCACCTGACATGGCAGACTCCAACAGGAACACGCTTACCGGAAAAATACAACATTTATCGAAATGAGATACTTTTGGAAACCATTGCATCCAGTCAGCTTTCATTTACTGATCAATCTGTTGCAAATGAAACATCTTACGCCTATCAGGTATCAGCCATTTATGATACAGAAGAAGGAGACTTGTGCAAACAGATCTTTGTAACGACCAGCCCCAGGGAAGAGGAGCCTGAAAAGCAGCTACCTGAAAATTGGGCAAGCTTCGATGCTTCAGCTTATACCTATCAACTAATGATGACTGCAGAATTATGGGATAGCAATGATTTACTTATTGCAAAAGATACTGATGTTTTGGGCGCATTTGTAGGGGATGAATGCCGCGGATATGCATTTCCCAAGCCTGGGCCAAATGAAACCCAACTGTTTTATCTTCAAATCTGGAGCAATAAATCAAATGAAGAGACCATTTCATTTCGCTATTACAATATGGACACTGGTGAAGTCTCCGGACCTCTCAACAAATACATAACTTTTAAAGCAGATGAAGCCATTGGTTCGGTTGTATCCCCTGTTCAAATCAAAATTATTTCAACCATCACCCAAACCCTCACATTACATGCAGGTTGGAACTGGATTGCTTTTTATGCTGTCCCGGATGATATGTCTCTAAATGCTGTATTTTCTGAAATTCAGGATAGTTGCGAACGAATTGTCAGCCAAAAAGGGTATTCTGAATACTTAATGAAAAACTGGTATGGTCCATTACAACATATTGAATTTAATCAAATGTATATGCTTAAAATGGTTGATGCTGCAACATTATCCATTGAAGGCAGATCTCTGACATCTGAAGAACTGAACTTGTCGCTTCATCAAAACTGGAACTGGACACCATTTTTACTGAATATACCATTATCATTAAATAATGGGCTTGCATCTATCGATAATTCCTGCGAACGAATTGTAGGTCAGAAAGGCTATGCAGAATATCTGAAAGGATGGTGGGGTAGTCTTGAAAATCTTGAACCAGGTGCAGGGTACAAAATATTTATGAAACAATCGGGCATACTTACCTATCCCCAAATCAATACAACAAAACGTATGAAAAGTTTGGCTGAAACAAAACCTGGTTTTGAAAAAGCAGATCAATTTGAATATCAAGCAACAATTACCGGATTTGTTGATGATGACATCGATATCAGGGATCAGATAATGCCATATATTAATAATGAATTACGCGGATCAGGAAAAATTGTTCAGACACCTGAAGGTTACCGATGTTTTATTCAGGTGTGGAGTGATACTCGGGGTGAAACCATTCATCTGAAATATTTTGATGTTTCCAGTAATCAGCTGAGAGGTATTGATCAAACAGTTGAATTTCAACCTGATATGAGTCTGGGGTCAATAACAACACCTGAGAAGTTGACCTTGAAATCAAATACAGATATTGACGACGCATCAATGGATATTAATGGAGATCAAGTAATCGATATGAAAGATCTGATTTTGATGCTTCAAATTTTGAGTGGATTTGTTCAAAAATAAAAAAATGTGTAAGAATTTTTGGTTTACTCAGGTATAAGTTATTAAAGGCTGATTAAAATTGAACAAAATCCGATGATATATCAACAGTCGAACAACAAAACAAAGGAGGTCAATAATGATCAACAAAAGGATATTATTTTTGCTGGTGTCAATGATCGTATTATTCGCAATGGAGAGCTATGCCGGACAATGGGTGTATAATTTTTATCGACACCAGGGTGAAGATCAGGTGATCTTTTCAGAAGGTGGTGGATCAATCGCATCCTATATGAGTGTTACCGCAAGAATCAACTCTGATAATACCATCAGTGTCACTGCCAACCGAAGCAATGGGACAACATTTCCCAGAGGCACCCTGTTTTTATTGAAAGACAGCTGGGATAATTTTCCGCTGTATGATCCTGATAATGTTCAGGCCAGCGACAGCGTTGATAATATCGTGTTTCGAACGCTCACTTCCAGTCAAAACCTGGATGATATGCCCGCAGAATGGAATGGATCAAGTCAGGGTGGGGTAATGAACATGTATGTGTTGTATGAAAATGAAACTGACTATGCATGGATTGGACCCATAACTATTCAGCGTACCCCTCGGGAAGCATCCAGCTATCTGGTTGTCAATCTTTCCCCACCCTCGGCAATTACTGATGGTGCCGAATGGCGCATATCTGATGGTAGCATTATTACCCGATGGTATAAAAGTGGTGAAATTCTCGAAGAAGCATTGATTGCCGGTGATTATACAGTTGAATTTCAACAACTGACACATTTGGGATGGAAATCACGTTCTGCTATCACAGTTTCTCTGGAACATGAAAAAACAATTACCAAATCAGTTTATTATTTTAAAGATGATAAAGGCTGTATTCAAGGCATTACTTATCCTGAAACTGTTGGTGGTCAATGGTGTGTTCTCTTAAGCGGTCAGGAATGTTCAGAATGGTATTATTCAGGCGAAATTATGCCAGATATTGAACCCGGTCAAAAAAATATAGCCTTCAGAGAAATTGCTGATTATGTAAAACCCGATAACATTACCATTGAGGTTAGTTCCAATCAAACAGCTGTTGCGCAAGGCCTGTATTGTAAAAAAATTCCTGATCAGCCGGACAATGTAAAAACCTTGTCAGGTCTTTATGAAAATAAAATTGTTATTTCCTGGGATCAAGAAATTTGTGAGCTAAAACATGAAATATTACGAGGTACTGTTGATAATCCATCAGACTCAGAGCGAACAACAGTCCTGGTTTCAGAGCTAACTGGAAATCAGTATGAAGATACAGCGGTTGACCCAGGTACTAAGTATTATTACTGGCTGCGTGCCTATCATATTTATGGAGAGAGTGGTTTAACTGATAGCGTTGAAGGCTTTGTTAAATTGCAACGCCCGGACAATATTCAGGCAACCGGTTGTTCGATTAATGATTCCCAAAAAATTCGTATCACCTTCTCTGCTGTGCCTGGCGCAAGAAGTTACGAAATATGGCGTGCCACTGTGAATAATCCAGGCCTGGCTTCCTACCTGGGTACAACCAATGAAACATATTATGATGATACTTCCGGAATTTATGAAAAAACCTACTATTACTGGGTTAAAGCCGTCAATAAAAGTTTACAGACTAAAAGTGAAATGTCGCAATATTGGGCAATGGGTTGTAAACGAATGCCATCTGTAACCAATGTTCGGGCCACTGATGGGACTGATAGTAGAATGGTCATTGTCACATTTGATCCCATTCCTGATGCAGCACGTCACAATATTGACTATAAGCTCCATACCCCAACTGATACGAGTGATATTGATATAAAAAGTCTCGCACGAAACTCACAAAATTCATTGGTTGACTACAGTGCTATTGCTGGAAAAATTCAATATTATCGCGTGGTGGCTTATAATGGCTATGGTTCGCGAATAAGTGCTCCGGATGCAGGTTGGAAAAAAATGAGTGCCGTTCAAAATTTAAGAACTATCAATGCTGATCGTCCGGGTACAGTTCATTTAAAATGGGACAAGGTTGATGATGCTTCCGGCTATATCATTTTGAGGAGTACTGTAAATCAAATTCAATATGCTGAAGAAATTGCAAGCACCATGGGTCTGGAGTATATAGACAACTCCGCTGGTCAGGAGTATTCTTACTGGATTAAAGCCTTTAATGAGCATACAAACAGTCAGTCTGTGGAATCGGTACGTGGGGAACCAAAATTTTGTGAATACAGTATTGATCCTTCGACAATTCGGATGGATGCCAACGGCGGATCAGGTATCGTTCAGATTAATGCTAATTTTGATACCTGTGAATGGCTTGTTACCAATAATCTGCATTGGGTTACCTTTTCTCAATCTACTGGAATTGGTACTGCTGATGCCACATTCACCATGAAAGCATCGAATCTGGACCGAAATGGATCGGTCATGATTGGTGGTGATGGCACTTCTGCTTATAATAACAACCAAAAGCAATTACTGTTTGAACAATATGTTGATTATACTCTTCACATTGATGGCATTGGAGAAGGAAAGGTTAAAATCAATGGCATTTTAAATGATTTACCTTATGAGCAGGTCTTTGATAGTGGTGAGGAAATAGACATACAGGTCGTCCCAACCGAATCTGGGAGTTCATGCATTGTGAATAGTTTTGAAAAATGGGTTGAATCCGGCAGTTCATCACCAGACATGACTGTTTTAATGAATCAAGACCAGCACCTGACAGCTCAATTTATTCAGATGACATCATTGAATCTTTTTATTGAAGATGCCGGTTTTGTAAAAATCAACGAAAACACCATTGATCAGAGTGCTGTGTTTGGTTATCCATTTAATACTGCTGTGACATTAAAGGCGACACCAAAAGAAGACAGCACATTTTTGGGATGGTCTATTAATCAGGGCACAACGCTTATTGAAACTGCCCAGTTGGATATATCCCTGACCCAATGCTATGATGTCAAAGCTGTTTTTGACAGCGGGTGGGAAATGGATATTCAGTCTACAAGAGGCAATTCCTCACCTGATGTTACCATCGGCGTGAAATCAACCCCCTTCTTTACAGATATGCCCCCTTTGCCACCAGGATATGAAACATCGATTTCGATCAATCACTACTATGAAGATGACTGGGTAACAAGCGGTGCTATTGATATCTTACAAAAACCTGACAACGAACTTTTATTTGAATATCAATACTGGGGCCTTTCTGTCAATCCGCATGGGCCTGCTGGAAGCCCTTTACCAACAACTGCACTGGTAAGCTGGGATCCTCAAAATTTGGATAAAGACTATATATGTCAGGTTCTTTCCGGCTACACGATTGACAGTGATATTATAATTGCTGATATGCGTGAAACCACTCAATTTGAGGTTACAGGAAATAACGAAATTCAATATTATACGATTCGATGTCGCAAAATTCCAGCGCAACCCACAATAATGATTAAAAGTCAAAACACAGAGGGGCTCTCTCATATGAGTGTTTGCTTGAACACAGGAAATGTTATCAATAATGTTGCTATCGCACCATCATCACCCGAGTTTTCATGCTATCTTGCACTCATTCCAGTACCGGATTGGGACAATCCATTATCACTTCAAGTATTTGAACAAGGTAAAGATTCATATTACTGGATCATTGCTGTGAATCCTCATGGAAATGTTGGCGGTCCTAAGGAGTCGACATCCATACTTCGATGGGATATGAGTAATTTTAATGAAGGCAATATTGGTTTCTGGAAACTGATTGAAGGCCACGATCCTGCTGGAAAAGTGCTGATCCAGGATATGAAACAGGTTCAGGAAATGGAAGTAACTGGTGTCAATGAAACCATGTATTTTGTTGTTCACTGGTCAAGATTTTGGGAATCTGATATGAATGCCGGCTGGAATTTAATTTCCTTGCCTTTGGTATCTGACAACATGTCGGTCAATCATTTATTTGAAAATGCCAAAGCTGTATATTCTTTTGTTGATGGCGGCTACGAACTGGTCAGTCATATTGAGCCTTGCAAGGGGTATTGGGTGAAAATATCTGAGGCAACAACGTATCAGTTCAATGGCAGCCCGGTAAATAGTTGTACAAGTGAATTGTCTGATGGCTGGCATCTTATTGGAAGTATGTTTGGAGTTATCACGCCCTCATCGATTCCAGAGAATCGTATCAGCAGTATTTTCATGTATGAGGATGGTGGCTATACTCAGGTTGATAAACTCTTGCCAGGCTTTGGCTACTGGATCAAGCTCACAGATACTGCAATTTTGCAATATAACAGTGAGTAAAATAACAGATAAGTTTAAGACAAAGGTGTAATTAAAAATACATCATAAATTTAATCATAAAATTTTGGGAAAGGATAATTACAATGAAATCTATTTTTATTAAAAAAATCTTGTTTATGTGTATCAGCATAATTCTGCTGAGTTTTAGTAACTTAATGGCTGAAAATTGGCTGGCTCACATTCTTATTCAAGGTCAGGAAATCAAGGGAATGTTTAAAAATGAGGTAACCATTGGTGTTCAAGAAAAAGAAAGCATTATGGAATCACCGCCTTTACCGCCAATTTATTCTTGCCGGATGTATTTACCCTCAGAAAACTGGATGAAAAAATACACTCAATGGATCAAAACCAATGAACCCAAAAAACATCAATGGATTCTTGCGATCAATCCGCATGGTAATTATGGACCGCCGATGGATGTTACCTCTCGGTTATCATGGGATCCTAAAGCTTTTGGTCCGGGAAATGTTGTTCTAAAAGAAGGTTGGCAGGGGGATGGTGAGATATTAGCAAATATGAAAGCTGTTTCATCTATTGATATTGTTGGCAGCAATATGGATCAGTATGTAACGATCGTTTATTCTGAGGAATAATGCGTAGCACTAAAATGCATTATTGCACTGGAGGTAATCTATGAAAAAAATTTCAATTATAACAATTTTCCTTTATTTTATATCAACTTCGACATTAATCGCTGCCTGGGAAACTGATATTCAACTCAGTCGTGAATCATCACAACCAAAAGTTACAATAGGTATTGGGGATATAGAATCGCGTCTGGAGGCTCCACCAGATCCCCCTGAATACTATTGTCTACTGAGTATCAATCGATACCAGGTTCAAGACTGGGTATCATCTTTATCAAAGTTGATTCAAGAGCAAGGTCAGCAAAGTTACTGCTGGGGACTATCAGTTAATCCTCATGGAAATCAGGGGCCACCCATTCCCATGACATCTCTCTTGACATGGGAATTTTCAAATATTCCAGGTTCTTTTCAACTCCGAGAAGGATATGATTGTCAGGGAAAGATTGTCGTTGCTGATATGAAAACCACAAAAGAATATGAGGTGACCGGCACCAGTCAGATTTTTAATTTTACCATTAATTATACGCCAGACTTAATGCCAGATTCTTACGTGATTGATGCCAGCGCTGGCAGTAATGGTACAATTTCTCCTTCCGGAAGTCACTCTGTTCTGGCAGGCAAAGACGCTGTGTTTGTCATTGAACCAGTGACTGGTTTTAATATTGATGAGGTGGTTGTGGATGGTGTTTCAGAAGGAGCAATTGACACCTATACGTTTACGAATGTTCAGACAAATCATACCATTGCCGCTTCGTTTAAATCATCAGCACCACAGATGAATGAAATTTCACCTTTATCAGGTTCAACTGAAGGGAATGAAACAATCCAGATTACTGGCGCAAATTTTTCCAATGGTATACAAGTATACGTAGATGATATTGAAATCAATGCTGTTAATGTTGTGTCTGATTCTTTATCGACATTTGTATTACCACCACATGCTGCCGGTACAGTATCGATAAAAGTAAAAAACGATGATGGTTTATGGGCACCGGAAAATATAACATTTCAATACACTGACAGTGGGCAGAATGGAAGTTCAAGTTATTGGGAGGCTGATATTCATGCTGCACGCGAAGATGCAAACCCTAAAATAACTATTGGTGTTGGTCCAACTTTAGAATTTACTGATATTCCGCCTGATCCACCTGAGTATAAGGCTAAAATTTCAATCAAACGATTTCAGATTGAAGATTGGAACAATTCTTATCAACGCCTGATCTATCAATCAGGAAGTGACCAATACTGTTATGAAATCGCTGTTAACCCACGAGGGAATATTGGTCCACCTGAGGTAACATCTGTTATCAGTTATGATTTTTCTCATGTTGAGGGGCAGTTCTCATTACGCAATGGATGGGGGTGTGATGGCGAAACAATTATTTCAGATATGAAAGCGATTACCCAAATGAATGTGACTGGTGGCAGTGGGGAACAATATTTTTCAATAATCTACACAACGACTGGTGAGGATAAGACACCACCAATTATTCAATTGAATGAAGAGACAGAAATGACTGTTGAAAAAGGTGCGACGTTTAATGATCCAGGGGCAACTGCAACTGATAATAGGGATGGTGATATCAGTGATCAAATAATTGTGGATAATCCTGTGAATACTGACACAGTAGGATGCTATACAATAACATATCGTGTGAGTGATTCTTCAAATAATATTGCTGAAAAAACCAGAAAAGTATGCGTGATTCCAAGACGACCAGTGATTATTTTGAATGGAAACGAAAGCGACAGCCTTCAAAGATGTATGGGATATAATGATCCGGGGGCGACTGCTTCTGATGACATTGATGATGATATTTCAATAAAGATTGAATCAGTTTCTCATATTGAAAAGAGCACCCCAGGAGTATATACAATTGTTTATTCAGTAACAAATTCTTTAGGCGTCTCTGCAATTCCAAAATATCGAACCGTTGAGGTAATTGATAATCAGTTACCAGAGATAACGTTACAAGGCAATAACCCGTTTCTACTCAATGCTGGAGACACATTTATAGACCCAGGTGCAACTGCCACAGATCCCATTTGCGAAGATGATTTATCCAGTGAAATCAATTTGGATCTCGGTAATTTAAATACCAGTACTCCGGGAGCTTATCAGGTCACATATACTGTTCAAGATATTTCCGGAAATACATCAACTAAATCACGAGATGTTGTTGTTCAA
>Ga0272440_1004434_pt1 | contig 10009 bp, 9 predicted proteins | sample SSMMMBAug17_FD_192440 | JGI IMG/M metagenome (GOLD analysis project Ga0272440, IMG submission 192440) | Marine sediment archaeal communities from Little Sippewissett salt marsh, Falmouth, MA, United States - SSM-MMB-Aug17 | ecosystem: Environmental > Aquatic > Marine > Wetlands > Sediment ... | reverse complement strand
ATTTGCGGAAGAATTGGCATCAGTGCATCAAACCAATTTGAACCTTGTGGATCGACTTGCCAGGATTGAAGAGGGACAAAAATCGATTATTACAGAAATGAGAACCCGATTTGAAGGAGTGGCGCAACGATTTGATGGAGTGACGGAACGATTTGAAGGAGTGGCGCAACGATTTGATGGAGTGACGGAACGATTTGAAGCAATAGTGAAGCGCCTTGATGCCATAGACAAGCGTTTTGATTCGATTGATAAACGTTTTGAATCGATTGATAAACGTTTTGAATTGATTGATAAACGTTTTGAATTGATTGATAAACGATTTGAATCGATTGCTAAACGTTTTGACGCTATGGAAAATAGAATTGATAAACGATTTACAGTTTTTGAAGCTAGCATTGATAAACGATTTACAGTTTTTGAAGCTAGCTAGCATTGATAAACGTTTTGAATCAGTAGAAAAGCAGATTGCAAACCTGGGAACTTTCATGACTGCGGTGCTTGCAGGTATTATTGCATTAATTGGTTATGTGATATGGGACAGAAAAAATGCCTTTGAAAAAGCCTTTTCAGAGGCAATCAAAAAAATGGAGCAATTGTTTAAAACACACATTGATGAATACCATACTTCTGAAACTGTTGCACATCAAGAAAAAGATTCATCAACAGAACCAGTGAAAGCGCCATCCGCTCATCAGAAAAATGAGGATTTTTCGATTCCCAAAAATATTCAGGAAAAATTTCGTGATATTGTCAATTTTATGAATCAATTTCCAGAAATGCGGAATATGCAAGTCGCATAAAGGTTAACTAATGATTCTCTACCACTGTCCGGATATCCAGATGAAATGCGCTGGCATGAGCCGACTGTATCACCATGTTGCCATTTTAAACAAATATGGATTTGATGCCGCCATTCTTCACGCCACAAAAGGGTTTGTCCTGGATGACCAACCTACAGTGCCCATTCAATATGGCACCATTCAGCATGATGATATTGTTGTTATTCCGGAATCCTACCCCAGTATTATGAATGAACTTAAAAATTATCCCATTCGTCGATTTGCCATTGCCCTAAGCTGGTCTTACCTGTTTGAAACCCTGCCGGATACTATGGACTGGCGTGATTTTAATATTGAACGCGCCATAGTTGTCAGTCCATTTATTGGCCGACTGATTGAATGGAGCATGAATATACCGGTTCACATACTGACAGCCGGATTGAATGATTCTCTGTATTACCTGGAGAGTGAACCCAAGAAAAAATCCATTTGTTATATTTCTCGAAAAGCAGAATTATTTCCCTGTTTAAAACGAATTCTTTATGCCAAAAATCCCAGATATATTGATGATATTCAATGGATTCCCATGGAAAACTATTCAGAGGCAGAATATGCGTCCATCGTTCGTCAATCGGCAGTTTATTTAAACCTCTCTACTGCCGAAGGATTGGTTTCCAGTTGTTTAAAAGCCATGCGATGCGGTACGCTGGTCGCTGGTTTTGATTCCATTGGGGGTGTCGATCATTTAAGAGGAAGCGGTTCCAATCAAAATAGCATTCTGGTTCAAACCGGTGATTATGTTTCACTGGCCTATGCAATGGCACCCTTGCTTGATGACCTATTAATTGGAAATTTACAACGATGGCAATCTGTGATCAAAAACGCCCTTGACACGACAAAAGCATTTACAGTTGACTCCGAGGAGGCATCACTGATTGCATTTTGGAAACAACATGACAGATTATAATCAATTATTCAATACCTATCATTTTACCAAGACAAACCCGGTCAAACAATTTAGTGAGGAATACACATTCCTAAAAGTTCTTGGGTCTGTGACAAACAAACGTGTGCTTGATATGGCCTGTGGAGATGGCTACTATACGCGGATGATTAAAAAGCATGGCGCTGCACATGTTGTTGGCATTGATATTTCTGAAAAAATGATTCATGAAGCTCAGGTTTACGAAAATCAAACCCCTCAGGGAATTGAATATCATGTTTCTGATGTTTGTCAGGAAAGGCAATTTGGTGAGTTTGATTGCGTCATATCAATCTATCTCTTTCCTTATGCGAATTCCAAACAAATGCTATCACAAATGTGTAAAAGCATGGCGAAAAATCTCAAACAAGGGGGGCGAATGGTTGCTGTATTACTGAATCCTTTTTTAAAATATAACTATCTTGATGCCCAAAAACAATATCATGTTCAAATGCATGCGCAACCGCCTCTCATAGATGGTTCAATCATCCATGTCAATATTCATACACCTCAGGCTATGATTTCCCTTGATAACTACTTTTGGTCAAAGGATGTGTACGAAGAATTACTTGTTAATGCTGGATTCTACAACATTGAATGGCATTTTCCCGAAGTTTCTGAAAAAGGCATTGCTGCCTATGGAGAAGATTTTTGGGAAGCTCATTTGACGAAACCTGGTTTTGCTGTTTTGACTTGTGAGCATTTCTAAAAAATTGGATTTGCTTGAAGGGAACGAAAGCAATAATAAAAAAGTTTTGTTCATACAGACAACTCCATCAAATGCTCCCAGGCAAAGGTGATACCTGGATCAAGAGTAACTGCCTTTTCCAGATACTCACGTGCCTTGTTATTTTTTTCCAATGCTTTATAGTTGATCCCCAAATTGGCATAATCCATTGCTGATCCAGGGTCAATTTGGATCAATCGTTCAAAGCAATCGATTGCGGATGCATATTGGTTGATTTGATAATAACACACGCCCAAAAGATTTAAAACATCTGTGCGACACGGATCAATGACATCCGCCTGATTCAAGGCAGATATCGCTTGAAAATAATTTGCCATATTTTTTTCGCACATGCCTATGTGAACGTAAATATCACATAAATCCTCACCATCAGGGCTGTTTGATAAGGCGGTGGAAAAATAATCCAAAGCTTTTTTATTTTCCGATTGTTGCAACAGTATCGTCCCTTGAAAAAAAGGAATATAATATTGGCCTGGCAATGCGTGGTCAAAATCGGATAATTTTTTTAAAGCGATATCAGGAGCAAATATTGATGTCATCAGTTTTGCTGTAAATAATCCAACACTGGCATTCACCGCCCGTTCTCGAAAACAGGCACCCGGCATAATCGTGTAACACGATGGCAGGCACAAGCCAGAATGAGTAACGTCAACTACATATATATTCGGCAAAATCTTGCTTAGGGCACTTTGATAATTCATAATTTCTGTCTTGATATTGTCATCGGAAAGATCCGGAAGTTCAGAAAATGGAATGATCGGGCAGTTGCCATGAATTTTTTCAATATCTTGAACAGATGTCAATTTGGGCAAACCGCTGGGCTCATAACTGGAACCAGTATTAAAATCACCGCCCAGTTGCGCAATTTCTGTCAAAACGCGGCTCAGGGAGCGTGCGGGATCCGGCATGGCACCAGCAGTCCAGACAATTTCACTGGATGATGGAAAAGTGGATGGGTCCCACGCAATCCCACCCAACACTGGAATTCCTGTATCCAGAGAATAATCATAAACATGAAGTTCAACACCAGCTTGCAAGAAACGTTGAATCAAGCTGCAAGCTACAGGATCGGAGACAGTCTCCAGGTTAATCTTCCGCGTGGGTTTTTGTTGACGAATGATAAGATCGCAGGCATGACGTTCAATCACCTCACTCATGCCTTGAATAATAGCTTCTTCCATGCAATTACCAGCACTGGAACCATTATAGGCATTAATTTGAAAAAACCAGTCAAAGGGAATACAGGTCCAGTCATTATTTTTTAAATCAAAAGCACGCGTCCATCGAAGGGGTAAATCTGAAAAAAATTGATATTCTACTGAGCTTTCATCCACACGATCATGGACAGATTGCGCAATTTGCGCAAAAGGAATAGTGGGATCCTTCATATTTTGAAGTGGCACCTTTTTGAATGAACTGTCCTGATGCATAAAATCGTACAAACTGAAACGCTCTACCAGCTCCATAATGGCACTGGCCTCAGCCTGTGCAGAATCGGCACCTTTGCCCATCTGTTTTCTTTTGCCTGTAAGCTTTTGGGCATCAGCGCCATATATGCTGAAAAAGACTGGAATTCCCAGACGATTGTTATCAATGCGACGGGTTTCCTGTAAAATATCCAGGTCCAGTTTTTTGAGTTGCTGTTTTGCGTGAAGCACTGTTTCTTCAGGAGTAATTATTTTATCCTGATCGCGATATGATTTTTTATATACGTTTTTTAGATAGTTCATTGTTTTTATTGATTTTAAAATGTGTTTTTGCTCAATTTCGTTAAACTGTTAACCTGAATTTTGAGATTTTCGTTTTTCATTTTTTTATATGTACTACAGCAAGGCAGAAATAGTGCCCCGGTTCTGCTCTGTATTGATTCAAGCATGCAAAATTCCGGCAAAGCCACGACCGCCTGGGATTTCAACCCCAGGCGGTCGTGGCATTGTCGAATACGAAATTTTTATAATGATTTTAAAATTCGGGGCATTATTTCTGCCGAGTTGTAGAACGCTCTCAACTGATCCAATCATGGTTCATTTCCTGGGAAATCCCTCTGAAAAAAATAACGCAAATCCATCACCGGTTTCATTTTCCTTGATTATCAAGCACTCTGTATCAGAAAGCCTGTTAACCAACTCAAGTCCTGATTTTTCTCCCATCACCATGAGTGCAGTAGCGAGACCATCCGCAAAGGAACAGGTGTTGGTCAGCACTGAAACACTCACAATGCCATTATTCACTGGATATCCTGATGTGGGATCAATTACATGGGAATAACGTTTGTTGCCATCCAAAAAAAAATTCCTGTAATCACCACTTGTTGCAATGGCTTTATTGGTCAGCGGAAGCGCATAGTAGATATCATTAGCACTGGCATCAATGCTCGGATGATTGACCCCTACGCGCCAGGGATCGCCTGATATTTTGTTTCCCTTAGCAAATACTTCGCCGCCAATTTCCACCAGATAATTTGCTATGCCATGTTTTTCCAATACCTTTGCAATCTGGTCCACACCAAACCCTTTGGCAATAGAGGCTAAATTTAACTGCAATTGGGGAATCTTTTTTTGGAGTTGATGATCTGTTATTTGAATGTGTTGAAAACCAATCGATTGAAGGCATTCTTGAATTTGTAATTCATCCGGCTTTTTTTGAGGATGACTGGTATGACCAAACCCCCACAAATTTACAAGTGGCTTTACAGTGCCGTCCCAAGCACCTTGAGTCATTGTATGGAGTTGTTTGGCCTCTGACATAACCTGATAAAAATCATCTGAAATGGATAATTTTTCATTGGTATCAGCCATCCGATTAAATGTTGAGATTTCACTTTTGGGGTCATAGGTTGACATGCTGTGATTGATATTTTTCAATTTTTCAGTGATCTCTTTTTTTAAGGTCTGATGATCAAAGAACAGGCTGGCATTATATTTAATATGATATGATGTTCCCATTGTTCGGCCTGACACGCCATATTCTCGTTGATTGGAACATCCGCCAATGCCCAAAAGGAAAATCGTCTGAACTAAAATGATTGTTTTATATAACGCACCGGGGCGGTCAGGAATGAAACAAGACATGAAAAAACTCCTTTTTCTGCATTTTGTTGATCATTTTTATTGATCTGGAATGATTTATTCTTGATTGTACAATTGGGCCAGTAAGACTGGATATTGATTGTCAAAGATTGATTGGATGCATTGACAAAAGTGATTTGACCGGGAATGGTCTCATTTTGATAATCGCGATATTGTTCAAATAAAATTCGATAAATCAATTGATTGAAACGATTATATTTTTCAACGGATTGGACCTGATTGTTATGATTATTCAAAAATATTTTATTCCGGGTTTTCCATATCAAACCTTTTGAAAGAATCAGTGTTTTTTGCGATGATTTTGAATCAAATCGGGCCCGCATCCCTTTACTGATAGGAATTCTGCCATGCAGGCAATCAATAATTTCTCGCGGTGTCATCTGAATAGGAAGCATTTGTTTGAGCATAATTGAATGCGTATTGGCCAAATACGTGTCTGGCAACAGACGACCGGTTGCATAAACCTTTTTTTCATTGCATATCAACATAAATGGCGAACCGATTGCCCCAAAAGGCGAAAGCATCTCCACGCGAAGATTATGTTTTTGTTGAGAGATAAATGCCAGGCGTTCATTGAGTTGAAAATCAAAGCCATGTGTCGATGTTTTTACGATGCCTTTGCATGAACCAATGTGCTGGTTGGTTTCAAGGAGGGTTCTATAAAGTTGTTTGGCTGTTTTCGTATCCTCATGGTATGAGACTTTAAAGAATGAGCAAGCCTGAAAGTTCATTGTCGCGATAACAACAATCAAGCTAATTCGAATGCGTATTGATTTCATTGAGTTGAATATTGCTTCCATTAATTGTTTGACGGGTTGTATGGATATCCTGAATTTTTTTCTTTAGAGTTTGTCGGCTCTCGGTTTTCTTTTGAAATTCAAGGGCTTTTTGGTAATAGGAAATGGCAGTTTCAAGCTGATTCAGCTTAACAAAAACATCGCCCACGTGTTCCAGAATGATAGGATCATCAGGCACTAGCGAAAGGGCTTTTTTTAGATAATTCGCAGCTTCATCATACATGCCACGCTTGAAGTACACCCATCCCAGACTGTCTATAATATAACCATCATTGGGCTTATGTTTCAATGCCTTGCGAATCAATATCTCGGCTTCATCCAAATGAATGCCTCGGTCCGCATAGGTATATCCCAAATAGTTCAAGGCGTTTGCATTATTTGGATGTAACTCGATAACGCGTTTCATTTGATTCATGGATGCTTCTTTTTTGCCCCATTTATCATAAACAACCCCCAGGCGAAACAGAAGCTTATAGTTGCTTTCATCCAGAATAAGTCCTTCTTTAAATACCTGTTCTGCCTTATCAAACTGAAGCGCTTCTTCGTATATAGAACCAAGGAACAAATACAATTCTATATCATCGGGTAGTTCAATAAGTAAGCCTTCGAGCAAATGGATGGCATCCTCAAACTGTCCTTTTTTTTGATGCAGATAAGCCATACGAAGGACAGCATTAATATAGTATTCTGAGGGATTTAAAACATGTTGATATGATTTTAAAGCCGCATCATCCTGGTTTTCCTCCTCGTAATGAATGCCGAGATAGTAGTGAAGACCACTGGATTCGCTCAATTTATCCTGAAGCGCTTTTAGGGCAAATATTGCAATTGTGTTTTGTTCTTGATCAAAAAAATGGGCTGCAATCTTCTTGATAAAATGGGGATATTTTTTTAGGATATTGACCATCCCCAAAAAGGTTGACCGTGCTTTTTTCTGATTTCCACACGTAAAATAAAAGGCACCCAACTCAATCATGGCTTGAATATTATTTGCATCTTTTTTTAATATGGTCTGATAAGTTTTTATAACCTTTTTTTTCTTTTTCTGGTCTTTATACAGTCGAGCAATTTCAAACCAGGCTTGAAGTGTGTCGGGCGATATTTCAACAACCTGCTTATAATGCTGCATCGCTTTATCAATATTGCCTTCCTTTTTTTCAATTTGACCCAGAAAAAAATAGGCGACATGAGATTTTGGTTTTAACTCAAGCAACCGGTAATAAATGTCTTTGGCTTTATCCCATTTGTTATCTTTTTGATACAACTCAGCAATCAATAAATAAATGTTGTCTTTGTCTGATTTTATTGACAATGCTTTTTCATAGGCTTCGATGGCTTTTTCCATTTGATCCATCGCCTGATAAATTCCGCCGATGAGAAGCCAGGTATCAAAACTGTCTGGTTTTTGAGAGGATACATTTTCTAAAAGGTTTAAGGCTTTTTCATATTGCTTGGCTTTGAGATACGCGTTTGCCAATTCTTTTTTCAAGTAAGCCGCATTATCTTGCTGAGTGGCCTTTTCCAAATGTGTAATATAATCATTATAGTTGTTGCTATTTTTTTGTAATTGCGACTCCATGTAATGGAAATAAGCATTTCCTGGAAGAATCACTTGCTGCGTTTCCTCAGCATGTTTATTTGGTGAAGGCGCTATTTTTTTATTTGTTTGATGTGTACAAGATGAAACAATCGGAACAACTATGCAAAGAATCAATAATATTTTCAAAGCATCAGATTGCAACACAAAGGGACTCCTTTTTCACAATGATCAGCGGATGATCATTGATTTTTAATAATCCGATTCATAATTGTCATTAAATGAATCAAAATCTTTTATTTCACGCGTAAAAAATTCTTTCATTTTTTTTATCACATTCTTTTCCACCTGACGAACCCGTTCACGTGAAATTCCATATTGGTCACCAATATCCTGTAGTGTCACAGGTGTATCGGAAAATATACGATTATCAAATATCAGTTTTTCACGGTCATTAAGCTTGAGTCGAAATTCAGATACTTTTGAGCGCAACAGGCTTTCCATTTCTTTTTTGGCGACCTGATTTTCAGCCGACTGTTCGGATGTTGCCAAAAAATCCATTCGTTCAGTATCAGAGTCATCTTTCAAGGGGGCATCTAGGGACAAATCATTACTGTTTAAGCGTTGATCCATATCCACAATTTCTTTTTCTGTAACGCCCAGTCTTTCAGACAAAAGATTGGGCTTTGGATCAAATCCCTGATCAATTAGTTGTTGTTTTTCTTTTTTCAGCTTAAAAAATAATTTGCGTTGCGCCTGGGTGGTACCTATTTTTACCAGGCGCCAGTTGTCCATAATAAATTTCAATATGTAAGCTTTAATCCAAAAAGATGCATAATAGGAAAACTTGACATTTTTATATGGATCAAATTTCTTCACCGCCTGCATTAAGCCAATGTTGCCTTCCTGAATTAAGTCCAGTAAGTTCTGCATCCAGATCCGCTGAAATTCCATGGCAATTTTGACAACCAATCGAAGATTCGACGCTGTCAAGCGGTATGCAGCATCTGGGTCGCCATCTTCCTGTACTTTGATGGCCAATTCGATTTCTTCTTCTCGGGTTAATAGCTCATACCTGGAAACTTCAGCCAGGTAGCGTTGTAATGGATCATACTGAACAAGTGCATTTGGACTGGCCTTTTTGGGTAACAATTCTTTCTTTTTTGTCGATTTTTTTGGTTTTTTGGTTGCCATAGTTTTATTTCCAAATTTTCTTAAAATTTTTAGTAGACATCTCAGAAATTCTATGCTAAATTTTTTTGATTATGCGCCTGTAGCTCAGCTGGATAGAGCAACGGACTTCTAATCCGTAGGTCGCAGGTTCGAGTCCTGCTAGGCGCGTGTTTTATTTTTAAACTCACCTATATCGTATTTATCTGGCTTCGTCAACAATCCATCTTGATTGAACCCATTTTTTTAAAAGATATTCTCTAATTTTTATTGACATCTCATCCCTAAAACAGGCATATTTGCCTGCCCTAAAAAGGTCACATTCATTTTTATGTTGACACCAAGACATCTATCCTTATATTGATAAGCTTGATCAGGCTGAAATACTGTTCAATCAGTATTTTTGCTATCATCCCGGCAAAAAACATTCAGCGATTGGCTTGAATTGAAAAACCGGAAAAGACAGGAGAATAACATGAGTCGATTTACTGATGTCGATCCAGATACCAAAAAAATGATCAATGAGGTCATTTCAAAAGATTTTTCCCATCTGGCACAAGCGAAAATCAAAATGATTTTTGACCAAAAAAAAAGGAAAAGCGGTGGTCGCTATCAACTGGGAAAAATGCAAAAAACCAATGATTTAATCCGATACCTGACCGCTCGAGAAGTGGGAGAAGCTGAAGGTTTTGATTATTTGATGTATATTGATGAAAACGTATTTGAGGTTCTGGATCAATCCGATAAAATTCGATTGGTTCGTCATTTACTTCAGTATGCAGACATTGATTATGAGGCAGAATTGCCATTTAAAATACGTAAAGAAGAGGTTATCACCTGGTATGATGAGTTGGAGTTCAACAAAGACGATCCCAAATGGTTTGAACGTCTTGAAGTGATTGCTGAA
>Ga0272440_1004433_pt1 | contig 10012 bp, 9 predicted proteins | sample SSMMMBAug17_FD_192440 | JGI IMG/M metagenome (GOLD analysis project Ga0272440, IMG submission 192440) | Marine sediment archaeal communities from Little Sippewissett salt marsh, Falmouth, MA, United States - SSM-MMB-Aug17 | ecosystem: Environmental > Aquatic > Marine > Wetlands > Sediment ... | reverse complement strand
ACTCTCGTATATGCACCCCCCGCCGGAGCAATCCAAAGGGCATACTTTCCATCATTGGCATCTGCGGAACTTTCAGCCTGGAACATTTCTTCTATGCAGTACCATGTATCAAAGGCTATGCTGTAGCCCTTCATTTGAGGGGTCGGGTTGCTGTTTAGCGTGGCATATCCTTGAAGGTTGGTCGAGCCTGACCTCCAATACCGGCTCTTATGTCCGTATGATGTCGTTCCTGTAGTAAACTTGACGTAATATCGACGGAATATTTTAGCCCCGGCATTTTGGCTAGTAGTCCCCGCATTAAACCACAAAATCGTTCCATTGCAGTCTTTACGTCTGTCCTCACAGCCTGATCCAAGGCAGCAATTTCCATCGACACCACACTCAAGCATAATGTAAACAGTATCACCTGCTGAAAAATTGGTGGTGGTTGTCCCATCGTATGGTCCTGCTAACATAGTCAGGGTGAGCTTATCATTTGTGGCATCCCCGTTTTCAACCGTGTCTATCTCCCATCGGCTGTATTTATCGCTCACATTGTAAACAATACGCCCAGCAGCAGCACTGTACTCGGTTGATAGATCATCCCCATTACTGTCGATAAAATAGGCGACCTCAGTGTATCCAGCCGCCATTTCAGCCGTGACATCCGCGCAACCACATTCATTACACAAGCCATTTCGCCCTGTAAGGCTGTATTTCAGGCAATAACTGCCCCGGCAAATATCGCTATCGTTTATAACCTCAAATAGATTGCCCGTACCGACTTTAGAACTTGCATCGATAAGCTGCCATCCTCCAGCATGGACTGTGTAATCCAGGGAGCCATCTTCCAAATTCTCATCCCAGTAGGTTGTCGTAAAATTCGGGAAGGGAGCCTCAGAAGTATTATAACCATCCATCAAGTTGCTAACAGTCGTACCATCACCGCTTATAACCACATTGCCAAGGGTTGAATCCTGTAATGTATTACTATCCCCACTGACAGTAAAAGTGTTCCCGGCTATCTGCGTGACCGTATCAATGGTGTTATTATCACCTGAAATGGTTGCGTTGCCGTCAATCAGGATGTTTTGAATTGCAATGTAATCCTTTGCATTTACAATCCCCTCAAATGTTGGATTATTGGAACCAGACCCATATGCGTCAAACGTGATTAGGTTTCCTGCCGTGCCTGAGGTATAAGCTGTAACCTCACTATACACAGAACCTTTAAGAAAATAGATGGTGTCTCCACCCGACGCCTGGGTTAAGGCATAGGTTTCAGCGCAGGCTGTTTCAGCAGAACAGGTTGAACCGCTGCCACTGGGGGAGGTGTAATAATCTGTGGCCCATGATTTATTGCAAATCAAAAAAATACAGCAGATAATTCCTATGACAAAAACTTTAAAATTTTTCATCTTATATTACCGATAAAAATAGACTATTATTTCTACAATGGCACTGTTTTCAGAATTATTGGTTATAGTAGCAGTAAGCACCCCACTAACAAACCGTGATCCATAAACTGAACCAATGTATGGAACCGCCTGCTCACTATTAGCCGTATCACGGTTGGCCAAAGTCCCGCCCATCACATCCACAGAATCAGAGTCCGTCAGTGTAATGTCATAATCATCAGTGGGTGCTGTAGCCCCTGGATTAGTCACCACCAAAAAAACATACCCATTGATAGCCACATCGGAATCTGTAGCAGGAAATGAGCCATCAGATGAATCCGCAGTGCATGTATAGGTTGTTATCCACACATTGCCCGACGCTCTTGATGTTGAAACCGAAACCGTCCCCGCTGAAAAAACATTTACGGCAAAATACAATAGAATGACAATAAGGATGCTAAATGCCATGCAAAGTTTTCTCATAATAAAACCCTCCCCATTATTCGTCAGTCCTCTCATGCAGAGGCACATTTTTTTCTAATTCAGGATATATTTTTGTCAGTTTGTTAGCCTCTTCATTTTTCCCAATAATCTTACATACAAGAATAAGATTTTGGCATAACCTCTGGTCAGGCCACTTTGACAATGCAATTTTTAGATATTCATATGCCAGATGATATGCTTGCAAATTAATTGCCGCTGTAGAAGCGTTAATCCAGCCGGAGGCCCTGCCTGAGTTTAGCCCTATCGCTCTTTGTGCATAGGCCAACCCAAAAGCATAGGCCCCCGCTCGATTAAATTCTGTGCTTGCATTCAACTGAGCTCTGTAATGATTAGGGGCTTGGTGTGCCGTGCATTGCCACAACCCGCCCCAACTAAAAGCATGGAGATTATCATATATGGAATATCCTGCCACACTTGCCCATATACCTATACAAACAACTATGGCAAGATATTTTAATCCATGATAATCTAATCGCCATCGGGCCATGATTGCGTGCCTAAAATGTGCACATAGTTGGTATTATCCAGGGCCAATAGACCAATCATTTGACCTAATGTGCCCGGAGCAATGATTTTATTGCCTGCCGAATCAGTATCTGGGACAATAATGTCTGCGTCATCAACATCGACGTTGACTGTATAAGCAGACACCACTACAAAATTAAACCGTTGACCGACAACTGTAGAAGCTTCCGGTAAGGTAAAAGTAATCTCACCCGTAGCTCCATTATTGGTCAAAACCTGCCCCGCATCACTTGCCGTCACAGTGTAATTCCCTGTCTTAGCAGTCACACTCAAATCAACAATCGGAGCATTGAGAGTAGGGGCCGTCAACGTAGAACTGGCAAACGTCCCCCCCGTCACGGTCCCGCTTAATGTCGGCCCTGTAATGGTTGGACTCGTCAATGTTTTATTGGTTAAAGTTTGTGTTGCCGCCAACCCCACCGCCGTGTCATTAGCAGATAAGGTTGGAGCAGCAAGATAATAACTCGCCGGAGCCCCGGAAGAATAGCCATACCAGTATGGCGTTGATATGCCATATGGCTGCTGGCTGATTGTCCCCGCAATCGCAAACGTGACAATCGCACAGACTACCAGCAAACCGAGGACAAAATGAGCTTTGTATTTTTTAAACATGATGTTCTCCTTTCGCCTCAGTTTTTTTATTCATCATAGGGTGCCGTCGATGCACTCAGATTCTGGACACAGTAAACGTAATCAAGTGCGCCCACTTCGCAGTCCCATGCAATCCGGGCCTGGAATGCTATACGGGCATCAAGATAAGCCTGCGTATCCATCCCCAAAGTGACATACTCGAAACGCAGTTTCCATTTTCGCATGAATTGTTTTTGAAACGCCCCGAGATACCATGCCGAGGCTGACAGATCATCCAGCTTCGGGCTGGAAACGATTCTTTCCGGGGGCAAGTGCCATCGGCCACGGGGTCCGAAATTACTCTGCTCATTTTCAACCCCGGGAACATACTCGGAATTGAAAATCTTGCTGGCCGTACCCACAAGGGCATCGGGGACCAACAGTTTTATCTCAGACCACATGATCCCTATACGTGTCCCCCGGTTGTTTTTCATGGCCGTCAAAACATTCCTGGCCGCTTCAAGGTCCGAGTCATCCACAAGGGCATTACTCGTCACCCTTGTACCGCTTGGGGCTCGTGTCCCAGGATAATTGGCCGTTGAGTTATAAAGCTGTGTCCCAGTTCCCAGTGGACGATAAGCGTAAGGTTCTGCCGGCGTTGAGGCTGATCCGTTATGATCCGTCACCCTTTTTAGGGTTTGTTCCTCTACCCAATCGGAGGCAATCTCACCCAGAGCATTCACCCTCATGACGATATTAGCCATCTGATTCTCTTCAATCATCTCACTTGTGATGGTAAGTTTCCGGCCATTTCGTTTGTGGCGAATCTCTACCGTTTCCTCGGCTGCCCCAACCTCCGGGAAGTCCTCACCCTCTGGAACATCCTCAATGTTTTTGTCCAGAGAATGTATGCTGGCGACCGTGGAGACCTTGTTATTATCATCCATCTCCGTGACAAGCATTTCCCCCACTGTGGGGACCGCATCATAAGCCGCCTGAATAGCCGCCACAATGGTTGTGCCTGTCAGAACAGGAAAAGCCGAGGCCATGACTGCCCTTTGCGCTCCCGCAATATCCATCGTTACGGGAACTTTGACGTCGGCCAGGGCCATATAAAGGGCCGGCCAATTTCTTATTTTGTTGACTGTTATTGTTTTGTCCTGGACCAATTCATCCACTTTCTGCATAAAACCTTTGGGGTCTGCCTTTGCCGCTTCCCGTAGGGCATACACATCCGGTCCAGGATTGTTACCATATCTGATTCCGGTATTAAATTTAGGCATTTTAAAAATCCTCCTGTTTAAGTCATTAAAGTCATTTTAGCTCCGCATACTCTCAGTTGCTATTAAGTTTCAACGGAAATATCACCGTCAGCGCCAGAGATGCTCGCAATGGCCAGCCAATCAGTGCCGTCCCAGACCAACTCCACAAAATCAGCAATATCCGTCACACTGATATATTTGCCTGCCGTTTGAGCCGCACCAGCGACATATACACTGGCCGTATCCGGTTTAGGATCAAACACAAAAGCCTGGTCTGCCATGACTGCCATGTGAAAATTAAAACCAACCGGCACTGTGCCACTCGGACCCGTCAAAGTCACGGAACCTGTGGCGCCCTTATTGGTAATAATTGCCCCATTATCCTCTGGAGTAATGGTGTAGGCCGCCGTCTTTGCCATAACCTTCCGCTGATTCTGCTGGAACCCAATCTGCATGATGTACGAAAATTGGGTGTTAAACACACACTGCACATAACTGATGCTGGTCAGTGTCGTACCCTTTTCAGGATAGTTGCCATTGTCAATCGCAAAAGCCACTGCATCGCCATCAGCATCATAGGTCAGTTTTTGGCTATTGCTTGCCGTAAGTTCCAGAGCATATCCGATTGATACCTGAGCCGCAGAAGCCAGTTCAAACTCCCACACATCCCCCGGCAATATGCCAAAGAATTTCATGTATCTTGAAGCGGCCCCGGCCTTCTGTTCCTCAGCAGCAATAGCCAGACTGTAACATCTGTCCGCTACTGCATCAACCGGGGAAAAATATGTTGCTGTTCCATTGTATTCACAGATTTCACCCATCTTTATTTCTTGAGTGTCCCCCGCCTGAACCAGCCCCATAAATGTGTAGGGCTTGGTCCGTCCAAATAGATTTCGTACCCAAGGATATTTATTTACTGCCGCCATTGTCTAATCCTCCTGTTTGGTTGATTTATTGTTAGTCAAGATTGAACATAATCGGATTCAAAATCATGTCTGCAAATTCCTCATTGCTCATGTCCTGGACCCGTTTCATGTTGCCCTTTTTCCTTGTGTCATGGAGGTCATCGCCCCCACCACCGGCATCACGGGCATCTGCCGGTTTAGCCGCATAAGTGAGAATTTCATTGATGATTTCATCTTTTGTCCTGCCCTCACCGGCCAAGTCTGCAACCTTGATTTTGCACTTGTCACTGATTGCCCCGGCTCGTCCCATCAACTCAGCATATTCCTCCGGGCTGATTTTCCATTTAGGTTTCTGATCGTCTGCCATTTGAGTTCTGACGTTTTCAATCGCTTCCTGCATACTATCTTTTATCGCCGTATTCAAAAACGCTGGCAGTTCCCTTGTTAGAATCTCCACTACGGTTTTTTCATCCATCTCTGTATCCTCCGTGAATTTAGATTTTATTACTTCTATGCCATCCAATGACCGGACAGCTGACCGGCCTACGCCGACCGTCATATCTGCTGGGATGGGTGTCATACTTACCTCATAGGGCTCCCATCTCTCTGCAACCATACCAGGACCCTTTAGCCCCTCGTATGTTTCGCCATCCCTTATTTCCCGAAACTCATGCACCGCATACCCGACGCTGACGCCTTTAAGTGATTTAGCCACAACCTTTTTCATGGCATACTCGCCGAGGTCGTCGTCATCAAAACGAACCGTCCCCTGACCGCGTTTTCCGGTAATCTTGACATCCTTCAGGGGTCCAATGATTTTGTCAGGGTTGTGATTCATTAAGACAACGCCCATATTTCTGATACGGTCCATATCTACATTCTTTCGACCATGTTTTAGTACTTCCCAGCCGAACCATCTCTTGACCGGCTCTTCGCTGGAAAAACTCAATGGCATTGTCCGGTCTGATTTATTGATCCTGATTTGATCTATGGGCAAATCCCGATAAAATAGATCATTTTTAAATTGGTTTGTGTCCATATCACCTCCAATAAAACTCCTGAAGTTCTCCACTCGTTTTAGAATTTGTCCCCGCTCGGTCTCGGCCTGCCTGATTAAATCTTGAACAGACCGTTCATTTGCTTCTGCGGGCTTGTAACCCTCACGCATATATGCAGCGGCTCCGGCCGCAATTACTTCCCGTTCAATCCCAGTTAATCGGTCCCCCATTTCCTTGAGTGCTGTCTTTAGTGTAGGCATAAGTAAACCCCTTAATTTTAATTAAATCCTGTTAAGCGTTCCTGAAACCGTAATAATAGCCAAAAACTCCAAAACATCCCGGTCCAGGTCTTTGTCCTCGTCCACCCATGGAACCAGCCGAGCTGAAGGCATGATCCTTGTGACGCCGCCCCTTACCGCTTCTGCCTCGACTTTTGCCGAAAAAGAATATCTTCGTCCAGGCCCACCATAGGGCGATAACCATGTAAATTGACCTTCGCCCTTTTCCCCGGCTTCCGTTATTGACTTGGCATCGAATGAATGAATCCGTCCAGGTAATCCAAGAACGGATAACTCCGTAAACGGACCTTTGCCCTTTAACCCGGCTTCGGCTTCGGTCTTGGCCGAGAATGAATACCTTGATCCGGGTAATGCAAGTGGAGATAATTGAGTAAATGCCATTCATTGGTCGCCTTAAACAATTATAAATGTCACATTGTCGGCAGGGGCAGTAGTCAAGGCCGTGACAGTAAATTTGCCCTCACCAGATGCTAATTCATAATCCGTTATATCCGTCGCCTGATACTGCAATGCGCCGCTCGTAAAAATTACGATTCTGCCATTCCAGTGATCTGCTGCGGCCTCCGTGATGTCATCGCTATAAAAAACAGTTGTGCTCGCCGCCGTATTATCATGGGATACAGTTCCGGCCACAATGGTTCCGGCTGAAAGTGCCAGTTTAGCCGCCGCCGCCGCTGTCAGAGCGTCAGTTATGATTTTGATAGCCGCTGTGTCAACCTTGACTGTATCAACCACAGCATCCAGTGCCGTAATAGCCGCATCCGTGGTGACATGCAATGCCGCCGCCGTTCCAGCCGCATCGGGGACGGTCGTGTTAGCCCCGTCGGTCCCTCGCATGTCTGTATTGGTCGTACAGGTATCTACAAGGATAACCCCTTCTATTTTACCCGTGGTGACTTCAATGCCTAAATCTCCGAAGTTAGTCGGGAATGTTATGCCCGATATGGAACCTACGGACCCGTCCACATTTCCTGCAACACTTCCCACCGCTCCAGAAAGTGCTCCTGTAATATCTGCGGTTATCCCTGCCGGTGCAGATACCGCATCTGTCAAGGTTGTGGTCCCTGTAACTTCAAGCGTGCCGCCTAATGCCACATTGCCAGTTAGCGTCGTGGTCGTGTCTATAAGCAGGCTGTTAGCATCCAAAGCGCCTGTAATTGACAAAGACGCCAAAGTCGTTGCTCCCGTAACTCCAAGCGTTCCACCCAAGGACACATTCCCTGTCAAGGTGGTCGTGGTGTCAATAAGCAGGCTATTAGCCGACAATGCCCCAACGATGTCCAGTGTGCTCCCCAGAGAAACTGCTCCTGTCAAAGTGGTGGTTGTATCTATCAGTAAGCTATTTGCACTGAGAGCACCCACTATATCCATACCAGCATCAACCAGAACGCTTCCAGCGTCAAGCTGACCTGTAACCGACAATGAAGCAAGGGTAGTTGCTCCTGTCACCCCAAGAGTGCTTCCGAGACTCACTGCACCTGTAAGAGTGGTCGTTCCGGTCAACACTGTGGTTCCATCTACAAGAACATTTCCTGCATCCAACTGACCTGTTACACTCAAAGTCGCAAAGGTGGTTGCGGCGTTAGACCCACCAATAAGCATCCCATTTGAAGCACCAGGAGCCGCCGCCGCTCCCACATCAGCCCTTATGGTCACACCGGCTCCGCATGTAATAGCCTGTGTCTTTATGGTCTCAACGTCCACCTTGACTGTACCAGCTTTCAGCAATGCTAAAACTCCGCCAGCCCTTTCAATGGAAAACGCTCCCACAAAAGCATTGATTGTCGCTCCGTCAATCGTCACACCCTCAACCCTGACAGATATTTCGGAACCAGCCGCATAAAAACCTGCGTCATCATTGTCGCTGAGATCAATGGTAATCCAGTGGCTCCCTGTAATTCCATCAACGTCTATGTCTATCGCCACACCGGATGAGCTTGCCCTTTGCGTTAGGCTTCCGTTCTTGTGTATATGCACATCTGTTGCGGCAAAATCTGTTATAGTCGCCGACGCACTTGGATCATCCGATGTAAAAGCGTTAAACGGAATTACCACGCTCGTATGATTTACCGGAAAGTCTCCGTAATATGGAACTGCCATTTATATCGGTCCTCCTAATGGTCCCATCAAGGGTCCGTAGATTGTTCCTGTTGGGGCAACTCCTTCTGCCGCCGCTGTTTGCTCATTATAAATCCCCACACCGGGGATGATAACTTCAGAACCTTCCCCTGTGTCATTAATTATCCCGCTACCGGGGACTATGTATGCGATGTCTGCCATTAAGTCACATCCACCTGTGGACACACATAGGTTGTCAATGCCCCTGACGCTTTCGCCTGACAAGCCCACACGGTATGAATCCCTGCCTGACCCCCTGATATGGTAACGGCAACCTTGTAGAAGTTGGCACTGCCCCCCTCATTCGACCAATCACTCGCACCAAGAGAAGACGTTGTAAGTTCAGACGCCGCAGTCGTTTTTGTTGCCGGTCTGCTTGTCTGGTCAAGTTTCCCCAATGCTCCGATAGTGCTGTCAGGGTACTCAATCTCAATCCAGAACTGGTCATCGTTGACTGTCGTACCGTCATCCTGAATAAGCTCAACCGTCAGCGTAGGATTCGCACTGCACCACACCTCTGCCAGCTTAAACCTTAATGGCCTCGCCCACTCAACAGAGTTAGTGTTGCTTACCATCTTAACAGAGTATTCATTAGTACCGTCATAGGTAGCCGCACTGTTGCGATAGATGGTTGTTTCGTCATGCACCTCGCCGGCAAAATAATACTCACTGAACTGATAGATGATGTTTGAAGATGAGCAGGAATGAAATTTTACAACTTGATTCTCTGACTTGGGAAGATTATTCATGAGTCCACCACCATCCCATTCCGGCAGTTTACATCGCTTAAACAGCACATACGTTGGTTGGTCAGGCAGGTGATGATAAACTAAATAATCATCTACTGCTAATCCACTTAAATCGCAATCCTCGAAAATCGCTATCCCATTATTAATTTTAAGGAAATAAGTGCAACTGCCTCCATCAAAAGAATATGTGGTGTTTTTAACTAATAAGCCACCCTCATTTACATCAAAATTACCAATGGTGACTTGTTTGACTAAACAATTATTCAAAGTCGCATTTCCGCTATTGCCACATTGAAAATAATCGTCAACATAAATTTCACAATCTTCAAATATTACAGATGACCCAGTTGCAGAATAATTTAACCCAAAATCATCACCAATCTTAAATGTTAATCCAACATAAATATCGAAACCTGAAAACTTTATATCGTAAGCCCCTCCCGTCTTGCCGTCTATTGAACCGGGAGACCCATCATCCCGCATCGCCAAGTAAGCATCACTGTTATCCTTGTCTACACTGATAATCGTTACAGGGTCAGCCGCAGTGCCACTCGTACTTACATAGTTTGTATTCCCGGCAAGTTGTTCCGTATGCTCACTCGCAACATAAACTATCTCCCCAGCACCAACATTCGCTAACCCATCCGCTAATGTCTGATACGCATTGGTCCAGTCAGAACCATCGCTATCATTCCCTCCATCCCAG
>Ga0272440_1004432_pt1 | contig 10012 bp, 5 predicted proteins | sample SSMMMBAug17_FD_192440 | JGI IMG/M metagenome (GOLD analysis project Ga0272440, IMG submission 192440) | Marine sediment archaeal communities from Little Sippewissett salt marsh, Falmouth, MA, United States - SSM-MMB-Aug17 | ecosystem: Environmental > Aquatic > Marine > Wetlands > Sediment ... | reverse complement strand
AAAAAAAATCAGAAAGAATAATAAAGGCAATATTTTTACCAACTGTCATTTGCGGTCATAGAAATTTTGTGTTGCAAAAATAATTCTATTATATATAATTATTCAACTTTTATATTCATGGTGTCGTAATTTTTTAGATTAAGGGCGCATATAAACGAAGCAACCAGGCGGAATAACACCGCTAATTTAGGTGATCTTTAGGATGAACAAACCAGTTTTTAATAGTATTATAACAAAAACAAGTATTTATCTTGTTGTATTTCTATTTATATGTTATGGTATTTACGTCATATATTCAAAAAAATTTCAGGAAACAATTCATATAGCTGTGGTTTCAGCGAAGAGCGGTCAAGATCGCCTTGATGGTCAATCGTTTTTTAATGGTGTCAATCTTTGTCTTAAACAATATAATCAACAGGCCAATGCTTACAAAAAGATCGTTTTTGATATATATGACGACAAAAACGATCCCAAAAATGCGCGCCAAATAGCTCAAAAAATTGTTAAATCAAAAGCATTGGCGGTCATCGGCCATCATACGAGTGAATGTTCATTAGCAGCCAGTCATATGTATCACAAGAACAACATGCCTGCTATTACACCTTTGGCAACCCACACGGATATTGATCAAGAGAATCCCAGGTATTTTCGTACAATTTTTAATAATCGTTCTCAAAGCCTTTATTTAACAAACTACATTCAGACAGTTTGTAAAATAAATCAAATTTTTTTGTTATATGACAATAGTAATTATGCAGGGGATCTTGCTTATCAATTGAAAGACATATTTCAATCCAATGGTGGAAATATAATAATTCATGAAATAAAAACAAAAAATAAAGATTTAGAATCGCTAGAATTCAAACTCAGAAAAAATGCCCATATCCCCATAGTCGTTGCCTCACAATTAGAAGCAGGTTTTGATATAATTAAAAATTTACGAAATAAGGGGTTAGCCAATCCATTATTTTTGCCTGATATTTTCTTTACCAAACGTTTTATTCATGAGCTGACAGCCATTGAAAAAAATGATTCCAGCTTTCTTACAAAAGAAATCTATATTATTTCTCCTCTTTTTTTTGAAACTGCGAATCAAAGCGCCTATGAATTCTTAAGTGCTTACAAACAAACATATCATATTTCACCCGACTGGATTGCTGCATATTCATATGATGCAGCAAAGGTTCTTATACAAGTATTGCAAAGTCATCCTTTGAATTTCCAGTCCATGAAAGATTATGAAGCCCGAAAACAATTTGGAACATTACTATCACAAATTAATATGCCTTCAAAAGCCATAGAAGGCGTGACTGGATGGATATACTTTGATGATCATGGTGATATTTCTCACCAATTAACTATGGGGCAATATAGAGAGCATCGTATTATTCCTGCAATGATTCAATTAAAACCAGAATCATTAAAAAACAATCAATATTTAACTGATTCCAGCGCTATTGAAAAAAAGAAAAAACAAACAGTGGCCAATATCGTTTACACACATGTAAACATTAAACAAATCAGAAATATTAATATTGATCAATTAACCGCATTTATCGATTTTGAAATCTATTTTCATTATGCATCAGAATGGTGCAAACCTCATGAACTGATATTCTTGAATGCTGTCCAGGATAATGACATTAAAAATCTCAAAATTATAAATCTCAAACACAAAACAAAACTGGAAAACGAAATATGGGCTTGCTACGAAGGCCAGGGGAGTTTTTATATTGATCAATTTCCAGGTACATACCTGTTTAATAAACATATTGCAGGTATTCAGTTTCAGCACAAATCATTACCAGCATCAAATTTGATATATATTCAAGAAAAGCAATCATTAGAGAATATCCAACAAAAATCAAGTATAATTGACGCGTTAAGCGGCTGGCTAATGACTGATTATCATTCATATCAAGATTATGAAATGAAAACGACTTTGGGAAATCCAAAATATTTACATGCATTTGGCGGAAAAATGGGTTTTTCGAGGTTCAATCACTGTATTTTATTTCAAAGCAGTCAATTTTCATTACGTGGATTAGTTTCTAAAGGTCTGGCATTAAAGATATGTTTTATTACATTCATATTGCTTTTTATATCATATTTTATTGGACAATGGCCAAAAATTATGTGGGGAGTCATAACAATCTGCGCACTTTTATTTATCATTACGATTGAATCCTTGCTCATGTATGGATTGAATTCTCGTTTATCATATTTTCAATTGCAATGGATGAAAAATGGATTTGATATCATGTGGTGGTTCGTCCCAGCTTTTTGTATCAATATGTTTATGCAAAGATTTTTTTTCATGTCCTTAAGGCAAAAAGAAAAGAAAAATGAAAAAAATCAAGTGGCCAATATTGTGCCACGTTTTGTTCGTTTTCTCATTTATACAATAGCTTGCCTGGGAGTTGTCAGCTATGTTTTTGAACAAGAAATTTCAAGTTTTCTGGCAACTGGCGGCATTTTTGCCATGATGATTGGTCTGGCGGTTAAAATGAATGTGGCTGATATTCTTTCGGGGATAGCTATCAATATAGAGTCCCCTTTTCGACAAGGAGACTGGATACAAATAGATCAATACGAAGGTATGGTGACAGATATAACCTGGCGTTCTACACGCATTAAAACCGGTGAAAACGCTATTTTGTGTGTTCCGAACAGTAAAGCCACTGAATCTTCTATTCAAAACTTTAATATCACTGGTGAATTAAACTGGATTAAAATCCAAGTCCCCCTCAGTCACCTGATATCACCAGTAATGGCTGAAAAAATTTTGACAGCAGCAATTTTTGCCACAAGAAATGTGATGACTGATCCAATTCCCAAAATATATTATAAAGGTACTTCTGAATTGCATGCATGGTTTGATATTTTTTTCTGTATCAAAGATTATTCAAACCGAAAACGTCGCATTAACGATGTGTGGGTATCTATATGGAAACATTTACGCTTTGCAGAAATACAATTATCAATGATGGGTAAAATCTTCAGCTTTCCACAACAAAAAATATTTGATATATTGGATCGTATGGATATTCTTGAAGGTATCAACATTCAAGACAAAATGGAATTGGTTCCTCATTTTAAACGTAAAAAATTCACAAAAGGTCAGATCATTGTTAACCATCAGGAATTGACATCGAAGAAGTTTTATATTATCCGAAAAGGAGCTGTTCATGTGTATTCACCATCAGAGGATGGTAACCTGATTGAAGTTGATCGAATGGGCGCAGGGGATTATTTTGGTGAGACAGGTTTGCTTGGTGAGGCAAATGCATCGCAAATCAAAGCTGTTACCGATGTCACCATTGATGTCATTTCTGGAGATATCTTTTTAGCATGTCTTGATAATCAAAAACCTTTTTTGAAACGTTTGCAAAAACTAAGATCAAAACGCAGGGATGCGCGTAAACAACAAAAAAATCGGTATGAAAAAGCAAAGGCAGAAAAAGAAAATATAAATGATTCAGTGTTTTTGCGTCTATGGGGTTATTTCAGCAGAAATGATCAAAATTGATTAATATTTTAATTGAAGCAGATTACCATCGGTAATCTAGGGAGGAAAATTATGAACAAACTGTCTGTTCGTCCTATATTAATAATTGGATGTATAATTGGCCTTGTTTTTGTGTCATGTGCTAATGCAGATAACACGACATCCTCAAAAATAATGCTGAGCCCTTTTGCAGGGGGGTATTTATTTGAAGGTCAGCAAGCCATGGGAGGAAATACTGTTTATGGATTGAACCTGGGATACCAATTTTCAAAACATTGGGCAACAAGAATTGGCGGTGCTACTGGTGAATTTGAGCATGCTTATCTCAACAATAATTCCTTTTCAGAAAACGTTGAAGATGTTGATGCCATGATTGGCTATCTAGATTTATTGTTTATTTATCCGATTTTTAACAATGTCGAACCTTATTTTCTTTTGGGTGGTGGCGATTTGTATTTGGATTTAAAAAACAACGATCAAAACCATTTTCCTTTTCTAAAATATGGCATGGGTTTAACATTCAAGTTTAATGACTTTTTTGGTGTTTGGGGCGAGATGAGTCATAATATTGTTCAAGAAGATCAGGAAATTGTGAATCAATCAGGTGATGAATACCGAAATAATTTACTTTATGTAGGCGGTTTTTCATTTTACCTGGGTGAGAGCCAAAATCAAAGCATTTCAAGTCAAAATGTGAGAAAAAAAAGATATCAAACAGCTATGCCAAAAGTTCCACGCGACGATATTCTGTATGATATTGATGGCAATCCTTGGGACAGTGATGGCGATGGTGTGAATGAACAAAACGATCGTTGCGCTGGGACACCCTCTGGGGTTGCAGTAGATATCACCGGATGTCCTTTTGATAAAGATAAGGATGGTGTTTTTGATTACAAAGATCATTGCAAAAATACAGACCGATATGTCAGTGTGGATAAATATGGATGCCCAAAAGATTCAGACAGTGATGGCGTTTATGATATGGAAGATCATTGTCCGGATACTCCCAATGAAGCTGTTGTGGATATAAAAGGTTGTCCCAGGGACTCTGATGCTGATGGCGTTTATGATGGTATGGATCAATGTCCAAAAACAATGAAAGGTATGCAAGTTGATAACAAAGGCTGTCCGCGTTTGGAAAAATCAATTACTTTTTCGTTGAACATTATCTTTAAAAGTAATTCATCTGAGGTAGATTCTCAATATTTTGGAGAACTTAAAAAATTGGCTTACATGATGAAAAAATATCCCAAAACACGCGTAGTTATTGAAGCACATACTGATAATATTGGCAGTAGAATGGCGAATTTGAAACTTTCTCAAAAACGTGCGGATAGTGTCAGACATTTTATAATTGATTATTTTCATATAGATCCATATCGCATTGAAGCTGTTGGTTTTGGCGAGGAAAAACCCATTGCAGACAATCGCACCAAAGCTGGGCGTAAAAAAAATCGACGCGCTGTGGCGATACTGTCTAACAAATAAAGTTATGTGGTGTCATGTCTGATACAAGCATATCCAAAAATGAAAATACTATGGAAAAAAGTATATCCACCAATATAGCAGATATTTTTTTTCGTGCACAAATTTCTAAAACCATACATTATTATATTGCTGAAAAAATGATTTACATGAAAAAAGTATTGGGACTTTCAAATATCTTTGTATCAGCTTTATCAACAGCTGGGATTGTATCTTTAATTGGTGAATATCATTTTTTTATCAAGGAGAATCCGGCAACAGTCAAGTTTATTATTTTTTGTTTGAGTTTTTTAAGCACATTTATTGCCAGTCTGATCCTGTATAGAGATGATGGTTATCTGGCAAACACGCACAAGATTGCCGGTGATTTATATATTGAAATACGTGATGATATTATCAAACTCTATAATCAAAGTATATCTGGCAAAATGGCAAAAACAGATATTTTCGAAAAAATTCATCTCATAAGACATCAGTTAGATTATTTTGGCCGAAGCGCCCCGCAAACCAACCAGCAATCATTCAGATATGCCATATCAAGAAATCCGGAAAAGGCTGATATTATCAACGCAATTGAGCAAGGGGATTTTCCATTTGTACAGGCAAAGACATATAAAAATCCATAAGTATTATCATCCATGGCTGGAATCAATTTCCTTTTTTTTTCATAATAAAAAATGTGATTGTGTCATGCCAATTTAGTAATTAAGAATGCTCGAAAAAAAACTTCCCCAATCCGACACCAGTCCGACTTGTCTGTCTTGTCGGACTGGTGCAAGTGGTTAATTTTACTTTCTTCAGGTATTACTTAAACTGTGTTATAAAGCAATTCCTTATAGCTTCAGGTGCCGGTTACACCTGTTCATTTATTTAACGATTGAATAAACTTTTGTTTATTCAAAAACTAATTTAGGAGGTCTTTTATGCCAATCAAATGTATATCAAAAACAACATCTGCATACGATTACCCGTTGATTATCAAACAAATCTTTTCAACGCCGCTCATTAATTTTCCCACTCAAAAAATTCAATATCGTGATCAATTTACCTATGATTACACCCAATTTTCAGTACGTGTGAATAAACTGGCCAATGCGTTACAATCATCAGGTGTCCAACAGGGTGATACTGTTGCGGTTATGGACTGGGATAGTCATCGCTATCTGGAATGTTTTTTTGCAATTCCCATGATGGGCGCAATTTTGCATACAATAAATATTCGTCTGTCACCTGATCAACTGGTTTATACTATCAATCATGCTGAAGATGATGTAATTCTGATTCATAAAGATTTTGTACCCATCATAGAATCGGTAAAAGACCGAATTATAAGTGTGAAAAAAATAATTTTAATTGCTGATTTTCAAGATCCGCCCCAATCATCCATTCAATGGGATGATGAATACGAGGCCATGCTGGAAAAAGCAGATTCACATTTTGATTTTTGTGATTTTGATGAAAACGCCTGTGCAACAATGTTTTACACCACAGGTACAACCGGTTTGCCAAAAGGGGTGTATTTCAGTCACCGCCAATTGGTTTTACATACCTTGGGACTGTTGACAACAATGAATTTCATGAATTCACAAGCATCATTCAATGCCAGTGATGTTTATATGCCTTTGACCCCCATGTTTCATGTTCATGCCTGGGGTTTTCCATATTTGGCCACCATGATTGGTGTTAATCAGGTTTATCCAGGACGATATGAACCTGAATTAATTCTAAAACTGATTAAAAATGAAGGCGTCACTTTTTCTCATTGCGTGCCAACGATTTTGCATATGCTTCTCAATACACCATCTATTCAAAAAATTGATCTCTCCAACTGGCAAGTAATTATTGGGGGCTCTGCATTACCCAAATCCCTGTGTGATGAAGCATTAAAACTTGGAATCAATGTATATGCTGCTTATGGCATGTCAGAAACCTGTCCTGTATTAACGTGTAGTAATATTAAACCGCATTTGATGTCAGATGATATGACTCAAAATACAACATTACGATGTAAAACAGGTCTTCCAACACCTCTGGTTCATTTACGTGTGGTTGATCCCAATTTTAATGATGTTCCTGCTGATGGAAAAAGCACAGGCGAAGTCATTGTTCGTGCTCCCTGGTTAACACAAGGATATCTCAATGATCCTGAAAAATCAGAAGATCTATGGGATGGCGGTTGGATGCACACAGGTGATATTGGTTATATGGATTCTCAATCATACTTACAAATTACTGATCGATTGAAAGATGTTATCAAAACTGGCGGCGAATGGATTTCATCATTGGAACTTGAGGATGCCCTTCTTGCCCATGAAGGAGTTAGTGAAGCGGCTGTTATCGGTGTTCCTGATGATAAATGGGGGGAACGACCTTTTGCAATGGTGGTCTTGACCAATAAAGCGCGTGAAAATAATCTTTCCAGTGATGATATTAAAGTTCATTTAATGGCATTTGTTGAAAAGGGTATTATTCCCAAATATGGTGTACCAGACAAAATTGCCATTGTAGATTCCATTGCAAAAACAAGTGTCGGCAAAATAAACAAACGTTCTTTACGTCAACAATTTATTTAGGTCCTGTCGTTTCAGTTTGCCGGTGTACCGGCAACCGGCAGGCTGCCTTATAATCAAAGGAGTATTTCATGCCCCGCAATATGAGTCTTGTTTTTCCTATCATGGGGATGCAAATTTTAATTATTTTATGTACCACCTTATCCCATTATTATATTGAGCTGGATGCATTACAGAATACGATTACTGAAAATGAGACGAGTAAGGCGGAAGATATTCATTTTATTGTTGAAAGTTTGATAGCCAAAGAAATTTCAAAACTGTCCGGACTGTCAAAGGTACTTAAAAACCGGACAGATCTCATTGATGGACTCAATCAATATCAATTGAATAAGAATATTGAGTCAATCAAGAACACCATGGACATGCTATTTCCTCAACTTGAAGTTGATATTTTTCAAGCTGCTGATAGAGAACAACGTGTGATTTATCAAGCACATGCACCCCATAATGAAGCATCAGTTAGAGAATTTCATGGTGTTGTAGAGGCGACACTGGCTGAAGACATATTGATGGCATCACAAACCAAAGAAGGCTGGGCTATTCGGGCAATCGTTGCTCTGGGTGATAAGCTTTTAGGAACCATTACCATTGGCACCTGGATCAATGATGATTATGCGCAAAACATTTCCAATGCAACTGATGTCCATGTTTCTATTGGAAGTGTAAATGGTGTCATTGCCAGTTCGCTCCCACTTGATGAACGAAGGTTTATCAACGCTGAAGCGATGAAAATGACGATATTAAAACTCAAAGCTGTTCGAGAAGTTTTTCCAGAGCAACATAAAGCCATATATTACGCCCCCATGGAAATGGCAAATGAACAATTCAGCCTGATGGTTGAAATTGATACTTCCCCATCCCATCAATTGTTAGAACAAAACAAAACCCATATTATCAAAATATCCATATTGATTTTATTAATATCCATGTCCATTGCTGAGGGGTATACACTTTATTTACTGCGGCCATTAAAAAAATTAAATATCAAGGTCAAACAAACTGTTAAAGAACTGGCAGGTATTGATTTTCAGTCAACAAAAGGAAATGAATTAAAAATACTCGTAAATTCATTTCATATTATGGTTAAAACCATATCCAACCATATTACTGAACGTGAACGTGCAGAACGTGCATTAAAGCGACATAAAGATACCCTTGAAGAACTGGTCACTGAACGTACAACCGAGCTAGAAAGATCCAACTCAAAATTGACCCAAACAGTCAAAGAGCTGGAATGGCGAACCAATGAAATTTTACTTTTGAACAAACTGGGCGATTTATTACATGCCTGTGATACTGAAAAAGAAACGTATCAAATTGTAATTAATATTTGTCGTCAATTATTTCCTCAGGATTCTGGTTATCTATGCATCTTTGATGATACCCAACGCGTGTTGCGTATTGTTTCCAGTTGGGGGAAATCAGCACCTGGTGATTCTGAATTTGAACATAATCAATGTTGGGCTATTCGACGTGGAAAAGAACATTTTGTTCAAGATCCAGATGTTGATCCTTTGTGTACCCATTTTCATATATATCCCAAACATGGTTGTTTATGCGCCCCCATGAGTGCACAGGGTGAAGTCTTGGGCATGATACACCTGACACTGGGAGAAATTGAACGCGCTGAAAGTGATACTGTCAAACATGCCATTGAATCGAAGTTAATTCTTGTGAAAAGTATGGTCGAACGATACGCACCCAGTCTAATTAATTTGAGATTACGCGAGACACTTAAAATGCAATCTATTCGTGATCCACTGACAGGTTTATACAATCGGCGTTACATGAAGGAGGCGCTAGAGCGTGAAGCACGTCGAGTAGAGCGTCACAATAAGACACTCGGAATTATTATGATTGATGTTGATCATTTTAAAGCATTTAATGATAATTATGGCCATGAGGCTGGAGATGCTGTACTCAAAGAGCTGGGCACATTTCTGAAACAACGAACGCGCGGTGAAGATATTGCGTGTCGTTATGGCGGGGAAGAATTTATTCTGATACTGATTGATGCAAATCTCGAAAGCACCAGACAAAAAGCTGAGGAAATAAGAAAAGATGTGAAATCTTTGCAGATTAAACATCGCTCGCAAATCTTAAATATTTCAGCATCATTGGGGGTTGCTATTTATCCAATGCATGGCGTAACCACCGAAGAAACACTGAAATCCGCAGATATGGCTTTGTATAAAGCCAAGGCAAATGGGAGAGATCAGGTGGCTTATTCATAATATTGTATTTCATTCTTAAGCCAAAGCTCATTGGGGTTTCGGCAAATTCCACGTGACTTAAGAATTAAGAAATTAAGAATTTATAAAGTCCAAAGGGCTTTTCACATTCATTTTCGTATCCAAGAGATGGAGGTATATTTCTGTTGTTTTAATATCGTTATGCCCCATCAGTTTTTGAACCTGCCTTATATTCGATCCATTTTCAAGGAGAT
>Ga0272440_1004431_pt1 | contig 10012 bp, 7 predicted proteins | sample SSMMMBAug17_FD_192440 | JGI IMG/M metagenome (GOLD analysis project Ga0272440, IMG submission 192440) | Marine sediment archaeal communities from Little Sippewissett salt marsh, Falmouth, MA, United States - SSM-MMB-Aug17 | ecosystem: Environmental > Aquatic > Marine > Wetlands > Sediment ... | reverse complement strand
TGGGCTTTAGCCCTACGCTGTTCTTGGATTTGCCGAAATAAATCATTTTCAATGTTTCTCTCAAAAAAAAAGTCCGGCTTATTGGGAATGCGCCCAAGATTACTTATTTGTAATTTTTATTTGATTTTATAAAGAGATGATATTGGGAAATATTAACAAGCATAGTAAATGATTATATTAATTACTTACATAATTAAATTAATCGCAATATAAATAATAATTTTTTTATACTCAATTTTTGGGCTTTTAATACAAACGACCTAGAGCTTTATGTAAACGTCAGAAAAAATTTTATAAAGCAGTATATATATAAAGTATATATTTTTTTATATTTTCAAAAAATAGCATATATAAAACAATATATATAATAACAGCTAATAAGTATTATATAATATATAAATAATATTTTTATATTTATCATAATTAAATACAATAAAAATACAATTTATTCCCAATACTAATTTTACGAATTCTTAACCTTTTAAAATTTTATAAAAATCAAACCAAAGAATATCTGTTTCGGCACAAAAATTGCTGCAAACATTATAATGAAACCATTCAATTTTCTTCTTAACATCCAACAAGACAGGTTGTTATGATTCGTTTTTTCGACATCACTGAAAATGCCGGCAATGTCATGATAAATCTTTACCGAAATGTCATCCATATGATTTATCTGTGGTCCGATACAATAGTGTCTTTATTGACTGTTTTAAATCCATTTTACAAAGGAAACAAATCCTTTCGACGTCAGGTATCTTTTCAAATCTTATTTACTGGCGTTGAGGCTTTTTGGCTGATTGGTGTAATTGCACTATTATGTGGTGGAACAGTTATTATTCAAGCCATAAACAATATGCCCAATTTCGGTGTAGGGGAATATTTCGGAAAGCTGTTTAAAATTTTCGTTGTCCGTGAAATTGGACCAATCGTTACATTTCTTCTAGTCATGGGACGTTCTGGAACAGCCCTGACTGCCTATCTTGGAAATATGCGCGTAAATAAGGAAATCACTGCTTTGGAAGCTATGGGTATTCAGCCTGTAGATTACCTGGTAATGCCAACTTTTGTTGGAATGGTGCTCTCCATGATTTGCCTGAATTTCTATTTTGCAATTATTGCTATTATTGGCGGTCTCGCTGTGGCCGAGATAATTATTCACATTCCATACATGATATATTTACAAAAAGCGTTTGCATCAATTAGCATGTTTGATGTTTATTTTATTTTGGGAAAAAGCATCATTTCTGGAATGGTAATATCCATTGTCAGTTGTTTTTTTGGTTTGAGCGTGAACAATATTAGAGAAGTATCTATGGTTGTCATAAAATCGTTTGTTGTTTGTGGCGCAATAAGAATTGTTATTAAAGTAATTGTCATTGCTGCATTTTTCCGCGTATTATTCCCGGAAGCTAGAGCATTTTTTGGTTAGAGGATATCATGAAAAAGAAGAAACGAAACAAAGAAGTAAATTCTAGATACTTAATTGAGTTAAAGAATGTCACATGCGCAATTGAACAGAATTTGTTATGCGAAAACGTTAGTTTCGCTTTGGAACTCGGAAATCATTTAACCATTTTATGGAAAGATGGTTTGGGAAAATCAACTTTTATGGAGATTTGTACTGGCCTGACAAACGTAAAATATCAGGGCACTGTTAATCACTATGGGAAAAATATCAGACATTATGCCAATGATATTATTATGAAATTGAGAAGTAAAACAGGTTTTGTTTTTCAAAGTTCAGCACTGATCAGTAACCATAATGTGTTTGATAATATCGCGTTACCTTTACGATATCATTCTCAAAAAACAAATCGTGAAATTGATCGTATTGTTAATGAATTGATTATCATGTATCAACTTGAAAAAATTCAAAATCTTCTTCCTGAAATGCTGACTACCAGTCAATCAAAAATCGTTGCTGTTGCACGGGCTTTAGTTGTTAATCCAAATATTTTATTTCTGGACGAACCATCACTTGGTCTGGACCATGAAAGCTTTGATTTTGTTGTCGATCGCATAAAAGAGTTTGCACAACAAAAGAATACAATTACACTTGTGCTAACAAAAAGCTTGTCCTTGTGCAAAGCACTTCAATTTCCGGTTGCTGTATTTTACAAAAAAAAATTGACATTACCCAATCCTTTTGGGGAAAGTAAAAACAATGAAAATTAAAAAAAATAATATTACTTTTCTTATAAATACTGTAATACTGTAATATTATTTTTTGCAGAAAAAAGAGACACATGAATAAAACAACACCTATCCAACCCAAATTACCATTACTCAGGCAATATCGCACATTTTTTGTGGGATTGTTTATTATTATCCCTTCAATTGTCATTCCTGTTTTTTTGGCCTATTCGTTCATTCTTTCTGATTTTATGGAAGATTGGGAATATTTGCATGTCAGGTATGATAATGCCTTTGGTTTGATCAAAGGCAATTCTGTTACATATCGGGGGCAAACCATTGGTCATGTCTGCCACGTTAATCTGAGTGAAAATTATGTTGCTGTAAAGTTAAAAATCCAGAAAAAATACATGTCATTTATTCGAAAAAACAGTAAGGCTCAATTGGCTCAGAAATATTTTGTAGTTGGAGACTGGTGGATCAAAATTACCCCTGGTACAAAAGAAGTTGCCTTTGTTCAAAATGGTGACGAATTACAAGCGACAGTCCCTATTGTGATTCACGAAACCATTCGTCAGGCAACAGTATTGGTTGAATCCATAAGTAATATGGTTGACAGTATTCTTACTGGGAAAGGTACTGTAGGCAAACTATTTGTTGATGACCAGTTTTATCGTCTGGCCATGAATCTGGGAAGCAAGGTCGAGTTTTTCCTCGATAACAGTAAAGATTTATTACTTGATGTTGAAAACTTGATGAATCGTGCGATGGGTCTGATGGATAAGGCTGATAAACTTATGGGAAGTTCAGAAAATTTAATGGGAAGTGCAAAAAAGCTCACTGCTGAAAGTGAAGACATGCTAAATAAAATGATTGTACTGATCATGAACATGAACCATGTGATGGCAGAAATGAGCCATCTCATTCAGGCATTTAATTACGTACCCGATGACATGTTAGATACGATGAAACGTATGCGATTGGCAATGGATGAAGCAGATATTTTTTTCCAGGCATTACAGGATCACTGGCTATTTCGTGGCGCAGTGAATCGTATCAAGGCCAAAAACCCAAAATAGATGAATATCAAACGTTAAAAAAAATCGACCAATTGTTCTCATTGAGACAAACTCTTTACAGCTCAATATAAACGTATTCAATTGTAAATTAGAATCAGAATTGGGCGCATTCCCAAAAAGTAGGTTCGTCACTTCAAAATAGTCTGACCGCCTGGAGTTGAAACTCCAGGCTATTCATGTAACGTCCCTATGGGACTTTAAGTGTTTAGGAATGAGCGAAAAATTATAATCTCATTTTAGTTCCGAACATCTGGCGTCCAAACCTTTAGATTTGGGAGACAAGACACTTCAAGTCCTTTTGGGACGACACAGGGATAGCCTGGAGTTTTAACTCCAGGCGTTTAGGCAATTTGGATATAACTTCCTACTTTATGGGAATGCGCCCTCAGAATTTACAAAATTTTTATAATTTACATAATTAAGGAATGCTCGCAAAATTAGTTTCCCATTTATCTTGAACGTATAATCGTTTGGTATCGTAGAGACGTAGCATGCTACGTCTCTACAGAACAAAAACCCCGATGAACATTTTTAAAAAGGGGAACTTATTTTCAGAGCTTTCCTAAGAATAGTGTGACATATCACACCTCCAATTTTTTATTAATTCTGAAATTTCATTAACTCTAAAAATACTGATCCAAAACAAAGTACCTTTCAAATTTTTCAAGAAAAAATTCGACTGATGAGGAGTTAAACGTCAAGCTAAAAAATAGATGCGTTAATGTTGTTTGTGAATGCGCCCTTCTTTTCCTGTCTTGAAGATTTGCTCATTTATACCTCGCCATATCTGTTAAATGATTCTTTGCATTCTCCATAATAGTTTTTTTTTCATGCCTGAGTTTCAAAAAATACAGCACAATACAATAAGTTAATAATGAAAAAAAAAGTCCACATATAAGGCCCCCCAATAACATAGGATAAAAAATTCCTTTGCCCACATATAACAGTTGTGTAATATCCTTATTTGCAATGAGTTGTTTGATACTCATAAAATCAAGCAGTTGTTTGGGCGGAATAAAAAAAATGCCGACCTGATAATCCATATAAAGTATCGGAATAAATGTGAATTGATTCATTACAAAACTGGAAAACATTGCAGAAGCATAATTGGGGCGTCGGCAGATCCATAGAAGAAGTATAATTAATACTGTTTGTAAACCGATTACTGGAACAATCCCTCCAAAAATGCCAATAGATAATCCTATTGCAATATCATGAGGGGTGTCATTCTCTTTTACCAGCAGATGCCACTTTTCTTTTATCCAGTTTATGATCGTATGGATTCTTAAATTATATATCAACGATTGAACAAACAAAGTATTTTTTTTTACTTTGGTTTCTTTTTTTGGATTCACGAATATTTACCTTTTTGAATACGATTATGTGTTTCCATCCAATGTCAAAATGTTTTGGATTTAACTTTTCAAGGGGTTTTATAACTTGCAAATATAACAATTTTCATATATAATTATTTATCAAGTTACAGTAAAAATATAATTATAAACAAGTACCTAATATGTCAATAAAAGAAATTAAAACTCAACCCCTTTTTTTTGAAATCGATAGACTCAAAACCTGGTATCCTGTCCAAAGGGGGATACTTTCGAAAACTGTGGGTTATATCAAAGCGGTCGATAATGTCTCTTTTTCTATAAATCGAGGTGAAACGATTGGCCTTGTAGGGGAATCTGGTTGCGGTAAAACTAGTCTTGGCCGCACACTCATGCTTTTGGAAAAACCGCATGAAGGGGATGTAAGATTTGAGGGACAGTCTATATTTTCATTCAATAAAAATGAAAAAAAACAATTGCGGCGCAAAATGCAAATGATTTTTCAAGACCCACAATCTTCATTAAACCCACGAATGAATGTTTTGGATATTATTACTGAAGGCCTTAAATATCACAAATTACTTAAATCCAGCCGACAGGAAGCAGCTAGTATGCTTTTAAATGAAGTCGGACTGGATAAACATACCATGTTCCGCTATCCACATGAATTTTCAGGTGGACAGCGGCAAAGAATAAATATTGCACGGGCGATCTCCATGCATCCGGAATTGGTTATTTGTGATGAAGCTGTCAGCGCCCTTGATGTATCCATTCAAGCTCAAATTATTAATTTATTGATGGATTTACAAGAAAAACATAAATTTTCATATATATTTATTTCGCATGATCTGAGTGTTGTGAACCATATATCTAATCGTGTCGCAGTGATGTATTTGGGAAAAATCGTGGAAATTGGTCCCACGCAAAATGTTCTGAAAAATCCAACGCATCCCTATACACAGGCATTGATATCAGCCATACCTGTACCTGGAAAAGTAAAAAGACCATCAATTGTCTTTCAAGGCGCACCGCCATCACCAATGAACCCGCCCTCAGGCTGTCGTTTCCATCCCAGATGTTTATATAAAATGGATATTTGTCAGACACGTGAACCCAAATTAACCTCTCATTCAAAGGATCACCGCGTAGCCTGTCATTTGAATGACCTCCAGATAATAAAGGAATAGCAAGTGACATTCTTTTTACCAGATATATTAATATTAATATTTGGATTATGTATTGGCAGTTTTTTAAATGTTTGTATTTATCGCATGCCACGTGAAAAGATCAGCGTTGGTTATCCCAAACGTTCCATGTGTCCGAATTGTGGTACACAACTGCATTTTTGGGAAAATATCCCATTGATAAGTTATATCTTTTTATTGGGTAAATGTCGAACATGCAAAACGGCTATATCGATGAGATACCCTGTTGTGGAATTAATATCTGCCTGCTTTGCCCTCGCAACATATTATAAATTTGGTTTAACAACAATAGGATTGGTTTACTATGTATTGCTCATTGCACTTGTTGTAATTACATTTATAGATCTTGATTTTCAAATAATTCCTAATAGCATTTCTTTACCGGGTATTGTTGTTGGATTTTTAACCTCAGTTTTCTTACCTGAAATCAGTGTACAGGATTCCTTTTTAGGAATTCTTGTTGGGGGGGGGCTTTTTTTTTCAATTGCTTATATTTTTGTGACAATCAGAGGTATTGAAGGAATGGGAATGGGGGATGTCAAATTATTGGCTATGTTGGGCGCTTTTTTAGGTTTAAAAGGTGTCATGTTCATAATTTTTATATCTTCGATTTTGGGAACGATTTCAGGTATTATAGTGATGATTCATGCACGTTCCTTTTCTTTTAAACAAAAAATTCCATTTGGTCCTTTTTTATCAATCGCTGCCATGATTTATATATTTTGGGGGGATTTACTGATTATTCAATATGTAATGTGGTTACGTGGTTAAAAAAGTGGTTCTATCCAAATCATATTATTGTTTGAAATACCTCGCCGATTGCGTTCGATACCAGCTGCGTTTAATTGTCTTGAAAGCCATTCGCATATAATTTCCCCAAAAAATTTTGAATGATGGTAGGCTTCTCGAACAAATCAACAAAATACAAGATAAAATAATTATTAATTAAAATACGCCCGCTATAAGCAAATATGTATCAGCTTTATATTTGATACATGTTTGTACCTTGTTTTATAATACAATTACTTACAACTCTTTTACTGATAAATCCTTCCTTAATATGTATCAATATTTAAATAAAACTGGTTGCAAAACTTACTTAACAGCTTTAAAACATTAGAATATTTTATTATGGCACAATATTTGCCTTTTTATTTAATATGAAACAATTCTTTTCTTAAAAAGAAAAAATATTAAGGAAAATACATAATGGAAAAAGACATATCTCAAACAATAGATATTTTATGGATTATTGTATCCGGATCATTAGTATTTCTAATGCAATCAGGTTTTATGTGCCTGGAATCCGGTATGACACGATCAAAAAACAGTATAAATGTTGCCATTAAGAATTTAGCAGATTTTGTTTTTGCAATTCTGCTTTTTTGGATGATTGGTTTTGGCTTTATGTTTGGGCAATCATTTCATGGCTTTTTAGGTATATCGCAATTCTGTATTAGATTTGAAAACAATGCATTTCTTTCTGCATTTTTCTTTTTTCAGGCCATGTTCTGCGGAACTGCAACAACAATTTTTTCAGGCGCTGTGGCTGAACGAATGCGTTTTGCATCATATTTACTGATTGCTATTTTTTTATCGACATTTGTTTACCCGGTTTATGGTCATTGGGCATGGAATGGTATTGAACAGTCTCAGCATTCAGGATGGTTGTCGGAAATTGGGTTTATTGACTTTGCAGGATCCACAGTTGTCCATAGTATTGGTGGATGGGTCGCCCTGGCAGCTTTAATTATTATTGGCCCGCGCGAAGGACGATTTGATAATAACAATCAAGCTGTTGAGATTACATCATGGAATATTCCACTTTCTGTTCTTGGTACATTGCTTTTGTGGTTTGGATGGTTTGGTTTTAATGCTGGAAGCACACTGGCGTTCAATGCAGAGGTTCCCGGCATTATTGTAAAAACCATGTTGGCTGGTGCCAGTAGTGCTGTCGTTTATTTATTGACAGGATGGTACATTTGTGGAATGCCCAGAATCAATTATTTAATAAATGGCTCTATTGGCGGCCTTGTTTCAATTACAGCATCTTGCCACTGTGTAAATGAAATCTCAGCGGTTGTAATCGGGATTATTTCAGCATGGGTTTGCATGGGAGCAGAGTTTTTGTTGCTCCGATACAAAATTGACGATGCTGTTGGCGCTGTTCCAGTTCATCTTGGATGTGGTATTTGGGGGACACTTGCTGTTGCGATATTCGGGAAGACATCATTTTTTGGAAATGATTTGAGTCGTCTGGCTCAATTCGGTGTTCAATCACTGGGGATATTCATTGCTTTTATTGTGGCATTCCCATTATCAATCCTGTTTTTGTGGATAATCGACAAAAAATTTCCTTTAAGAGTTGACAAAGAAGATGAATTTATCGGGTTGAATGTTTCTGAACATGGTGCCAAAACTGAAACATCCAGTTTGTTTTCCACAATGAATGAACATGAAAAAACAGGAGATTTGTCCCTTCGCGTACCGGTTGATCCATTTACAGAAGTTGGCCACATAGCAGAAAAGTACAATAGCGTTATGGGAGCCCTTCAGCAACAAAGGGCTTATTTCAAACAATTATTTGAAAATTCACCGCAAGCTATTGTGATCATCAATGGGAATGGTGAAATTATTTCGATCAACAAAGGATTTGAAAATTTGTTCGGGTTTACTTCAGATGAGGTTAAATTAAAGATGAACAGAGAATTGATCGTGCCAGAAGATCGGGTGAATGAAATTCGCACGATTAATCAAACAGTTCTTAATGGAAAAACAATCCACAAAGAAACGATAAGAAAAAATAAAAAAGGGCGATTAATTCCAGTCTCAATGATGGGTTATCCTATTAAAATTGATAATCAAATTGATGGCATTTTTTACATTTACAATGATATATCTGAAAAAAAAGCCTTTGAAGAGGAACTGTATCACCAGGCATTTTATGATGCTCTAACAGGTCTTCCCAATCGTGCGTTGTTTATGGAACGACTGAATCATGCCATTGAAAGAAGAAAAAGGAGAAACGATTATCAATACGCATTGATTATGTTTGATCTCGATCGTTTTAAACGTGTAAATGATTCTTTAGGTCACCAGGTGGGTGATGAGTTGTTAAAGCAAATGGCATCACGTTTTAAAGATTGTATTCGATCGGTTGATACTGTTGCACGCCTTGGAGGGGATGAATTTGCAATAATTGTAGAAGAATTTTTTATCAAAAAAGACGTGATCAATGTCGCACGTCGCATTCGCAATGTTGCACAAGAACCTGCATATATTGAAAATAACGAAATATATGTGAGTGCAAGCATTGGTATTGTGTTAAAGGTTAATGATTATTCCAATGCTGAAGACTTGCTAAGAGATGCAGACATTGCCATGTATCGCGCGAAAGATTCTGGAAAAGCGTGTTTTAAGATATTTAACAAAAAAATGCATGAACAGGCGCTGGAATCTGTAGTGATTGAAAATGAACTCAGAAATGCCATCGCAAAGAATAAATTAAGACTTCATTATCAGCCAATAATAAAAACAGGTTCTGAAAAAATTGAAGGGTTTGAAGCATTGGTGAGATGGGTTCATCCAAAGCATGGCATACTGTCGCCGGGAAAATTTATTCCCCTTGCTGAAGAAACAGGGCTGATTGTCCCTTTAGGACGATGGGTAATATCTGAGGCATGTCAACAAATAAAACGATGGAATGATATTTCGTCAGAATATAGAAACCTGTCTGTGAGTGTCAATGTTTCAAGTAAACAATTCATTCAGCAGGATTTTATTGAATATATCGCTTCTGTCTTGAACAAATATAATTGTCCGCCAAACCAGCTAAAAATAGAACTAACAGAAAGCGTTTTAATGGATTACGCAGAATCATCCATCGAAAAAATGAATGCATTGAAAAATATGGGCATTCGGTTGGTTATTGATGATTTTGGCACGGGGTATTCTTCATTGTCATATTTAAATCGATTTCCTATTGATGGCTTAAAGATTGATCGTTCCTTTATTTCTAGCATGAATGCATCTGATGAAGATATGGAGATTGTTAAAACCGTGTTATCTTTGGCAAAACATTTAAAACTTGATGTGGTTGCCGAAGGTGTTGAAGAACAAGATCAGCTATCGGTATTAAAAGCATTATCCTGTGAATTTGCACAAGGATTCTATTTTTCCAGGCCGCTTGAAGAAAAACGTGCATCCGAATTTTTGTCACAAACAGTGTTTGGATGACATGATATCGAAGATTGAACAATTT
>Ga0272440_1004430_pt1 | contig 10013 bp, 2 predicted proteins | sample SSMMMBAug17_FD_192440 | JGI IMG/M metagenome (GOLD analysis project Ga0272440, IMG submission 192440) | Marine sediment archaeal communities from Little Sippewissett salt marsh, Falmouth, MA, United States - SSM-MMB-Aug17 | ecosystem: Environmental > Aquatic > Marine > Wetlands > Sediment ... | reverse complement strand
GTTTCTTCGTCTTAAATATCGTTTTCATTTTTCTCCACTCCAGCTTAAAAGTAAATTTGATGATGAATTATTGATAACTTAGTTCAAGATTTTATGTCAAGTTAATTTTTGGAAAGTGGTACAAAAATATGACCATTAAAGGGCTTGTCTTTCTATCGCCTTATGCCACTTGCGGGAGATCAAATGCTAAAGAATGAACGTTTTTAAATAGGCGATCATAAATTTATGGGTATCTCGTAGTAAATATTTTGTTATTCTCCTGATTGGTCGAATCTTATGTTCGCCTTCAAACAAAAACCGAACCCAAACCGATATCCGAAAGCAATGTAGGGCGAACCTTATGTTCGCCCTCCTGACAACAATCGTTTGCGAACCTATGACCGAAGGCAAACGTTTCTAATTCATTCTCGAACATAGGTTTGATACCTGTTTTTGTCCGGAGGGCGAACATAAGGTTCCCCCCTTCATTGCTTTCGGATATCGGTTGGATTTCGATGCCTACAATATTTCCAAAAATTACGACCACTTAGGAATGATCAGAAAATAATAAAATTGCCCGAAGGGCATTTTTGTTCCGCATTATTCAATACCTGTTGATTCGTTTTTGAACCATAATTACACTGAAGCAGATGAATAAGATGAAATAAAGACACTTTAAATTCATCTTATTCATCTGCTTCAGTGTAATTATGGTTCAGAAACGAATCAACAAATATTGAATAATGAGGAACTTATTTTCAGCGCTTTCCAAAGTATATGCATAAAAATATGAATCCTTATCGGTTCAACCACAAGCGCAACATTGATATTAATTTATCAGGATAGACCGGCTTGGACATATAGTCATCAGCACCTGCCTGAATACATTTATCTCGATCTTTTTTCATTGCCTTTGCAGTCAATGCAATAATGGGAACCTTTTGATATCCTGGTTTTTCACGAATTCGTTTAATGGCATCATATCCATTCATTTCTGGCATCATGATATCCATGAGTATCAAGTCAATATCCGAATGATCAGATAGACATTTCATGCCCTCTTTTCCATTACGCCCAACAACCACTTTTGATCCACGTGCTTCTAATACACTGGTGATTGCAAACACATTGCGCATATCATCATCGACCAGCAGGAACTTTTTTCCAACGAGAATCTTATCTTTGTTATGCATGAGCTGAGCCTGTTCATTGCGATTAACCTGTTTTAAGCGATGAAAAAACAGAAGGGTTTCATCAGTGATACGCTCCATGACATTAAATTTTTGTTGTTGAATTTCTCCATCCTGATCCATTACCGGAATGATCCATTCCTGTTCCCAAATATCAGCATCAGTGATAAAAAGTGTTGGGATTTTTGCTTGATTTGCATTTTGCGCCAATTGATCAATATGCTGAATATTTTTAATTGCCTGATATGAGGTATCAAGGATGATCAGACGAATTGTATGCGTCTCAATATACGTTGAAGCTTCTAATATATCAGATAGATGAATACAGCTTAAGTGGAAATTCGTTTCAAGTTGTTGACGTAAGGCGCTATCTTCTTTACGAATAATCAAGGCGTTTTGAATATCATCGTCACACAACAAATTCATTGACTTGATGACAGATTGAAAGGATTTACCTGTGCGATCATTTTTCAAAAAAAACATTCGCATATTCTGATCGCTTGTGTCCAAATGAAGGCCTGAGACCCAATGCACAGGTATTTCTGCCAGTTCTTTTGTTTTTTGCAGTTGAATATACATGAACCAGCATGTCCAGGCAGGTAATCCCAGGTCTAGAATAATTCCGCTGGGAATAGATTGATTACAATTTTCAATCGCTAATTTTGATGATTTCACTATTTCTGGAACAAATTTTTGTTTTTCAGCGATTGACTGAACATGTTCGGCAATTTTGTGATTGTTGGATACGATCAGTATCTTCACTTCTGTTGCAGGTTTTTCATGCATTAGGGGCTCTGAACTCGTTTCTACTGATGTTATTGCATTATCCGCCATTATAGTATCCGGTTTACTTTCTAGCATTTCAATCTGTGGACGAAATTCTTGGGGGTCAGATGAAAAAGAAACGATAACCTGTGGCCAATCTTTTGGAAGTTTTTCTGGCACAACAACACAAAATTTCGACCCTTTTCCAAGCTGACTCTCCAGATACACATTTCCTCCTAACAGATAAACCATTTTTTTTACAATAGATAATCCCAAGCCTGTCCCCCCATATCGACGCTTGGTTGTGCCATCTCCTTGATGAAATGCTTCAAAAATATTGTCTTGCTTATCTTCAGGGATGCCGATGCCAGTGTCTTCAATTTCAAAAAGAATTAAATCATCAATGTCAAATGTGTATTTATTATAAGAACAATGGGGTTCATCAGGTCTTTGAATGGTCAGCGATACTTTTCCTTCTTGAGTGAACTTAAATGCATTGGATAAAATATTTTTCAAAATTTGCTCTAATCGGAGTTGATCAGTGAACATTTGTGCCGGTAAATTGGATAAAATTGACGTTTTGAACTCTAGTTTCCTTTGATTTGCAACAGGTTCAAAGGTTTTTTTCAGGCTTGATACAATATCTTGCAAATTAAAATGTTCTGGATATAGTTCCATTTTTCCGGATTCGACTTTGCTTAAATCCAGGACTTCGTTGATCAAATTAAGCAAGTCTGTGCCACACAGATTGATTGTATTGGCAAATTCTTTTTGTTTGTCGGTTAAATTTTTTTCCCTGTCTTCTGCAATGATGCCGGACAACAATAAGATACTGTTTAAAGGAGTTCTTAATTCATGGGACATATTCGCCAAAAATTCAGACTTATATTGATTGGCTCTTTCCAGGTCGCGTGCTTTTTGTTCAATAACTTCCTGCTGGGCTTCAAAGGTTTCATTTTTTTTCGAGATCGCTTCCTTTTGCTTTTCAAGCAATTGGGCCTGTTTTTCCAATGCTTTATTGCTCTGGCTTAATTCTTCATGTTGTTGTTGAAGGTTGGCTTCTGACTTTTGAAGCTTTTTGGTTTGTTCTTCAAGATCATCATAAGCTTGTCGCAATTCTTCCTGTTGAACTTTCAGTTCTTCAGATTGATTTTGAGAGTGTGCCAGTAAAGAGGACATTCGTGTCCGCGCTTTTGATGTATTGATTGCCACTGCAATATTTTCAGAGATAATATTTATAAAATCTAACTGAACCTTTGTAAAGGCTTTCACAGAACCAAGTTCCATTACGCCTAACACCAAATCTTGATACGTCAAGGGAACCACAGCAAATGCCTCCGGATGTTCTTTACCCAAACCGGATTGCATATAAATATAATTATGGGGTAATTCATTAAAAATAATCATCTTTTTTTCTAATGCCGCCTGACCAATCAAGCCTTCTCCCTGTTCAAATACATTATTAAGCGCTTTCCGATTTGAATAGGCGTAGCTGGCGACCAGCCTGTATTTTGTGTCTTTTTCAATATAAAACGTCCCTACAGGTGCATTGAGATAATCGCACAAGAAAAAAATGATCCCTTCAGCAAGGGTTTGAATATCTTGCTCTCCCCTTAAACGCACATTTAATTCAGTTTGTCCGGTTTTGATCCAGTTTTGATTTGCATTTTCTTCTGTGGCCCGTCGCAGTGTTTGGGTCATTTGATTAAATGCGTTAATCAGTCTTTTATCTTCAGTATGCGCATCAATTGTAACAGAATAGTCGCCTTTGGATATTTTTTCTGCCAGATTGACCAACTTCATTTCATTGGAAATATTCATGATAAATTTCATGATCCCAATCACTTGATTGTTCGCATCATGAATGGGAAGATTGGTATATCGAACTGGAATAGAGGTATTATTAATGTAAACATTGGTTATGGTAGTAAGGGGCATATCATTTTCAATTACACGATATGCTTTACATTGACCTGACTTACATTGATCTGTATTCATTAAATTTTTACATTTCATTCCAAGACATTTTGAAACAGGCTCTTGGAACATCTTTTCTGCGGCATAATTCATATAGTCTATTTCAAGGCTTCGTGTTAGTGTAATAATCGGTACTGGCACATTATTAAGAAAGGTGAGATGACGTTCCGCAATCAACCCCGATTCCTTGACTTTTTGACGTAATTTTTCCACAGCATCGCCCATAGAACCTAAAGGTGGAGATGTTGAAAAAAACTTTGAAAAATCTCCCTGGCTGATCGCAAGACAGACCTCCCGCAATTGAATTAACTGATTCATCAAGGTTTGAAATGAAATAAACAGGCCCTGAATGGTTTTGTTGCTCGTATGTATTTCTCGAGTTTCCATGCTTCCAGAAGACACTTCACTGATCCACTGGCTAAGGGTTAACAGATGCATGGAGGCTTCATGCATAATCCCATTGACAAGAAAGAGGGTCAGAATGCCGGATGTCAGAAAGGCAAGGAGTATGCCCCATTTTGAGTATGGCAGAGTAAAAATTAGGATGATCATTGGAATGGTGACATTGAGAAATAATTTAAAAAATAACCGAAGCCGTGGATTATTCCAAACAGATGGGTTTTTGTTCGCTCTATGATTGTTCCTTTGCATTTTTTTCTCCTTTTTCTGACTGTGTGGTTTGTTGACATACTTTTTTAAACATGATGCATGCATTCTCCAGTTTATCACAGAGAAAATCTAATGCATCTGTTTTTTGGGCCTTGATATGAGATTCAATTTCTTTTGATATGGCATACAACTGAAGGGCATCCACTGCTGAAGAAGAACTTTTTAAGGCATGTACATCAATCAATAATTTATTGAGCTTCTTTTCTTGAATATTTCGTTTGATCTTATGAAAATATTCATCCATATCCTTTTCAAAAGAAGTCAGTAATTCACAACATAAAGCAGAATCTCCTTCCATGCGACATAATAAGGTTTGATATTTCAGAGGCGGAACATCAGACGCATTCAGTGAAATCGGATCAACATTGAAAACCCTGGGACAAAATTTTTCAATTTTTTCTATAAAGTCAAATAATTGAAAGGGCTTTACAACAAATCCATTCATCCCCGCCGCTATACAGGTTTCACGATATTTGTTTTCGCTGTGTGCTGTCAATGCAATAATAGGAATAGTTGGGTTCAGTACTGTGGATTTTTGGGGGTCACGAATTCTTTTAGCCGCTTCAATGCCGTCCATTTCAGGCATTTGAATATCCATAAACACAATATCAAATTCTTGAGTACCCAAAATCTCTATCGCTTTAATTCCATCGTTAACTGTTGTCACAGAATATCCGGCACGTTCCAACAAGCGTTTCGCAGCCAGACGATTGACATGATTGTCTTCTACCAATAGAATTTCTTGATTTGTGTGATCATGCGCTTTTTGGGACTCCTTGACCTGTGGGTTTCTTTTTCCATGATCAGTTCCCTTGTCGTCTGTGAATAATTTTTCAAATAAATGTAACAATAATGTCCATTTCACCGGTCGAGTGAGTATGCCATCATTTTTAATGACATTGAGGCTGAATTCTGCGTTAGGCTTTCCCAGCCGTGGCATAACGATTCGTTTCATTTTTGGAAAAAACGTGTCTATGTACGTTGCCAGCTTTTCTGCTTCGGCCAGATGCGTTTGATTATCGATAATAACTGCATGAAAAGCCATTTTTTTCGTCTGTGCCTTTTGAATCAATTGTTGCGCATCATGAAAATTTGTTGCAAACTGGGGGTTGCATCCAAGCGCATTGAGATATGACTTGAGCCCACGTTGACAGTTCGCCTGGGGTGCGAATAGCAGAATAGATACATGTTTGAACATACCACTTTCAAGCGGTTGTTGTTTAGATACACGGATAAATGGCATGATCAATGAAAAACAAGACCCTTTCCCTGGCTCGCTTTTTACCTGAATCTTTCCCCCCATCATTTCGCTTAATTCTTTGGATATGGCCAGGCCCAAACCTGTTCCACCATATTTTCGAGTTGAAGATCCATCAAGTTGTGTAAATGATTTGAACAAAATGTGTTTTCGATCATTTGGAATCCCTATTCCTGTATCAATAACATCAAATACCAGTGGGGACTTTTGAGATGAGGGTTCTTTGGCATACACATGAACAAACACAGAGCCTTTTTCAGTAAATTTAATAGCATTTCCAATTAAATTGATCAAAATTTGACGTACTTTGATTGGATCACCCAATAATAATCGGGGGGTGGATGGGGTAAACAGGAAATCAAAATCCAGGTCTTTTTCATGGGCTTTAATTGAAAGCAAGTCCATAAGTTCTTCGATAATTTGGAGTAAATCAAATTGAATATTTTCAACAACCATTTGACGGGCTTCCAGTTTTGAAAAATCAAGAATATCATTGATCATTGATAAAAGAGATTCTGCAGAGAGGAACGTCATCTTTAAGTATTGACGCTGTTCATCAGAAAGGTCTGTATCCAGTAGAAGGCTGGTCATCCCCATAATACCTGTTAATGGGGTACGAATTTCATGGCTTACATTGGCCAGGAATTCTCCACGAGATCGGTTGGCTTCATCTACCTGAATGGCCATGTGACCTGATAATTGAATCATTTTTTTCAGTTCACAATTTTTTTCTTCCAGCTCCAGCCGGGAGGCCTCTCGAATATCTGCCAATTGAAATCGCATAATGGTATGTCCAATATTTCTTGTGGCAGATGCAAGGATTGAAATTTCTGACTCTGACCATTCATATTTTTGCTGACAATCTTCGAAATCAATCATCCCCCAAAATCGTTTTTCTACAAAAATTGGGATAATTAAAATCGTCTGAACATTCATTCTGCTCAGCATGCTGACATCATTGTCAGAAAACGTATGAATTGGGCCATAGATGATATCCCCTTTTTCCAACCGGCTGAGCCAATCGTTTTCCATGTTCTCTTGAAAAAAATGCTCACCGGGATTGAGCAATGTATATTTTTGCTCACGAATCCATTCATAACAAAGGCTGGGCAAACAATAGAAGTCATCTTGACTCTGTCGTTCATAAATAAAGACACGATCTACATCAGCCGCCTTTCCAAGGCAAGAAAGGGCAGCGGTTACGCCATCAGAACAACAGTTCGCAGTTAATAAGCAATCTGCTGCCCTCCTGGCACCTGATAAGAGGGTATCGCGGCGACGTAAAATACTTTCGGTTTTTTTCAAACCGGCCAGGGCATTGTTACATATTTTTCTATCGTGTTCAACAATTCGTTGTTTGCGATACAGTTCAATAAACACATTGACTTTACAGCGAAGTATTTCAGGATTGAGCGGCTTAAATAAATAATCCACTGCACCGGTTTTATAGCCTTTAAACACATGGCGGGGTTCTTTGTTAATGGCTGTAATAAAAATAATAGGAATATGTCTGGTTTGGCAACTGCTTCGCATCAGATCAGCTACTTCAAATCCATCCATTTCAGGCATTTGAACATCCAGCAAAACAAGTGCGATTTCATGACGAAGCATTAGTCCCAGGGCTTCATTCCCTGAGAGGGATTTCATGATATTCAGTTCAGGAGATTTAATGAGGTTTTCCAGGGATAATAAATTTTCTGGTCGATCATCAACCAGAAGCACATTTATGGGTACATTAAAGTCTGTTTCCATGATTGCCTCTCAAAAAAGAAAATTATTGATATAACCAGACACGCAACATGGACAGGAGTTTATCTGGCTCAATTGGTTTGCACATATAGTCATTGGCACCTGCTTCAATACATCGGTCACGATCGCCGCGCATGGCTTTGGCTGTCAAAGCAAGGATTGTAATATCTTGATATTTCTTTGTTTTTCGAATTCCCCGCATGGCCTCATAGCCATCCATTTCAGGCATCATCATATCCATAATCACCAAATCGATATTTTCATGTTGGTCGAGTTTTTCCAGAGCTTCGCGACCATTTTCAGCAACAATGATTTGCAGCCCTTTTTCTTCAAGCACACTTGATACAGCAAACACATTGCGCATATCATCATCTACCAACAAAATCGTTTTATCTTTCAACATGGCATCCCGATCATGTGTTGCTGGCTCTTTTGAAACAATCGGTTTGGGGAGTTGTGTTTTGACCTGATGTAAAAATAGCATGCTTTCATCCAAAAGCCTGTCAAAGGATTCAGAGGTTGATTCATTAATAATAATTCGTTGCGCATATTCTTCCAGTGCTTTGGTTTCATCAGGTGTAAGGCTTTTATTGGTAAAAATGATCACCGGTATATGTTTGATATCCGAATCTTCCCATATTTTCTTCAATAATTGAATGCCTGGCATATCGGGTAGGTCAACATCAAGAATTAAACAGTCAAAGGTTGCAGAAGATAACATTTCATAAGCTTCTTTTGCAGAAGAAACAGCAGCGGTTAAAAGAACATTATTGCTGATACTTTCTACAATGCTCATGCACATGGCCTCATCATTGATTGCCACTAAAAGATTCTTAATGGTTTTTGAAATGTACATCTCAATATGTTGAAAAAGTTCATCCAGTTCTTTCTTATCAATAGGTTTATTGAGATAACCGACTGCGCCCCTTTTTAGGGCCTCTTTTTGACGTTCCGGTGTGGCACAGGTGATAAAATGGACTGGAATATGACGTAAGGCATCATCCTTTTTTATTTTTTCCAATACCATCCAGCCATCCATGCCTGGCAGCATGACATCCAAAAAAATAGCATCTGGCTTGAACTCGTGGGCGTATTCCAGCCCTGTTTCGCCATCAGATGCAATCATGCTTTCAAAACCTTTTTCTGCCGCCATTTCATTGAGATATGTGGCAAAGCTCTGATCATCTTCAATAATGAGCAAGGTTTTTTCATCGCGATAATCCTGGCGTTTATTCTCTTGAAGGGATTCCTGGATTTCATTATCATGAATTGTTTCTTGTTTTGAAGGCAAATTGGAGGCTATTTGGAGAGTAGATTGCGTTTGTGGCTCGACCTTTTTGCTCTCAGGTTTTTTTTTCAATATTTCGTTAGTGGGAGCATGCTGATTTTCAGCATCCTTGGAATCATTGCAATCCACAATTTTAATGTCTTTGAATTGCAAAGGCAAAAAGAATGTAAACGTGCTACCTTTACCAGGTGTACTTTTCAGATGAATATCTCCGCCCAGAATGCGGGCAAATTCTTTGGCAATTGATAATCCAAGCCCCGTCCCACCATATTTACGCTTGGTAGTCCCATCAGCCTGACGAAAGGCTTCAAAAATTAGATGTTTCTTATCATCACGAATGCCTTCCCCAGTGTCAATCACTTGAAATGCAATTGTTTTATCCGGATCCAATCCCTCTGGAACATCAGCTAGTCCCTTTGCCGAATCAACGTTTAAGGAGACCTTTCCTGAGACAGTAAATTTAAATGCATTGGATAACAGGTTTTTGATGACCTGTTCTGCTTTTTGTATATCTGTGTGCATATGAAGCGGTAATTCTGGATTGACTGTAATTTCAAAGTCTAATTTTTTTTCTGTCGCCGATGGGGTAAACAATTGCTCCATTTTTTTGGCAATCATTTGAATATGAATATCTTGGAGGTGAAGTTCCATTTTTCCGGATTCTACTTTCGCCAGGTCAAGAATTTCATTGATCAGATCTAAAAGGTCATTACCGCAGGAATAAATCGTCCCTGCAAATTTGCTTTGTTTATCGGTGAGATTGCCATACTTATTTTCTGAAAGGAGCCTTGACAGCAAAAGAATACTGTTTAATGGTGTTCGTAATTCATGAGACATATTGGCCATGAACTCTGATTTATATCGGCTGGCAGTTTCAACCTCCCTGATTTTTTCCTGAATCGTTTTTTGCGCGCGCTCTAACTCGTTATTTTTTTCTTCGATACTGGCCTTTTGTTTTTCCAATATAGCTTTTTGTTGTTCGAGCATTTCATTGGTATGACGAAGTTCTTTCTGCTGAACTTCCATTTCTTCCTGCTGCGCTTGGAGTTTCGCTTGAGATTCCTGAAGAATCTGCGTTCGCTCTTCAAGTTCTTCGTTACTTTGGCGAAGTTCGTCTTGTTGTTCCTGAAGCTGTTCT
>Ga0272440_1004429_pt1 | contig 10019 bp, 3 predicted proteins | sample SSMMMBAug17_FD_192440 | JGI IMG/M metagenome (GOLD analysis project Ga0272440, IMG submission 192440) | Marine sediment archaeal communities from Little Sippewissett salt marsh, Falmouth, MA, United States - SSM-MMB-Aug17 | ecosystem: Environmental > Aquatic > Marine > Wetlands > Sediment ... | reverse complement strand
AACACCTGCATCAAATATTACTCAAATGTTTAATAAAGGGGCTAGTATTTCAACAAAAGCTTTGATGCGCCAGACAGATGAAATTCAGCAGCAGATTCCACAAAAGGATAATTTTTCAGGTCTCTCAAAAGCAATAATTATTCATCAAAGAAAAAATGATAAAGCCAGTAATAGAAAAGTACCTGAATCGTTTCAGGCATTAAAAAGAATAAAAGCTCATCAAATAAACACCCTCTTTTTTCAAACTGAACATCAACAAAATAAGCAACAAACACACCCATTGCCTGTCATAACACCCAATCAGGATTTTCATGTAAATCAAAAAGAATTATCGTCCACAATTGCATCACAAGATGTTTTTGGGAAAATCAATGAAACCCAAATGCAAGACCTTGGGGTTGAAGTGTCCAAACAACTAAAATCAGGATCTCAGGATGCTCTTCAGGAAGCCTCTCCAAATATTAAAGTAACAACAGATAATTCAAAAAACGTCTCAAATATGATAAGACCTACTATCAAAATAACAAATAATATTGATACAAGTCCACTACTTGTTCAGGATCCACAAGTTATTCCTAAAGAAGTTGTTAATGGTGTTAATCAGGATATGGGCAAAGCGCTTAAACCTGGATTTGAAAAAGAACTACTCAACTATCAAATGGCCAAAACAAACTATGAAAAAGCATCTCAAAAAGAATTTGAATCTACAAAAAAATCCATACATCATTTAAATATTCAGGCAAAAGAAAGCCAGTATAAAGAACAAAAACAATTACGCCATAATGTTTCAAACTATCAACAAGAATGGAGAAATAGAATCATTCAGGTTGATAATAAATTCCAAAAAAAAGCTGAAACTGAAAACCAGTCTTACCAGAAACAGATTACAGTTGAACAGGAAAAAGGACAAAAGGAGATAGAAAATCACTATATTGAAGCTGAAATACAGGTAGAAAAAGAAATTCAAAAGGCAGAAAAAAGTGTTGAGCAGGAAGAGAAAAAAAGTGGTGATCAAAAAGAAAAGAAAGGCTTTTTTTCAACTACTGGCAAATTGATTACAACAGCACTGACTTCAATAAATGACGCATTAAAAAAAGCAGTAACATTCATTTTCAATCAATTAAAAGAAACAATAAAGCAAATATTTGAAGGTGCGAAACAACTGGTAGTTCGTGCAATCACCAAAACACGAAAAATAATTAATACCCTGATCAATTCAACAGGCTTGATTTTAAATAAATTGATTAAACTTGCTTTTGCTTCTTTTCCGGAAATTGCCCAACAGATGACTGCAAAAATTGATAGCGCCTGTAAAATTTCAAATCAAAAACTCATTCAAATTGAACACTCATTACGAAATCAAACAACCCGCTCATTAAATTTTCTTTCAAAGAGTATTCAAAGTGCTTTAAATACAGTGCAATCAACATACATGGTTGCTTTAAATTCCATCGGAATGATGATTCGGGGTGAATTTAAACAATTAAGCCAGTATATTTTTCAATCGACTCTTCGTTTCATCGGCAAGAACTTACAATTATTCATGACATCTTTGGGAATAAACAATGAAGCAATGAATAAAATTATAGAAAACCCGCAAAAGTTTATTTATAATTTTTTTAAATCAGTTCATTTGGGCGTTAATAATTTTATCAGTCATATTTATACTCATTTAAAAGGTGGTTTATTTTCATGGATGTTTGGTGTGCTGGAAAACATTCCAATTCAATTTCCACAAAAATTTGACTTAAAAGGCATTTTTTATCTTGCGGCCCAGATATCTGGGTTAACATGGGAGGCAATTCGAGCACAAATTGTTAAACGCCTTGGACCTGATGGTGAATATATATTAAATAAGTCTGAAACTGCTGTTGATACCATTCAGGAATTATCCATTCATGGTCCTATCGCGATCTGGAATAAGATTAAAGAAGGACTTGTGGGCATGAAACAAATGTTTTTTGATACAATGATCGGTTGGCTGAAGCAAACAATCGTATTTAGAGCATTTGAAAAAATATTGTCTATGATAAACCCGGCTGGCATCATTGTTCAGGGCATTATGGGGATAAAAAATCTGGTAATGTTTCTTTATGAAAATTATCAGCGATTCAAAAATTTTCTACAGCTCGTTTATCAATCCCTATCAAGTATCATTCATGGCAAAATATCTGTTGCTGCAAATTATATTACAGATTCTTTGGCAAAAACTGTTCCAATTGTAATAAGCTTCCTTGCACGTCTTCTGGGGTTACATAATATTACAAAACCCATAACAAAAATAATAAAAAAAGTAAGCAAACCTGTTCGTAAAGTAAGAGATAAAACGATTGCATTCGCGGTTCGAAAAATTCAGACTTTTATGAAAAAAGCTAAGAAATCGTTTCAATTTGTTGGTAAAAAAGTGAAGAAAGTCCGAAAAAAAATAGTTGCCACTATATCAAGAATATTAAAACTGAGAAAAAAATTTAAGGGAAAAGATAATAAACAACACCAACTATTTTTTGAAGGAAATGAAAGAAATGCAACATTAATGATTGCGAGCCGAAAAAAGCCTTATGAAGATTATGTTGATAACATTGTGATAGGGAAGGGACAATCTCATCTATCAGCATTACAAAAAAAAGCAAAACAAATTATTCAAAACATTAAAATTGAAATTGGCAAGTCAAATAAAAATAAAAAAACAGATACGGAAAAGAAAAAGAAAGAACGAAAAGATATAATAGATGAAAAACTGGAACAATTAAAAGAATTAACGACTAAACTCTTAGGAAATGTACCACAATCAGAAAATCCAAAATACTATAAGGTTAATAAAAATTTTTTTGGTATTAAAGCTGAAATAAAAAAACTAACCAAAAATGAGCCAAAATCAGGCTTAGGTTCAAGCCCCAGTACAGGGAAACACCCCACATATGATATATTGAATAAACGAAGACATCGAGGAGAAAAAAACTCATTTTATTATGTTAGGGGTCATTTATTAAATGATAATTTATATGGAAAAGGTGAATGGAAAAATATGACGCCACTTTCTAGAACAGGTAATAAGAAACATGAGATTGAAGTTGAATCAAAAGTTAAAAATGTTGTATCTTTAGGAGGTATTCTTTACTACTCAGTACAAGCTGTATACAAAAAGACTCGCAAAAATAAAAATAACCTCATTCAACAGTTTAAAGAAAAAGATGGAAAAAATGATCAGGTTTTGAAAACACAAATTGTAAAATGCGAAGATGATGTTCCTGACTATTTGAAATGTGAGGCTAAATCGTTAGAAGAAAGTCCAGTAAAATGGAGTCTAATTAGAAATGTTGAAAATCCTATTGATAGGAAATATGAAGATTATATATTGAAAAATAGTCGCCCTGCACCATCTGTAATAAAAATAAACTCTCCAAAAACAAAAATAGAAGATTACGAAACACTTCCTGGAATAGGTCCTGAAATCGCAAAACAATTAAAAAAAGAAATTGAAGAAAAACAAGGAAATATTCCAAATAAAATAGTTGTAAAAGATTATAATGATTTAATAAATCTTAAAATTGGAATTGGTTATAAAAAAATTGCCGCATTAAAAGAATTTGATGAAAGAATGAAGAAAGATTTTGGTTTTAGATGTATTGATTTTAAAAGCATATAATAATATGAATTATAAGATTTAATCATGATAGAAGCATACCAGAATACATATCAACACATCCAGGATGAACTCATTCTGGTCGATTTGTATCTTCACAAAAAAACAATACAAATTATACAGATCAATGAAATGGCGCCTGAAAACAATCTATTAAATGGATTGTTTATTACACCCCAAAAAATGAATCTTTTAATGAATGGGCAATCTGTTGCAAATGATTGGTTTGATTTATCAATTCAAACGCATAGGCATGACCCGGAAATAGAGCTAATTAACAAAGCCATTGATATACAAAAAAACAATATTCGTATTAGAATAAAAGATAGTTTACAAAAAGGCGTTGATCTGACGCTTTTTAATATAAAACAATTATTTGGTCTGAATGATGAAGAGTATTTGATTTTAAATATTTGTCTTGCGATCCAGGTTTTTCCACAATATGAGAAGGTTTTCACCTATCTCCACGATAATGCCAGTCGAAAACTACCCAGTATTGATCTCGTGTTGAATATACTCCACAGCACTTTTGAAAATAAAATTTCATCAAAAGATTATTTTTCTTTTAAAGAACCATTGCTCGCCAATAATCTCATAGAATTGATCAATGACCCCTATGAAAAAAACAATCCTTCATCAATACGTCAATTTAGAATAAATGACAGAATATATAATTATATATGTAACATAAAAGGAGAACAAAAAGAGCTGGCAAATCTTATTCAAGTTCTTGAAATAGACAAATTTTCGCAATATTTATCAAGTATCTATGATGATGATCATTCAAAAAAAATCAGACACTTTATTGAAAACAACATGGGTTCATTTATGAATAATGATCAGTCCTATGCCTTTTATTTTTATGGCCCTTATGGATCAGGAAAAAATGAAACAGCCATATCAATTGCGCAATTATTAAATAAACCTTTAATCAACATCGATATGAACAGGGTATGCGCGAGCAGCTCGAAAAAAGACAATGATTTTGAGTTAATGATTAGAGAAAGTGTTTTGTTAAATGCGATTATGTATTTTTTCAACATTGAAATAATATTTGAAAACCAGGATAACCTTGTTATTAAAAAAATATTTTTTGATACATTATCCAATTATTCGAGGTTAACAATAATTGCTTCCAACAGAAAGTTTGATATTCGGTCTGAATTTGAAAATAAACAATTATATGAAATAGATTTTGAAGTTCCGGGTTACCATAAAAGACAGATGTATTGGCAAAACTATTTAAATCAAAGATCAATTATAGAAGATTATCAAATATCTGAAAATGTAAATATACAATATCTGGCAGGAAAATTCAAATTTACAAAAGGGCAGATAAAGGATGCCATTAAAGCTGCACTGACTTCTGCAAAATGGAAATCAGATAACCAGAAAGTTATACATGAACAAGAACTCTTTCAGGGATGTCATCTTCAATCAAATCAGGAACTTCAATCATTGGCTAAGAAAATTACCACACATTATACATTGGATGACATTATATTGCCAGAAGATCAGAAAAACCAAATTGATGAAATTATACAATGTGTAAAAAACAAAAATATTGTTTATGATGAAATGGGCTTTGGAAATAAAATGTCCTATGGAAGGGGGCTCAACATTCTGTTCAGTGGGCTTTCAGGAACAGGGAAAACAATGGCAAGTGCAATCATCGCAAATACCCTTAATCTGGAAATTTTTGAAATCAATATATCTCAAATTCTAAGTAAATTTGTAGGCGAAACAGAAAAAAGAATCGCCGATATATTTAATTCCGCCAGAAATGCTGTTATTTTTTTTGATGAAGCCGACGCTTTATTTGGTAAGCGCACAAAAATTAAAGATGCGCATGACAAATATGCAAATATTGAAACAAGCTTTCTTTTAAGAGAGATAGAAAAATATGAAGAAGGCTGTGTATTGCTAGCAACAAACAGAAAAGACAATGTGGATGAAGCGTTTACAAGACGAATGGATTTTATTGTCGATTTTCCATTTCCAAATACACAGGATCGTTTAAAAATATGGCATAATATTTTTCCAGAAGAAACACGTATAGATACCAATATAGACTTCGATTTTTTAGCTGAAAAATTCAACCTTTCCGGAGGAAATATTCAAAACGCTGCGATTGCTTCTGCATTTTATGCATCACAAAACGACAAAATAATAACAATGAAGCATATTATTAAAGCAATTAAACGTGAATATCAAAAAATGAATAAGCTATGCAATAAGAGTAGTTTTGGAGACTATTATGAATTGTGAAGCTATTACCATAGTAAAAAACGCCACTTAAATCACTTTCCCATTCCTAGTAAAAAATCTAAAGTGGTCTTTGACCACAATCATTATTAATTAAAAAAATGTAATAATGAATGTATATAGATCAAAAAATTATTGAGCAATATTGGATCTAATCTAATAACTCTTACGCTCAAAATAAACAATTCGGCTTTTATCTCCGCACTGCGGCGATAAAAGCCCGTCTCAAGTGATTTGCTCTAATCACTTAGTTAAGTCAATCCTTGTCCAGACAGCATCATGATCTGAAACTTCTCTGGAGAATCTTGAAATACCGGATTTAAGCATTCTGTCATATGCGAACTTACTCAATAAAATATGATCTAACTGTTGCTTTTTTGATTTGTATTCATAGGTCCATAATTTTTTTTCATCAAGATCAATTGTAGCGGACTCTAATTTGTAGCTCGAGTCTGTTTTGCCCTGAATAATATCAAGTGGAGAGCTTTTTGGGGTATCATTAAGGTCTCCTACTACAGCAACGAATGAGGGGTATTTCGTGTTGCCTTGTTCAACTCTTGGCAAAGTGAGACGACGAATGATTTTGGCCTGTGCCTGTCGTAACAATCTAGTCTTTTCGGGCCCACCGCGCTGAGATTTAAGGTGTGTTACAAAAAGAGTCAAGACGTTGTTGTCAACTTCAATATCTACTCGTAAGAATTTTCCCAAGCTACCAATCCGTGGTCGTTCTCTGTGATCAATATACTCTTGAGTGGTCTGGTCTAGCCTTGTAACAGGTTTTATTGCGGCAGGAAACTTGGAAATTACTGCAACATTTTGTCCTGTGTATGGATCTAAAGTATCGCTAGACCACCAATATTTGTAACCTGAGTCTATCTTGGACAACTTTTCAAGAAGTGGATCAAGGACAACCTTACCCTCGACTTCTTGTAGTGCTACAATGTCGGGTCCACCTGGACCAATTTCTTGAATAGAATTTGCCACTATTTCTATCTTTTTTTTTACACCTCCCTCTGGAAGCTTAGCACCCCATCTTTTTAAGGGAGCTTCGTTATCAAAGAGCCAGCAGGTGTTAAAAGTTGCAAGAGTAAAAGCCATTTTTATCCTCCTTTTTTATCCGAAATTAAGCCGATTGTGTTTTTGGTCAGCCTAAAGACGATTATGTTGCTGCTCAGCCGCTAATTATTTGCTGAGCCACTTGTTAAGATACTATTAAATCTTTTATCTATATCCCTACAACGTCACTTAAAATTGTAATTACAACAAATTCAATGGGTTACCAATAAATGCTATTTCCCTTGATATCTAATAACTTCAAATGCTTAACTTTTTATGTTGCGTTGTAGGGATATATACATATTAATCTCCAAAGCCTTTCTCTAAATCAATCTTATCAATTAACTCAGGAAAATCAATTAAAGGGTTCCGGTTACCTTGTGCCGAGAAAATAGTTTCATTGCGATGAAGCTCATATCTATCTACAGGGTATTGATGGTGCCAATTTATCAATATTTTCAATCTATTTTTTTGCAATTCTCTTGTCTCGTCACCAATTATTCCCGGGTAACGTAATAGAAAATAGAAGGTAGCTCTTGCAACAGCACCATGTCCTATTTCTGGCTCAAATTTGTTTCCCTCTCTCCGACCACATTGATATTGTGTAACCTCATCCATTGCACTGAATTGGAAATAAGGGATATTACCTCTAAAACTGTTGCATTTTGGGTCGCATGCAAACAGGTGGTGCAAGTCAGATCGCATAGGTTGTTTTTTATCAAACCATGACTGAGGGACAACATGCTCACAGTTGAAAGCTAATTGGGCTTCTAATAAATCAAGGGCATCTTCTTTGTCAATTTCTTTTACAATGTTTTGACTTTCAAGTTGTTCCAAGAAAACTTCCTGGTGTTCTTCTATCAAGATCATTTCCCTACGAATCGCCTCAACAGGATCAATAGTAGATCCTGAATAAATATTTCTCAAATACCCACCTTCTCTCCGGTCAACAATCGGATAAAGATATTGCCATCTCGCTTGCTTATAAGACAATATTTTATTATGTGTATTTTTAAGGTGAATAGATAAAGATTTGAACAACTCTTGTGGAGATTGTCCAAAATCAATTGTAGAATAATATTTTTCTCGATTAAGTGCATCTGTCACTGAATCATAATAAGGCTTTTCTTCTGAAATAGCAGCATTCACGACTGCATGTGCATTATCTGCATAAGGTTGTTTCTGTGGTGTTTCAAATTTTTTATCAGTGTCAGAAGTAATTTTTTGTTGATCGGAAACAGGTCCAAAATTTAATCGAAAATACCAGCTTGTTGAGCCATCAGGTTCATGGATAGGACCTTGATTGATGTTTGTATTTTTAACCATTTCCGATTTACTAGGGGATGCACTATATATCTCATTATAGATCATTTTTTCGCTCTGCGACATGTGCTGTGAATCCAAATATTTGAGAATTTCACTAATCCGTACGCCTTCATTTGCTGTCCACGCAATATGGTCTTGTTCCGATCTATTCCCATTCCAGACCCGTCCATCTATTAGTAAAATATTGCCGTTTGAATCCCTTTTGGGAACGCCGGCATGGTGTAAGGCTACGACTTCCCATTGATCGTTATAAACAGGTGAGCCTGAAGATCCAATCTCTGTATCAGTGATATAATGTATGAAAGAGTCTTTTAGAGCTTTTATTGTATTTTGCCGAATTACTATTTGTTTTGGTTCTGCAGCAGGGTGTTGGATAATATTGACATGTTCGCCAACAATCGCTTTCCCAGAAGTTTTGATTAGCTGATTCCAGCCCTGTTCTAACAACAGGTTACCATGTATATTCTTTTTCTCTACGGCAACTAATGAAAAGTCCAAATGTTCATTAGCGTAGAAAAAATCATCAGGTTTTAATTTAAATTTAATAGACTCAGTTAGTTGGCCAAAATAATTTTCTCTAAAATTGAACTCTATCAAGCTATGTTGTGCATCAAGTTTAGATTCGAGAACATGATTATTGGTTAATAGCAATTGAGGGGATACCATAAACCCAGTACCATATCCTATTATTCTACCTGAAGGCTGCCTAATAATAACACGACCAACAGTTCTTGCAACAGAAGCACCTTTATAAAGGAAGGTGACATTCATAAGTTCATTTGCTTTGATAATTCTCTCAAGAATATTGGGCTGAGAGTCGGTATTTGCTTCCATGGATTCAACAATCATATCATCAAGTTTTAAACTGTTCAGTCGAAATAACACACGTTCCATAGTTTCATGCTTTTGCCAGTCACTGGATTTTTCAATAAACTCATAGACATTTACTCGAGCTTCTGTCTTCATTATTTGTTCTTTAAAATTCATTTTTTTCTCCTATGTTATATTATTATATTAATAAACTAAGAACATAATGGCCTTCGGGCAAAAAATAGTATATTTAATTCTACAATATTTCTTGTTTGTATATAAAATGTTTTCAGCCCTGTCTTATTGCCACTACATTCACAATCACAATACTTAATCTGATTGGACACTCCTTAATCAGTAAAAAGCGTAAACATGACAGTGGAATTTTATGAATAAGACGTTTTTTTGGTATATTCCGATGCCTGAATGATCGCTTCCATAACTTTCAATGAATTAACAAAACTCTTAAGCTCAATCAATCCTTTTTTGCCATCTTTACATTTGATGTGAAGGTCAATCTTTCCATTGTCAGTTGGAAATTTAGGAATAATTGGGCATATGGCACTCAGCGGCATTTTCAGCCAAAAGTACAAATGAAAATAACCAACTGCTTCAGTTAAGTGATAAACAGTTTTCCTTTGGGGTTGATCCTGCCAGTGGATAATTCCAGCATTTTGTAATTGTTAAAAGAATCCTTATATCGATTCAGCAAGGCAGGACAAGTTATTACTGTTCTCTGACATCCTTTTTATCATCATTTGCATGGCAAAGCAAGAAAAAATACGAGTTCAATTTTGTCTCACTATGCATAAGCCATTTATCTATGACATGAACCTGGGTCATCTTGTCATTGCCATTGACGACAATAGCGGCACAGGAAGCGCGTTTAATTTTACCAGTTCAGATTCAATCATGAATC
>Ga0272440_1004428_pt1 | contig 10019 bp, 7 predicted proteins | sample SSMMMBAug17_FD_192440 | JGI IMG/M metagenome (GOLD analysis project Ga0272440, IMG submission 192440) | Marine sediment archaeal communities from Little Sippewissett salt marsh, Falmouth, MA, United States - SSM-MMB-Aug17 | ecosystem: Environmental > Aquatic > Marine > Wetlands > Sediment ... | reverse complement strand
ATATGTTAAAGATAAAAGGGGAAATTATTTTTCGAGTATTCCTATATGAATAATTCATCGGTCGTTAAAAATTAATATTTCTCCAAATTTGAAAGGAGGCAGTTTTGAATTTTGATTTAACCAAAGAGCAAGAAATGATTCGGAAAGAAGTCCGAAAGTTTGCTCAAACAGAAATTGCACCCATTGCATTAGAGCTGGATGAAAATGAGGAATTTTCGGTTGAACTTACTAAAAAAATGGGTGAAATCGGTTTGTTTGGGATGTTTGTTCCAGAAAAATATGATGGTCAGGAGATGGATTATCTATCATACATTATTGCAGTGGAGGAAATTGCACGTATTGATGGATCACAGGCTGCCACAGTTGCTGCTGGAAATTCGCTTGGAATTGGTCCGCTATACTATTTTGGAACTGAAACGCAAAAAAAGAAATATCTGCCCCCCCTTTGTCGCGGGGAGGCACTTTGGGGGTTTGGTTTAACTGAACCTACAGCGGGTTCCGATGCGGGAGGAAGCAAAACAACTGCTGTAAAAGATGGCAATGAATGGGTGTTGAATGGCTCCAAGATTTTTATTACCAATGCCGCCAGTGAGATGTCATTGGGTGTAACTGTTCAGGCGATTACAGGTAGACGTCCGAATGGCAAACCGGAATATACCTGCTTTATTGTAGAGCATGGTATGAAAGGCTTTAAAGCAAATCCCATGCATAAAAAAATGATGTGGCGGGCTTCAAATACAGCAGAATTATATTTTGACGACGTTCGCATACCCCAATCCAATATTCTTGGTAAGCCGGGCGATGGATTTCATCAGATGTTGAAAACACTTGATGGTGGCCGACTTTCTATTGGTGCCATGGGCCTGGGTGGTGCCCAGGGCGCATATGAAATGGCGCTGAAATATGCCAGAGGTCGTCAACAATTTGGCCAGCCTATCAGTAAATTTCAGGCAGTTGCATTTAAACTGGCAGACTGTGCAATGGAGCTCGAATGTGCGAGAAACTTAATGTATAAAGCCTGCTGGCTGCGAGATCATAAGCGCCCATTTGAAAAGGAAGCTGCAATGGCAAAGCTATATTGTTCCGAACTGATGGGAAGAATTGTAAACCATGCGGTTCAAGTTCATGGCGGTTATGGTCTGATGAAAGAATACAATGTGGAACGTTTTTATAGAGATCAAAAACTGTTGGATATTGGTGAAGGCACATCTGAAGTTCAACGAATTGTTATTTCACGTTATATCGGATGTTAACTGAGATTGCTGATTGAGCGCCTTTGAAAAAAATTGAAAAAAACATTTATTCATTGGGTGAATAATTTTTTAAGAATCAGGGGGGAGCATGAGCGATAATAAATCGTTTTGGGAAAATGAAGAACAAAAATTAGACGCGCACGTCCATGAGGCCGTCTGGCCCGGCGGACAAAAAGCGATTGATCGTTTAAAAAAACAAGGTAAGCGTCCAGTTCGTGAACTCATTTTGGAATTAATTGATCCGGAAACCCAGTTTTTTGAGATGAGTCGTATTGCCGGGTTTGGCGTCAATTATCCAGGCGGGATTGAAGATGTTCCTTGTGCTGGCCTTGTGACTGGAATAGGCAAAATTTATGGCAATTGGACAATGATTTTTGGTAATGATAGTCGTGTTAAAGCAGGCGCATATTTTCCCATTACGCTGAAAAAACATCTTCGCGCCCAGGCCATTGCCGAACAATGCGGTCTTAACTGTGTGTATATTGCTGATTCAGGGGGCGCATTTCTGCCAATGCAGGCAGATGTTTTTCCTGATGACGGCCATTTTGGTTCCATGTTCTACAATATGGCACGCATGTCGGCAAAAGGAATAAAACAAATTACCATGAGTACTGGTGGTAATACTGCCGGAGGTGCTTATATTGTGTTTATGGCCTGTCAATCGGTCATGATTGATAAAATGTCTTACTCTTTTCTGGGAGGGCCACCATTGGTAAAAATGGCCACAGGTGAAGAAATCTCTGCTGAAGATTTAGGGGGTGCCAGAGTACACACCCATATTTCAGGGGGATGCGATCATTTTTGTGGAAATCAATCCGAAGCAGTTCAAAAGGTCAGAGAAATTTTGGCCCTTGAACCGCCACAAAAAATCCAGTTACATCGCTATGCAGAAATGCCGCCAACAGTGCGTGAAGAAAGTATTTATGAAATATTGCCTTCATCAAGTCATCAGGGAATTGATGGTCGAAAATTTTTGGAAGCGATTGCCGATGACAGCTATTTTATGGAATATAAACAACACTATGCACCGGGTCGCGGTGATAATATTCTGGCTGGAAAAATTAGAATTAAAGGGATTCCAGTGGGGATCATTGCCTCAAATTCAGTTGGCATTATATTTGCCGAAGCTGCACAAAAAGCGGCCGAGTGGATTGTTCGGTGCTCCCAGGAAAAAATTCCACTGCTTTTTGTTCAAAATGCACCGGGCTATATGGTTGGATCTGAGTCAGAACATCAAGGGATTGGAAAATATGGATCTGATATGGTTCGTGCGGTATCATGCGCACAGGTTCCTCGCATACAACTGGTTATTGGTCCTGATAATGGTGCGGCAAATTATGGGATGTGTGGACGTGCGTATAAGCCGCATTTTTTATTTATCACCATGCGAGCGCGCACTGGTGTGATGAGTGGCAGAAGTGCTGCGGGTGTACTTCTCTCAATTGAAGCCAATAAGCGCAAAGCAAAGGGAACCCCCATGTCTGATTCGGAAAAACAAGCCCTTTGTGAAAAAATGACTGAAAAACATGATAGTGAAGCCCATCCATTTTTTTGTGGCGCCCGTATCTTAAATGATCGTGTGTTGAAATTTTCAGAAATACGTGACTGGCTGGCAATGGCTTTTGAAGTGAGCTTATTGAAATCCATTGATGAACCAGCTTTTGGAAATGTAAGATTTTAACATTCTATATAAGGAGAAAAAGATATGAGTGAACATAATTATTGGAAAATTTTTCCACGAATGCCCAAAAAAGTAACCATCGGAGATATTACCATTCGTGATGGTTTTCAACATGAGGAAAAATTTATATCCACTGAAGCCAAAAAGTTTTATCTTGAAGAATTAATTTTTGCCGGATGTCGAAATATAGAGGTCACTAATCTGGGAAATCCATATTTGATGCCCCAATTTAAAGATGCAGAGGAACTTCTGGCACATCTTAGAAGTGATCGCTTCAAGAAAAAGTGTGAACGAAAAAAAATTAATTATGCCGATATCTGCCTGACCTGCATTACCATTCGTGAAAAATCTGTTGACAGAGCCATTGCGCTCAAAGAGCAGGGGATTGGCCCGGATCGCGTATTAATGATGGTGTCTACTGAAGAAGAACATCATTTTGCAAATTCTGGTATCACATTGCCCGAATATTGGAAAGAATGTGAACGATCAATTAAAAAATGTACTGATGCTGGCATTAAAATGTGTGGGACAGTCAGTACCATTTGGGGAAGTCCCATTGGCGGCGCAACTGATATGAAAGATGCGGTCGAATTTAGTAAACGATGGCTCGAAATTGGTGCATCAGATATAGAACATGCCGATCATGATGGCAGTGCTTCTGCGCCTGATGTTTACCGCTATTTTTCCATGATTCTGGATGAAATTCCTGATACCAGTTTGCATATTGCGCATTTTCACGAAACCAAACGCGTGGCATCAGCCTCAATTTTGGCCTCACTTCAGGCCGGTATTACCCAGTTTGAAGCCACACTCGGCGGATTGGGCGGACAGCCAGCAAATTTTCTTGATGATTGTCCGGTCAAAGGCACTGGTGAGTATTATTATGATGATCCACGCTATGTCGGTCTGGTAACCCTTGAAGACACCTTGGTACAAATCGATGAAATGGGAATTGAACATGGATGGGATATTGATCGCGTGTTGTGGCTCGGAAAACAAATGGAAAGGACGATTGGCCGACGACTTCGTTCAGAAGCCATCCTGAATGGGCGAACCCTTAAAGAAGGACATCCAGAATATGCCCGTCCAGGACTGAAGAAATTAAAAGAAAAATATGGAGAAAAACCAGGTCAACTTCTTCCTGATGAATGGGGAAAGAAGGCTGTGCTCCCTGAGCTACTATGTAAACAATCCTGATTAATTTATATTATGGAGAAAGAATAATGGAAACAAATGATCAAATCCCTCATATCAATGTGGATTATTTTGAAGATCTGACTGGAAATATTTCAGGTTCCAGTCAAAAAAACATGGATGAAATTGGTCTGCGGATAAAAAAATTAAGGGAAGAAAAAGGACTTTCTCTGGATGAACTCTCTTCAAGAACCGGCTTTGAATCTGATTTACTCAAAAAAATTGAAAACCGAGAAATTTTTCCGCAGCTCGGCATGGTGATTAAACTTTCCAAATCTTTGGACGCTGCTTTTGGTCAAATGATTTGCGGCGCAGGTGATAAACCATATGCCATTACGCGATTAAAAGATCAAAAAATAATTGCACGATCAACTTCAAAAGCAGGCGGAAAAGATGTCTACTCCTACAAAGGCCTTGCACCTGAAGTGAAAGGCCGAAGTATGGAACCACTCATCGTACAACTAAAAGAAACATCAGAAAAAGAGATATCAACGCATGATGGTGAAGAGTTCATTTATGTCCTCAGCGGTATTGTTCTTCTCGAACTGGGCAAGGATCATTATGAGTTGGCGCCTGGTGATACGGCTTATTATCTATCAAATATCCCGCATTGGATTGCATCAAAAAGTGGGGATGCAACCATACTGGCTGTTATTTATGGAAAATAACCCATAATCGGGTGTATTCCAGTCAAAAAGAGAATACGCCCTGCAAATCATCAGGAAGGAATAATTATCATGGATAAATTATTGTGGGAACCATCTGAGGATCAAATCAAACAGACCCATATGTACGCCTTTATGACTGAAGTCAATCAACACTACAATACCAATTTTAAGGATTACAAAGACCTCTGGCAATGGTCTGTGGAAAATATTTCGGATTTTTGGGCACATATGTGGGATTTTGCAGGAATTATCGCATCAAAAAAAGCAGATCAGATAATTGGCGATGTTAATAAAATGCCAGGCACTAAATGGTTTAGCGGCGCACGATTGAACTTTGCAGAAAACCTCCTACGATTCAAGGACGATCAAACAGCAATCGTTTTTTTGGGAGAAAATCAGGTCTATCGTAAACTCTCCTATGCAACGCTATATGATTATGTTGCTCGCCTGGCAAAGGCGCTCAAAGATTCAGGGGTGAAGGCAGGAGATCGGGTTGCAGGCTTTATGCCCAATATGCCCGAATCAATTATTGCAATGCTGGCCGCATCAAGTATTGGTGCAATCTGGTCATCATGTTCACCGGATTTTGGCATTAAAGGGGTTTTGGATCGGTTCGGTCAGATAAAGCCTAAAGTCTTGTTTACTGCCAATGGGTATTTTTTTAAAGGAAAAAAAATTGACAGCCTTAAAAGAATAGAACGTATTTTAAAACAGATTGATTCAGTAGAAAAGGTTGTCGTTGTTCCTTATACTGAAGACACACCAGATATCAGTAATATTGCACATTCAGTATTGTATGCGGATTTTATATCATCAGAAATTGTTCAAAACATTTCGTTTGAGCAATTGCCTTTTGATCATCCCCTTTATATCATGTATTCTTCAGGAACTACCGGTCTACCCAAATGCATGGTTCAAAGTGCTGGCGGCATACTGATTCATCAAATGAAAGAACATCTGCTCCATACTGATTTAAAACGAGCGGATAATATTTTTTACTTTACCACTTGCGGTTGGATGATGTGGAACTGGCTTGTTTGTGGGCTGTCTGTGGGATCAACCATTATTTTATATGATGGGAATCCATTTCATCCAGGGCCTGAAACCCTATGGCAGATGGCTCAGGATGAAAAAATTTCAGTATTTGGCACCAGTGCAGGATATATCACTGCCTTAATGAATTCTGGATTACAACCAAAACAACAATTCGATCTTTCGTTTTTACGAACCATTCTGTCAACAGGATCGCCTTTGTCAATGGAAGGCTTTGATTTTGTATATCAGGAAATTAAAAAAGATCTTCAACTGGCATCAATTTCAGGTGGGACAGACATCAATGGCTGTTTTGCGCTGGGCAATCCCATCATGCCTGTTTATGCCGGTGAACTCCAATGCCGCGGACTGGGCATGAAAGTTGAGGCCTTTGATGAGAATGGCAAAGCTGTATATAATCAGCAGGGTGAGCTGGTATGTTCAGCCCCTTCACCATCCATGCCCATCTATTTTTGGGATGATCCTGATGGCAGAAAATATCATCGGGCTTATTTTGATGTTTATCCTGGTGTGTGGCGTCATGGGGATTTTATTGAAATTAATGATCGGGGCGGCGTTATTATTTATGGCCGATCTGATACAACATTAAATCCTGGCGGCGTTCGTATTGGAACGGCTGAAATATATCGTCAGGTAGAAATGCTTGAAGAAATTGATGATAGCCTGGTTGTGGGACAAAACTGGAATAATGATGTTCGGGTTGTATTATTTGTAAAAATGGCAACAGGACATTTGCTGAATAACGATCTTGAGAAAAAAATCCGACAAACCATTCGGAACAATGCATCACCGCGCCATGTTCCAGCAAAAATTATTGAAGTTCCCGACATCCCCTACACATTGAACATGAAAAAAGTTGAATTGGCTGTGAAGAAAACCATTCAGGGTGAGGCAGTATTGAATAAAGATGCATTAAAAAATCCTGGTGTCTTGGATTTCTATGCAGATATAAAAGCATTAAAAGAAGATTAAAAGTGTATAAAAATAAATATCAGAAAAAAAGAAAGACTGCACATGACAACATTTTTTAGATAGCGTTGTTGGAATGATAAAGCAGTCTTTCTTTTGTTAATAATGTAACGAATTAGTCATCAGCACCAACACCAAAAATCTGAAGCATAAAAATAAACATATTAATAAAGTCCAGATAAAGTGTTAACGCACCGAGAATTGCGCCTTTTCTAGCAACTGTGGCATCTAAACCATCGGGTTGCGTAACAGCCATCATTTTGAGTTTTTGCGTATCATATGCTGTCAGACCAATGAAAATAAACACACCAAGATAACTCACAATTGCCGCAATAGCAGGACTTCTAAGAAAAATGTTTACGACTGAGGCGATGATGATACCAATCAACCCCATGAAGAAAAAGCTTCCCATAGATGTTAAATCTCTTTGGGTTACCATTCCATAAATACTACACGCAACAAAGGTGCCTGCACAAATAAAAAATGTGCTTGCAACAGATGCAAAGGTGTATACCACAAAAATGGATGACAGGGTCGCGCCATTGAGTGCGGAATACACAATAAACAATGCAGTTGCGGTTGATGCCTCCATCCGATCAACACGAGAAGCCAGCATAAAAACGATGGCAAATTCTGCGATGATCATCCCCCATAAGATAAAGGGATTGCCTAAAACGACGTATCGCATTGAACTATTTGCAACAGCAAAAGCGATCACACCAGTAATGCCTAAACCAGCAGCCATCCAGTTATAAACACTTTGAATAAATGTGTTTACCTGAACCTGGGTGTCAGTTCTTGGATATGCATATGCGTCCATCTTTTCCTCCTTATGTTTTCTTGTTTATAAATTATGACCATTATTGGGTTTAAACAAATATAACAATCTTCTATCTGTTTTTCAAGAGCATCTCGTCTCTTTTTTATGCGTTGGCCATGGTTGATAAGGAATCATCGAAAAATAAGTTTCCCATTTATCTTGAACGTATAATAGTTTGGCACGTAGAGACGTAGCATGCTACGTCTCTACTGAACAACAACCCCGATGAACATTTTTTAGAATGGGAACTTGTTTTCAGAGCATTCCTAAGATTTATAGGATCATATATATTTTTTTAAGAATGAAAGACAAGATTATAAAATATCCCATGAAATCAATTTACGTTCGACATAGTCCTTTAATAGATCAAATGAAACAGTCATATTCATGCTGGCAATATAGGTATTAAAACTTGTTTCGTAGTGTTGCCCGGCAAAGGGACTGTATACAGGAATACCGCTTCCTGTATAATTGAGATTGGTACTTGTATTGTTTGGCACAAGGTAGTCGTTATAGGTGATATAAGCAAATCCCAGATCAATATCAAGGCCTGGCATCCATTGGATACCAAGTCCAGCCCCAAATAAATAAACATCAGGCAAAGAAAACAGGTCAAATAAATGATCTTTGGCACATGTTTGTCGGTCTTCAAATCCGAGTCGTACATCCAGCCAATCATGCATTTCGTATTCAAAACCAACACTAAAATGCCAGGGGCTGTCAAAATGTTTGGGATAGACAAGTATGTTTCCAGGTCCTTCATAGCCCAGCATTTCTGTCATCATGATAACCTGAATTTCCTGGTCAAATTTCATGATATAATTATCTGTTGACGACCAATCTGTCCAATGGGCATCAAGCATGACTTTCAAGCGACTGAATGGTTTAACCATGACGCCCAATTGCACACGTTGGGGAAATTCAAAATCAACCATATCAATGCGCCCAGATTCGACTTGTTTGTTTTCATGGGAGCGATCCCAGGTCTCATCACTCATACCTGTTTGGGTTTGAAGCCAATCCAACATTCCCATGACTTGATCACTATATGTAAAGCGGTATCGCCCAACTAAATCAACCTGAATTGGACTCTGATAAACGACACCCAGGGTCAGCCAATTCAAGGGTTGGTATAAAATGCCAAAATTAAATGATGGCGTTATTTCATCACGTACATCAAATTCCAAATCAGCCACCTTGTCAAAAATGCCAAGGTCTACATTGAAGGGCGGAATGCCTTTAATTCCACGACTTCCCAAATCGGAAAGTAAGTTGGTTAAATCAACAATTGCAGGTGCGCGGACATCTGTTAATGCCCCCATTGCTGTCTGACCAAATCCAAAAGATACGCCCACCGACATTTGATCATTGACCTGATAGCTGACAGAGGGTGATGCATACATCAAGTGTTGTAAATATACGGCCTCACCCTGAAAACGTTCGGGTTCTTCATGACTATGTTCAAATCCACCGGCAAAAGGGGCATAGATGCCATTGGCAAATGTCCATTTGGAACATGGTTTACGATAAGACATTCCTGATGGCACTGGCGCTGCTAAAACGGGTAGATTGATTGGACCTGCAAATGGAATATAGATCCGACCATTTCGAACAGCACCTTTTTCATAGGCAACAGGATCTTCTTGTGGATTGAATTTTTCATCATACGAAAGGTCTGGCCTGAATTTATATGTTCTTTCCAATCTCACCAGGGCAAACCCCTGTCCGAGAACAATGCCATCATCCAGTTTTGATAAACCTGCCGGATTATAATGGATTGCCATATGTCCGGGGGGATTTGCAGTTACCGAGTTCCCCAAAGAAATTGCTTTGGTATGCACCAGAATTTGCTCCATAAAACTGGCCTGCACAGACGTGACAGTAAGACACCCGATAAATAAGATTGCCATGCATGAAGACATTAAAGTTTTCATTCTAAACTCCTTATTGATTATGTAAGGAATACTCGAAAAATAAGTTCCCCATTTATCTTGAACGTATAATAGTTTGGCACGTAGAGACGTAGCATGCTACGTCTCTACAGAACAAAAACCCCGATGAACATTTTTTAAAATGGGGAACTTATTTTCAGAGCATTCCTAAGTTATTGATAATATCATACAGTATATCATAGAATAATTAAAGTTCAACTCAATTGATTGAAACATCATCATTAAGTAGGCGAACATAAGTTTTCGGGTATACAGAAGTTTTATCATAAATGTTACAAAAGAATTGCAATCAAGCTAAAAAGAACGATCTCGGCAATTGCAAGAACAGCGTAGGGCTAAAGCCCAACGCTGAATTGAGAAAGGACGCTAAAGCGCCCTCAATACCCAAAAGCATATTATCAATAAATTGTTTGTTTATTTCAATATTGA
>Ga0272440_1004427_pt1 | contig 10023 bp, 4 predicted proteins | sample SSMMMBAug17_FD_192440 | JGI IMG/M metagenome (GOLD analysis project Ga0272440, IMG submission 192440) | Marine sediment archaeal communities from Little Sippewissett salt marsh, Falmouth, MA, United States - SSM-MMB-Aug17 | ecosystem: Environmental > Aquatic > Marine > Wetlands > Sediment ... | reverse complement strand
TTGAAAATCACGATTGGGTTCAAATGTATGAATGAGGTTTGCGCTGTTTTCAAGTGATGCATCGCTGCCATTGCCGGATTGATCTGCAATGCGGGTGTCTGGGCTGTTGAAATCGTAATAAGCGGCAAGAGCAGCTATAACCGCTGTCAGTGGATTTCAAAATAGTCCTTTTAAAATTTGTTTACAATCAAACTTTTAATACAATCTATTTTTTTGTTACATGATCTAAACGTACAAAATTGGGAGTATAACAAGGAACTATACAGTTTCTATTTAATCCAATAAAAAAACTAACTGTTTAACATTCAAGATTACATAATAAACTGAAAACTTTTTATTGTAATAAAATTCAGCCCGAATTAATCATGTTTTTGGATCATGTTTTCAGTACAATAGCCAAAGTCCAAGATTTTGACTACTTGCTTTTTGTGTTATTGGATTACAGATTACGTTTAGATTTCAGTCAGGACTTTCGGTTTTAATTAAATTTATCTTGACAAAACTAATTAATTATATTATATTTTATTTATAATATAATATTCGACTATATTTCTACACCAAAGGTATTAGGCATGACAAACTTAATTGCTACAGATATAAAAACATACGAACCTACGAACCAGAATGTTCTTGATATATGGGTTCGCCTTTTGCCTGCCACTCGTGAAAAATTATTTAACAAAGCTCAACAACGTCTCGAATTAATCAATGCTTTGGAGAGTAATCGAGAGCATGTTTCTGAACGAAAAGCTGCTGATAAAATTCAATCAGGAGTCAATCGAACTACCATTCGAGATTGGCGCGAACGCTACGAGCTATTTGGCTTTGATGGGCTTATTGATCTGCGCATGGGGCCTTGTCGAAAATTAGACTCAAAAATTACTGAAGTTATCTGCACATTGCGTCGCGTGAATGCCGATATTTCTGTTGACGATATTATTGCTTATTTAAAAAAGCATCATGATGTAAAGATTGGTGGAACTTCTGTTAAGAAAGTACTGCGCGAAAATGGGCTCAATCGTCCTCGAGGAATATCACCTGGAATGAAACGTAAAATAACTGAGCATCCACTGACGTTTGGAGGTATAAAATTATTGGAAGCTGCTCTTGTGGAAACGGGCTATATAGAAGCATTGAGCAATGCCGTTATAGCTTATGTAGACAATATTCCCAGACCGGAAATTGCTAATGAAGTGGATATCAGCGGTCGTGACAGCAATGGACGATTCCTACCAGAATACAATGAACGTAATCGTAAAGGCCCAGATGATAAGATAGGTCCCGCCTTTGTTTCTGTAGCACAAAAACGCGAGAATATGAACATTGATCGCTTAGAAATTGCTGAGGCAAGCCAAGAAGTAGTAGAACGTAAGCTAATAGCACTAATGAGCAGTCCACTTTTGGGAAACGGGCGTGGTGACGGAATGAGGACCACTCAGGCTGGCATACTTCTTAATGAAGTCTGTGGTTATCCTTACATGCCTGCCACTCTTGATCGATTCACTAGAGAACTAAAATATGCTGGTGTTGCCGCGACATTGTGGGAAGTACACGCCATGTTTTCCCAAAAACTTTCACAAGAGTGTGGTGAGAATCGCCGGGATGCCATATTGTATATTGATGGTACGACAAAACCGGTGTGGACGAATTTATTTAGCCAGTCTACGAAGGTAAGTATGTTGGGAAGGACAATGCCTGGGTTAGATATAGTAGCATTTCACAGTGGCAATGGTGTTCCATTGTGGATGCTAACGCATAGCGGTCGTGCGACATTGGTTAAAGTTATCCCCGATGCAATGAAAAGGCTTGATGAAATCTGTGGTCCCGCTTCTGTTGGCCGAGTTGTAGTTATTGATGCGGAAGCAAACTCAATCCCATTTCTCAAAGGGTTAGAACAGGGGGAATCCGGCCAAGCTTGGGTGACAAGGCTTCGTGATGACTGGGCTCAAAACAAAAGAATTTTTAATAAGGGCAACTACCGTCCTTACCGCAATGGTGATAGGGTACGCATGGGAGTGGCGGATTTCAACGATCCGGAGATTAAGAAGGGCAAGTTTCGGATGAGGGTAATTGAGGTCGAACGCCGCAATTCCGGAAAAATAACGTACTTGGGTGCAAGTATGCTTCTAAATGAAAAAGAATGGAATGCAGCCTCCATCGCAGATGTTTATTTTGAAAGATGGCCAAATCAAGAGGCCGATTTCCGCGCTGTCAATCAGGCGACCGGATTCAAAGAAGTTCACGGATATGGAAAACAACTGGTGGATAACGTTAGCGTGATTACAGAAATAGATGATTTAGTTCGTAAGAGCGCTAACGCACAGCAGCGCTATGATCGTCGGACTTCTGCGCTAAATATCCTTAAGGAAAACATCCACGAAGAAAAAAAATTGATTGGCTGCCTTGAACGTCGTCAGGATACGGTGGATCGGCATATTAAAGCCGAGGTTATAGTTGGGAAAAGTGTAACAACAAAAGTCCAGCATTTGTTGGAAGAACAACGCAATTTGAAAGATGCGGTTTCCAATAGCAGGGAAAAGCTGGAAAGCAACAAATCACGTTATGATAAAATCAGCAATCAACAGGAAAAAACCATAAACCAATTAGAAAAATATGCAGAGCGGCAAAAAAAATTGAAGGGGCGCAAAAAAATTTTTGCCCACGATGTGGAACTTGATTCCTTGTTCACGCTCTTAAAAGTAGGGTTGGTTCTGATGGTAGCATATGTTTTAAGGGAGTATCTTGGCAATGAACTTATGGAAGCAACGAAATTTCTGGAGAGAATAGCCACATTGCCGGCACGTCAGAGTTTTACTAAAAATTATGAAATCATCACCTTTGCTTACAATCAGCGAGACCCTGAAGTCATTGCCTTGTTGAAAAAATACAGCCAAGCTATCAACGATCGCGGCTTGCGAATGCGCAGTGGTCGTAAGTTGATGTTCGCGTTTGACCCTGATACGCCCAATGTTAATGGAGGATAGTTAGTTTTATCCATACTGGTGTAATTCATAGTGTCATTTTAGCAATAATCACCGAAAGTCCTGTCAGTAAATATTTGTTCTTCACGTTTCGCTCATCTGCCGATTTCAGTGGATTCTGCGCCTTGCTTTGTGTTTTGTTGAATTTCAGCTCAATAGCCGCTGTCAGTGGATTTCAAAATAGTCCATTTAAAATTTGTTTACAATCAAACTTTTAGTACTATCTTTGTTTTGTTACACGATCTAAACGTACAAAATTGGGGAGTATAACGCAGAGCTAACCGGCCGCAGGGGGCTGGGGCGAAGCGGAAGCCCCCTGCGGTCCGGTTGAGCGTTGGGTTATATGCTGTCCACATTCTTTAACATATTTAATTTATTGCTAAATCCTTTATCAGTTTCTCAAAAGATTTATTGTAGCTGTCTGAATCGTTCCAATTTGTGAAATTGCCGATGTTGCGATTATTACGAATTTTAAGAACCCAAGGACGCTTTGAATCTAGCACTATATCATCAATCATTATCGGGAATAAAACAAAATCACCTTTTTCTCTTTCCTCTGCAAAGGCTTTTTTAACTTCATCTTCAACCCAAAAGCTTCTTAAAGAAAATTTGCTGAGAATTAAAAGTAATTTATCTCTCACAGTTATGGCTTCATCTATGCTATCCCATATATCAGCGCCAATTTCCATATCTTCAGGTGCAAACCAGCATCTGACACCTTTATTCTGCAAATCAAAATATAGCTTTTCAGCAAATCCCTGATCTTTTGATGAATAACTAATAAAACAAGAATAGTATTGATTGGTTTTCTTTAAAGATGAATAAAAATCAATCAATGAATCTGGTAAGCCTATACCTCGCAAAAAACCTAACGGTAGATCACCAGATTTTTTTATTGTCCTGTGATCAATTATACTGGGTCCGCCATGGCGACAAGATTCCAATCCATGAGTATTCCTCAAATTTACTCTCGCTAATATCGTTTCCCAAAACAATGCATCTGTTAAATTTACATTGCTTAGATTTGATAAGGTAAAATTTGTGAAATTTAAAGACGTTCTTGTTAGATCAGCCCCTCTCAAATTAGCCTTTCTTAAATCAGCCCCTCTGAGTTTTGCTTCAATCAAATTTGATTCTCGAAGGTTAGCTCCTCTCAACCGACAATCATCAAGAAGAGATTTACTGAAATTTATACCTCTAAAATTAGCTTTGTCAATATTTTCGGTAGGCCATGGAATATTTGAATCACTGAGCTTTGCCCCTTTCAGATCAGGAATTATTTCGGGGTGCTGTTTTCTCCAATCATTCCAATAATTGACACCTTTTCTTAATATCTCAATATGGTCTTGATTTGCCATGTTTGCAATCTCTTCTCAAAGCATATAAAGCTTCACATCACCGGTAGCAAAAAGAAGAGCGAGGAACGAGCGGCGCTTTTTGCTGTCCGAGTGCATGTGATTGTTCGTTAATCATGACTTATTTTCACATTTACCTTTAATTACATCTGCTACGATATCTTCTGACAATGAAACACTGGTTGCAATTGTTTGATTATCCATCCCTGAATCATGAAGCACAGTTATGGCCTTGATCTTTTCAGCTGGAATATCAGAAAAACGACTTTTTCGAACTACATTATCAATAATATCATTGTCTGTGTCAAACTCTGGGTTCTCTGGTATGTTGACTTTATTTATACCGTTTAATTTATGCCGACACACATGTTCAGCTTCATCCCTGTGTTTTCCAGCATTGCCAGGCTTTCCTTCTGCAATAATGTAGTCTGCAAGACGTAACTTACATTTGACCCAGCGTTTCGTTGCATATTCAATATCTTCTGGGGTAGCAGGGATCCTTTTTTTCTTCCAGACAGCCTCATAAAATTCCAGAGCATCAATAATTTTATAGGCATTTTCAATTGCAGCTCCTGCAACTCGAAATGGCACCGTGTTATCCCATTTCCTGTCAATATAAATATACTTCAGAAACTTGGCAGCAAGGTTTTGGTCTTCAAGGGTTGCATGATTAAAATCTTCTGCAGAAGCAATGTGGTAGGTCAAAATGATTGACAAAGCCCTTTGCGATTTTTTCTCAAGTGATTTATTGGTCACTAATTGAATTGCTTCCTTCCACCTTTTTTCCTTTGTAAAAAATTGCAGGTATTGTCTTCCAGCTCGATCAAACACATCATTGGAAGATTCATTTTTTAACTGGAGATAAATTTTTTGTAAGCCTTTCTCAGTTGGATACCTTTCCAGCAAATCAAGACAATCATCAAACATCTGCTCTCTTAAAAGGCAATCAAATACATAGCTACTTGATTCTAAACTCAACTTGACATCACTGTGTTCTTGCCATTCTGTTACCACTTTTCGGTAATTTTTTGATTTGAAATGATATTCTAAATTGTCAGGAAATGGTTCCGTGTGTCCCTTGGCAATAAAATAATTAATATCGGATGGTTTAGCATCCTTACTTTCCCAATATTGAACTGCACCGCCATAATCTTTAACCAGATAGGCAAGTTCAGCACATTTCCAGGCGTCTGACGGTCTTAAATTCTCTTGTTCGAGTTGCTTAATCAGGCTATATAGCGTGGCAAGTTCTTCTTCGTTTTCCGAAATCTTTTTCAGGATGGCTTCAAGAGCTTCATCTACCAGTTGAATCCATTGCGGGTTGCCGCTATACTTCCATCTATCCCCCTGACTCACCTGCTGGGCAAGAAAGGCCAGAAATTTTTTACATTCCTGCAACCCTCGATCTCCCACATGAAAACTTGCGGCCCTATGTTCAGGTGTAGAAGCAAAATCTGTTGTATCAAAAATTGTTTGATAATCCTCCGCATCCCAGAAACATTTCAGTGCATTCTCAATGCGTCGTAATTCAAGATATAACTTTCCCCCCTCAACCAGGTTGCCCTCCATTTCATAGCGTTGGGCACGACAGAGCTTTCCATTGTTTTCCTGCTTACATCTCATATAGTTAGCTTCGGCAAGTCGCAACTTATAGGGGTCCCTTTCTGCCAATCCTGCCTTATGAAATTCCTCTGCCAATTCTTCCGGGTTATCCCTGTCTTCCGACCAGTTACTTTCCTGCCCCTTTTGCACATAATTGACGACATCACTGTCCCAGTGATGTTTTTCTGCATTTTTATAGCATTGCAACAACCTCTCCATATTTTTTAAGGTGTCATTGTCCCACAACTCGCCAATTCCCTGATCATCATCGACAATAATTAAACGTTTCTTGGCCCGACTTGCAGCAACGTACAGACGATTCATGAAATACTTCAGGGGCAGGGACACATCTTTGTCCTGGGAATGAGATTTTCCGCTATCAAATGGAACAAGAAGTTCGGGATAATCTGAACTGCATTCATGACCGAAGTTGTATAGAACAACCCTGGAAAATTCCTGTCCCTTGGCCCGCATGGGACTTAAGAAATTTCGAATATCCACTTCAGATTCTGCCAGACTGCTGAGAAACACATCATGCTCTACATATTTTTCTTCTTCCCCTTCCTGACAGGGAAGAATGATGACCAACTCTGATTGCTCCCGAAGTTTTTTTTCACACAAGGGATCCTTGACATTAAAATAGACCGGAATACTTGACTCTGTATCAAACCAGGTTCTCTGCGGAGTCAACCCTGATTGCTCAAAAAGAATTCCTCTGAGCAATTGAATAAGATTACACAGGCCGACAATGTATTTGCTTGACCGATAGTTAAATGAAAGTTCCTGGTAATTAAATTCCAGTTTCCCTTGAGCTGATTTGTCGAGTGCGGTAATGAGTTTCTCGTGAAAATTTGCCTGAAGTGAACCCCAGTCAAAACCGGTTGGATTGAGGGTTTGAAAAGGGTCGCCCGCAAAAGCAAAAGGGATTAATTTCAGCTCATGTGGTGGAAGGGTACGTAGAGAATAGAGGGAAAGCCGCAGGATAAGATTCAGTTCAAGTTTACTGAAGTCCTGGGCCTCGTCACAGAATATTGCTGGATACTTGGAGATATCTATTTCCTTTGTATTTAATACCGCAAAAACCAGGTCCTGGTCATCCCAATAGCCATGTTTTTCGCAATAAGATTCATACCATCCTGTCCAGACATTTGTAAAAACCTGAGCAAATGTACTTTCCTGAACAGATTGCTGCGAAGATGGTAGTTCGGAATAGGCCTCTGCGTCAAAGTGTGTATCAATATCATACCGCATACCCTTAATATAAGACCGAATAACATGCCACGATATTTCCGCCGTTAAATTACGAACTTCTGCTGTAGGATCTTTTACGCGACGTTTGTCCCATAACCTTCGAAATAACGAAAAATCAATTTTTTTCTCAGGAGAAAAATTCTTTCTTTTCTCTTCCGGTAACAGTTTCAGTAAAAATTTATGAAAAATTCCATAACAACTGTTTCGCAGTTCCTTGTACTCATCAGTATCCAGATCCAACTCATGAAGGGCAAAGGCTGAATTACACCGGAGGATATTATCGATGGTCTGCTTTGCAGTATCGAGTAATCCTTCACTATAAGTCAGGTACAGAGGTGGTAATGGTAACCTGTAGTCTACATTGGTATTTAAATAGAGAAATAAATAGGATGAAAAAAGATACTGCAGGATTGTGGATTTTCCACTTCCTGGTCTGCCGTTAATAAACAGTGGATAGAGTTTGTCATCGTCTTTTTTGATCATTCCCTCAAGAATGTTTGATTCTTCCGGAGAAAGCGCAATATTGCCAACATCATCACTCTGTATGCTTTTCCACATTGTTTCGTCCGCAAGAATATAATGGGGGTATGATCTTCTGCTGTACTGGATGAGCACTTCCTCTGAATCTATCCCGTCATGCAGAATATCAGTATATTTTTTCTGCAAATTCCTTAACCTACTGTCATCATTTCTTCCTATTATTCCAATGAGAAACAAACTATTATGGTTTGGGAACCATTTGTATAAAATATCGAAACTGGTCTGCTCCACCTGTTGAATTGTTTTCATCTTCTTGACATCTAACTCTCCTAGTGCATCAAAAAGCCTGGTGGAGATTGCAGACATCTTTTTGGTCTTCATTTGTTCCACCCAGTCAATGCTCTCATAGATCAGCATGTCTGAATTGTCACCGGACTCGAGAGGTGCATAAAGAAAAGCACTCTCAATATCGCTCGGTGGTGCTGGAGGTTCTGGGATAGTATCTTTTCGGCTTTCTATGTAATCGAGGATTTTCTGCTCCTCAGGTATGTATTTCCCACATATGTCTTGTGGTTTCTTGATGAATTTTTCATATTCCCCACTCCCTCCTCGAGGGAAACAGGCCAAGAAAGAAATAACAATGCACTCTTTATTCTCAATCGGTTGTTGCACGCAGACTAACCTGAAACTCTTGCCGAGATTTTTCTTCACAAAAGGAGAGGGTACAAAAAAATCCCAGGAGTCAATGGATTGATCTTCCTCAACTTTCTTTGCTAGTTTTTCGGCATCCTTGGTGAGACTATGCTTTTTTGCTGTCTTTTCACAGTGCTCAGTCATATATGATAGATATCGCATCTTTTCTCTCCAGCATTTTAGTAATTCTCTATAGTTGACTTATAAAGTCTCAGACATTTGATCAGAATTCTCTACAATATTTTATAGCCGAACGTTATGCTAACCGGCGCAAAAGGGTGGAGGGAGCGATAGCGACCGGAACCCTTTTGCGTCCGAGTTCAGCGCCGGTTAGGCTTGTTTTGCAACCTTATGTTTTATCACTATATTACCTCAAAACAATTAGCTATATTAAGTTGATAAGTTATTGTCTGAAGTTTTTGCCACAAATTATTAATATAATAAAAATAATATGAGGCAAAATGTCTATCAATTTAGGTTACAGTAATATTTTTGAGAGATAAAATTCATCTTCTCATTTTATATCAGGTTCTATTACACCAGATGTTACCCTTAAAGCATGTATTGCTTCTGTAAGTGTTATTTTTTTATCCCCATCTATATCGCCCCATGTAAGGATTGCTTCAATCATCTGATTCATCTGTTCTTCAGTATACAATCCAGTTGCTTGGCAACCATATTTATCAATCCAAGAATTTTCTGGAGTATCCGGGCAATTGTCCCATTTGTCAATGATGCCATCACCATCTGTATCTTTAATAAAACAGATTTCTGATACATAAAGTTCGCTTATTTCTGATTCTGATAAAGTTCTGTTGAAAATGTATACATTATCAATTTTACCTGGAAATAAAAAATTAAGTCCACCTCGTTCGTTATCTCCCCCAATGATTACAGGATGAGAATCGTACTCAATTGTTTTTGTAACTATTTCGCTATCAACTGCTTGACCATCAACAAACAAAACTTGCTGATCCGTATCATCATTTAAAGTCATCGCTATATGATACCATTTACCAAGTATCGGATTAAAAGTATAGGTAAGAAAAGGACCATCACCAGCAGAATCTGCAATATGTGTGCCTAATTTTCCTGAGTCATACCAAATTACATATGAATCTGTTATCCATTCTCCATAAGCTTTCTCAATCAAAGTAACTATTCCAGAAGGAGTCTGACTGAAATTAAACCATCCTGAAAGAGTAACATTTTTAGGTCTGAGATTTTTTGAATCTTCAATTTTTATGAAATCATCTACTCCATCGAAATAATATGCACTATTAGGATTTTTAAGAATATCCTCTGTCAAAATTGAGCCACTAACTAATCCATGATTATTCATACCAGATTCGTCATTAGCATTTCCATTAAATGGATAATACGCAACTAAACCATTGCTAAGGTCAGCAATGCAAACGCTAATTCTCATAAAAATCATTGATATTGCCAGAATAATGATATTAATTTTTTTCATTGTTCCTCCTCTAATAAATTGATTAAAAGCCTAACGCTTAAGCTCACAGGCGGCAAAAGCGAATAAATTGCCAACTGGTAAAAAACGCCATTGCTTTTGACGTCCTGTGGAGTGCTGGGTTATTCGCCCTGCCACGGTTTGAGTTTTGTTTGAGAACCCTTTTACTATTACCCAAAAACGTCACTAT
>Ga0272440_1004426_pt1 | contig 10023 bp, 6 predicted proteins | sample SSMMMBAug17_FD_192440 | JGI IMG/M metagenome (GOLD analysis project Ga0272440, IMG submission 192440) | Marine sediment archaeal communities from Little Sippewissett salt marsh, Falmouth, MA, United States - SSM-MMB-Aug17 | ecosystem: Environmental > Aquatic > Marine > Wetlands > Sediment ... | reverse complement strand
GGTAGTCCAAAAAATAAGGTCGTGTAGAGACGTAGCATGCTACGTCTCTACACGACCTTATTTTTTTGTACGATCAAGAAAAATGAGTATGTTATTTTCAGAGCATTCCTTATTAAAGAATACAATGGAAAAACCAGGGGCGTATGTACAAGTTAGGGGAAAATGTTGCCTCGAAAAAAAACGAAACCCAACAAATGTCCGAAACCAATGTAGGGGCGAACCTTATGTTCGCCCTCCGAACAACAATCGTTTGAGAACCTATGTCCGAGGCAATCGTTTCTAATTCATTCTCGAACATAGTTTGTTTGATACCGGTTTATGTCCGAAGGCGAACACAAGGTTCGCCCCTACATTGGTTTTGCTTATAGGTTTGATACCGGTTTTTGTTCGAGGCAATATTTTCCCCTAACTTGTACATACGCCCCATGCCTCAGATCCTATAACGCTCTTTTTGATGCTAAAAAGAGCATTATAGGGCTAAATAACACACTTTTTCAGAGTGCTTTTCAAATGAATTTAAATAGTTAGCTTGGTCCGACCCTGAAATCAAAAACAAACTGAAAGAATTCCAATAGCAGACTGTATTATTAAATATGTTAGTTAATAAACGACATTTATATTTTCTGATCAGCATCATACTGTTCCAAATTTGTTCGTGGAGCTATGCAACTCTGATTGAAATTCCAGGTTCATTCAATCCAGTTGGCTCAGGAGCGCGAGCAATTGGTATGGGGAGTGCATTTATGGGAATTGCCGATGATGCCACGGCATCGTCATGGAACCCAGCCGCATTGATCAATTTAAAAAAGCCCGAATATTCACTGGTTTTTTCGTATGATCATTTACAAGAAAAAAATAATTTTACTTATAATCCGGAATCATCAGGAAAGCAGCCTGTTTCCAAAGCGTCAATCAATTATTTAAGTGAAGCAATCCCTTTTTCTGTATCAGGTATCAATATGGCGCTGGCAATATCAGCACAGCGGTTGTATTCTCTTTCTCGTCAATGGCACTTTCCTTTTCAGGAAAATACAGAGATCGAATCCTATATATCACAATATGCCTATGAACAAAAAGGCGATCTGTATGCAATGGGATTTTCCTGGTGCATGGAAATTATCCAACCAAGACTTAGCTTAGGGATAACGATCAATCAGTGGGAGGATGGATTACTTGGCGATGAATGGGAACGAAGTTACCAAATTTCTAAACAGGGGGTTTATAACAATAGTCCTTATATTGAAAAACAAGACATGAAAGCATCCTATTCTTTTAAAGGCAGAAATGCAACGATAGGCATGGTTTTGGATATCAATGAACAATGGCGTTTGGGAAGTGTGGTAAAAACACCTTTCAACGCCTCTATCCATGAATTTTCGCAGATGAATTATTATTTCCAATCCTCATCTATAACAGATGATCGCACAACTAATTATGTGTTGCAAAATTCGACTCTGGAAATGCCATTAACATGGGGTTTTGGGTTATTGTATCGGTATCATGACAATTGCTATCTGGCCGCAGATTTTTATGAAACACACTGGCATCATTTTTTGTTACGAACCGAAGGCCATGAAATCTGCCCATTGTCAGGTCGCGATCGAACAGAATTTCAGATGGATCGTACATATCAGATCCGGCTTGGCGGTGAATATATCTGGATTGATCCCATTCAGCGCCGACTGATTCCCTTACGATTTGGATTATTTTACGATCCAATACCATCAGAAAACAATGGAGATGATATCTATGGTTTTAGCCTGGGAACTGGCTGGACCATTCTGGATAAATATTCAATCGACATTGCCTATCAATATCGTTATGGAAATAATGTTGGTGGACAGTACTTATCCAATCTGGGTTTTTCACAGGGTATTCGTGAAAGCCAGATTTATTGTTCGTTCATTATTTATTAATTCCATTTATTGCAGTAGAAAGTAGGGCATTTTTTGTTATTGCTTACAGGCAATTTCAGCATAACTGGTATCGACAAATTTTTCCAGATCAATCAATTCTCCATAACCCATTTTATGATACATATATTGTTGAATTCTATCAAGGTCTTCTAAATTAGGAAACAGGTCATCTGTTCTGATATTTTGTGGATTTTTAAGAACTTCAGATAACATTCCAGGTGTCAGGCCAATTTTTTTATCTGAATCCAAAAACGTAACCCCCATTTGTGATGCTGTATCTGGCGCATCATGCACAAACTTACCTGCTTTTACGAGCATTGTAACTAATTCTTGTATCGCATCACGATTGGATTCAATTAATTCAGTTCTCATAATTAAAGCACAACACGGATGGTTATCCCACAATTCACTGGATAAAAACAGATGCTGTCCCATTTTAGAGTTTATTGCTTTTGTGCCTATTGGTTCAGCAACCATAAAACCACCTACATCTTTATCTCTTGATTGAAAATCTGGCATAATTATCGGTGGAATAACTTCATAAAACAAATTTGCTTTTTTATTATCTGTAAAGCCAGGATTTATGCCAATTCTTGTAAAATATTGATGAGACAGCATATGATGTATAGAAAGCAGGTGGGGCAGGTAAAAAGTTTTATTTTTAAAAAATTTTTGTTGAAGTTGCTTGTTTTTTACAAAGTCAGGAAGATTAGCGTTTGTTACACATATACTTCCATTTTTATGCGTTAACAAAAGTAATTTTATCGGCATTCCAAAGTGGAACAAATCCATTGCAATAGGTGTGAGAATAAAAACAGCATCGACCTCACCCCTTTCCAGGGCTCTTTGAACAGGATTCCATAATAACATTCTTTGTGTTTTGAGGTCAAAATGCCTGGGTTTGAGTTCACCCTGAGATATTAAATATTTTAAAGCACCCAGAATAATATGGTCTGTTATGGGAAGATGAGCGATATTGATAATAATTTTTCCAGAGACTGTCTTGTTTGACCATATTGTTGGAATATCTTTTTCGTTTTCTAATTCTTTTCTTTTCGGTAATGTTTCTTCAATCGCGACTTTCAAATCCCGCCTGCCAAAAGGTTTGATCACATAATTATTCGCACCTTTATCAAAGGCTTTTAAAACCTGTTTTTTTTCACCTTGTGCGGTTGCCATAATAAAAGGCAATTTATCATAGTTTGGGCTATTTCTAACCCATTCCAATAATTCAAGACCCGATTTTTTAGGCATGTTCCAATCACTGATGATAAGGCCAATATCAGAGTTTTTTTCCAGTACTTCGATTGCATCCTGGCCATTAACCGCCTCGACAATGTTATGAAAACCTGTATCCATCAGCATTTTAAGTTCAAGTTTGCGTATGGGAATCGAATCTTCAACCAGTAGAATTTTTGTTCTATAATTTTTAATGCCCTGTAATGCATCAATCGCTTCATCAACAGCAACAGAAAATTCAGAAATTTTAAGCGGCTTACGTATCAAATTCATTGCACCGGCTTTCATTGCTTTAATAGCAAGATCCAACTCTGCAAATGATGTAATCAACAGACATTGAAGATCATGTCGAATACGCCTGCTAATCCTTATCAATTCAATACCATCCATGCCGGACAACTTGTATGATGTTATTAATATATTAACATCGCTTCTATCAATTATTGATATGGCTTCCTCAGCATTTTTAGCCGTATGAACTATACAATTTCTGTTTTCAAGTAAAACTTTCAAGTTCATTGTAATTGCAGGGTCATCATCGACAATCAATAATTTTGGTTTTTGATTCATTTTTTATCCCCTTTACGTTATATAGTTTTGGGTATAAATGATTCATCACATCAACGAGAAAAAACTACAACTTTTTTCAATTGCAGTTGTGATGTGAACTCCAGCTTCAGTTGTAATATAACAAAATTATTCTGATTAGAATAATAAAAAATTCATAACCATTTAATTTTCTATTTATTTTTATCATCACATTCCCAGACATCAATATTGCAAAGCCCTTGAATATATATTCAAGATTCGTGATATCGCAAAATTTTTTTTTGAAAAGATCTTGCGCGTCCCCCTCTTGCAACATAAATTTTCTTGTCATGATGATAGTAGTGTCTTCCGGAAACAAACATGGCTGTAGATAATGTCAATGGTGTGGGCAAAAAAATCTGTACCTGATCCAGTTTCAATTTTTTCTTTTTGAGCCATTTTGTTAATTCAATCATGTCTTTTTTTGTTGTACCCGGATGTGCACATATCATGTAAGGAATCAAGAATTGCTTTTTTCCAGCCTTTTTTGAGATTTTTTGAAATAGTTGTTCAAATAACTCATAAAGTTGAATTTCAGGTTTCATCATCAGTTTCAGGCACTCTGAGACAGCGTGTTCAGGTGCAACTTTCAAATATCCGCCGACGTGGAATTTTGCTAGAATTTCAATATATTCTGGGCTTTTCAATGCCAGATCGAACCGAATGCCTGATGCCACCCATGCCCCTTTAACGCCATCAATTTGTCGCACGCGGTGATAAAGATTGATCAAGGGTTGGTGGTCTGTGTTCAAATGATTGCAAATAGTTGGAAATAAACATGATAATCGCTGGCATTTGTATTGATTTTCAGGTTTGCGACATGACATCATATACATATTGGCTGTTGGACCTCCCAAATCTGAAATGTATCCAGAAAACTTTTTTGATTGATTTACAATTGTCTTGATTTCCTTTATGACAGATTCCTCTGATCGACTTTGAATGGTTCTTCCTTCATGCATGGTAATCGAACAAAAAGAACACCCCCCAAAACAGCCACGCATCAACGTGATAGAATCCTTAATCATTTCAAACGCTGGAATTCTGGCGTTTCCATACATGGGATGGGGTAATCTGGCAAAGGGCAACTCATATATCAGATCCATTTCTTTTATTGTCAGCGGTTGAACCGGTGCACTTACCCAAATCCAACGATTGCCATGTTGTTGAATAATTGATGGTGCACCCGGGCGCGTGGCCTGATAAATAGCCAATGTGGTTTTAGATAAAAAAACCGGATCCTTTTGAATTTCTTCAAAGGAATTGAGCTGAATGACTGATGGTTGATTTCTTAACTCTAAAGAAAAATTTTTGGCGGAAATATCCTGAATATAATAGCGGTTTGGAATGGATGAACGAATAAATGCAATTCCCGGCATGCCATAAAGAAAGTCATCAGATACGACAGTTCCTCGCCTTCCCAGGAAATGTGCAACATGAATAATGGCACGTTCTGCATTGCCATATATCAACAAATCTGCTTTGGCATCGAACAGAATGGAGCGACGCATTTTATCTGACCAAAAATCATAGTGTGCAAATCGACGCAAACCCGCTTCAATACCGCCAAGAATAATTGGAATGTTCGGATATGCTTCTCTACATTTATGTGCATATACAATGGATGCGCGATTGGGGCGCAATCCCGCCTGACCATCAGGAGAATAGGCATCAGTATCACGTACATGCCGCTCTGATGTATAATGATTGACCATGGAGTCCATATTGCCGGCTGTCACACCAAAAAATAGTTTGGGCGGCCCTAAAATTTTAAACGCATCAAGATTTCGCCAATTTGGCTGTGGAATAACCCCGACACGAAATCCATGAGATTCAAGGAGACGTCCAATAATGGCAGAACCAAAACCAGGATGATCAATATACGCATCTCCAGTGACAATAATGATATCGCATTGATCCCATCCCAAGCCAGACATTTGATGTTTTGTGGTTGGTAGAAATTTTGTGGGAAATACGTTTTCACGATATGGTGAATAGTCATTCAATGACTTCGCAATTGAATAATCCATGCGTTCTATACCGGTAAATGGATGTGAAATGTTGATCCCATATCCATTGAACTTTCAATTTGAATAGATGCACCCATTATTTTAACAAAATAAGCAACCAATGCGAGGCCGATACCGGTCCCTTCAAAATCCCGAGTCAATGAACCATTGACTTGATAAAAGGCATCAAAGATAAAATTCTGTTCATGTTCAGGTATTCCAATTCCAGTATCAGAAATTTGAATATCAATAATTGCCTGCGTTGAAATATAGGCTGTCTTTAACGTCACAGTCCCTGATGGTGTAAATTTGATTGCATTATCCAATATACTGGCAATTATTTTTTTCAATACAGATTGATCACCAACATATTGCACACATTTGCAATTATCAATATTTACTTGAAATGTCAGACCTTTCTCGGTGGCATTACTCATGTATTGATCGGATACAAAACATAATGTCTGGTATAAATTAAATGAATGGTTGTGCAATACATAACTACCCGATTTAAGCATTGCGAAATCCATCATATTTTCCATTGTTTCGAGCAAAGATTTTCCGGCATTATTGATCAATTTTAAATCTTGAATTGTATCATCAGGTAAAGGCTCAGACATCAATAAATCGGAGATACCAATAACAGCATTCAATGGTGTGCGAATTTCATGCCCTATATTGGTGAGGAATTCAGTTTTAAGTCGATCTGCGATGCGCACTCTTTCGTTGGCTTCACGAAGTTTTTCTTCTGTTTTAACGATTGATGAAATATCCATCACACTGACAATAATATGTAATTTGTCTTCAAATTCCACCTTTTTTGCTTTTCGAATGACTGGGATATTAAGATCTGTTTTTTTTATTTCAGTTTGCTCGACTGTATCAATATAAAGATACTGATTATGAATGTGGCAGTTTTCAGGATTGCTATCACACAAATAATAATAACATTTTTTTCCAACAATTTCAGAATTGGAATACCCATATAACTGTTGAGCTGTTGGATTGATTGATTCTATCAAGGATGTTTTGGCATCAATTATAATGATGCCCGATTGAACTGTTTCAAGAATGGTTTCTAATCTTTTGTTGTATTGTTCAATTTTTTTATGGTGTTTTTGTTCCAGTTTCCAACGCAAATGGTACAATAAACCAGCAATTGCCCCGGCTGTAAAAGGAACAATGAATGAAACAGGGTACAATGGAAATTTCAAAGATATTTTTTGAATAGCAGACATCAATGATAATAAACAGCCTCCTAATAAAACCGAAACGATACAGGATTGGAACAATTTAGTTTTCTTCATGATTTAACACCATTAATCAGTCAGAACCAGCTTGTTGCATTGCCACTATGGACACATGTTTATCTTTGCTCACAATGGGTCAGATTTTCATTAACTATCTAAAACAGCTTTATTTCATAACGACCAATTGAGCTTGTCTGTTGTATATCTTTATTTTCAACTTCTTGTATACGAACGTCATTAACAGTTTCCTGTAATCGTTTGTAAGCATGCAACCCTTGAATACGTGTATGCTCGCTGATACTGTCTCTCACTTTAATATAGGGAACGACATCAGTATGACATTGCATAGATCGCTCAAGTCTGTCCTTTTTTCGAAGCAGATATTTCTTTCGCGTTTCATCCAATGTTGCCTGGTCAAAGGACTCAATTTGTTTTATCAGGTTTTGTCTGTTTTCAATCGCTTTTTGATAGTTCATAAAAGCAGATTCGACCCGCTCATTGAGTTGTTTAAAAAAAGGATCAAGCTCTTTTATTGCCTCATAATTTTTGTTTGCTTTTAGTTGAATAATTTTTTGTTTGATTGATGGTTTGATAGATTTTATTTTTTCTTTTAATTGAAGTGTATCGGCAATTATCTTTTCTACCATTTCCAAATTATCATTTAACTGTTTTTTTTGCCGCTCCATTGACAAATAATCGGATCTGATTTTCAAATCCTGATCATCCGGACATAATAAACCAATTGTTAATGTGCAAGGTGTTTCTTCGGAACTGATAATTGTATGCACATCAATACATTGACATGCCATAATATTGGATAGTTCAACGAGACATCTGACTAATAAACAACATTTGTTCGAATAGATATCAGACTGTCGTAATGACGCTTGAATACAAATGTCTGATTCAGCACGAATCGTTGAACGTTCAACGATTCGTGCCTCGAAATAACCGCCAGAGACAATGCTTGAATCTAATACCTTTTCATGAACTTGCATTCCCGAACGAACACGAATATCTGCCTGAGCAACATTATTTACTTCAATCGTATCTGCACTGACCTGGCATCCAGGCTCAATATCACCATTAATTACAAGTTGCCCAGGATAATTGTATTGTTTTTTTCGAGACAACAGATTGCCTTCAATATGATGTATTTGTTTTTTCTTCATTACAATAACGATGAAAAAATATGTGAAAATTTTTTATTCTATTTTTGTGCTAAAAGATAATGATCATAAACAAGAATGGTAAACATTTATAAAAAAAGGGGACTTAATGTCCCCTTTTAAACTATCAAGTCATTAATAATCAAGTCATTAATAATGCAAATCAGCCTGTTGCAGCTTTGTGCGTTTTAATCTGTACTTTTTCTGTAAGACCTTCATAATATTCACGCAAAATCGCCACAACTTCATCACGACCAAAATGATCCGGCAAATTTCCGCCTTCAGACAGCATTTTTCGTAGCATGGTTCCACTTAACAAAACACGATCTTGTTTGTCATGGGGACATGTTCTCAATGATGCCATACCATCGCATTTGTGGCAATAGAATGTCCAATCAATTTTAAGTGGGGTACAAAGCAGAGCTTTACCTTCAGCTTCAGGTTTTGGAATTTTGTTAAAAATAGTTTGCGCTTCAAACATGCCATAGAAATCGCCAACACCTGCGTGGTCACGACCAATGATCATGCGGGAGCAGCCATAGTTCTGACGAAATGTTGCATGCAATAATCCCTCACGTGGACCAGCATAACGCATATCCAATGGATAACCACCCTGTACAACTTTATCTTCAACAAAATAATTTTCAACCAGTGCGGCAATACATCGGACACGAACTTCCGCAGGAATGTCTCCTGGTTTCAAGTTGCCAACCAATGAATGAATAAATACACCATCACAAACTTCAACCGCAATTTTTGCAAGATATTCATGAGAACGATGCATGGGATTTCTTAATTGAAGGGCAGCAACTTCTTTCCAGCCTTTGTCTTCAAATATTTTTCGGGATTCAGCCGGGCGTTGATAAATCCCTTTATATTTTGTAGGATAGTCACCTTCTGACAAAACTTTAACAGGTCCAGCCAGGTTGAAATCTTTTTGATTCATAACCATCTGAACACCAGGATGATCATCACGCGCAACTTCCCAGAAATCTTTTGTTGTTTTTGTGCCTTCACCCATGAATACTTTTTCGCATTCATATTCTTTGTCAGCCTGAGTCATTTCATATTTTTCGGTGACATTCATGGTGGCCATAATTACTTTGCCTTCAGGATCATACAAAGCAATATCATCACCAATGTTAATTGCATCGGCATCTGCTTTGTCTGCTGACAAGGTAACAGGAATGGGCCAGAATGTACCATCAGACATTAAGAAATTATCACATACGCCTTTCCAGTCTGCCTTGGTCATAAAACCTGTCAGCGGACTAAAACCACCAATACCCATCATAATAAGATCACCCTTTTCACGAGGGCTAATTTCAATTTTTTTCAGACCTTCCGCTTTTGTCTTCTCTGCGTCAAGGGCTGCGCCTTCAAGCAAGCAGCAGGTCAGTCCTTTTCCACCATGTGGAGGAATCAAATTTGACATGTACTTTATTCTCCTTTTTTCTTTGTTATCTTTTCACTTACAAAAAAAACAATTCCACGAATCATTTTTTGCATGTGAATACTATATTTTCTATTAAAAATAATTTTATATTGTATGTAATTGGTTTTTGTTTGTCAAGCTTTTTCGCAATGTATCAATAATATAGCTATTGATACATATCCTTTCAACATTTTTTAGGAAAGCTCTGAAAATAAGTTCCCCATTTAAAAATGATTGATTGTTCAACAATTTAAAATCAAGCATATGAATACCAAACTTTTCATTTTTTCATTGGGCGTATGTACAGTTTAGGGGAAGTGGATATCATACAAGGAATGCTCGATTTCGGCAACCCCAAGAACAGCGTAGGGCTAAAGCCCAACGCTGAATTGAGAAAGGACGCTAAAGCGCCCTCAT
>Ga0272440_1004425_pt1 | contig 10024 bp, 9 predicted proteins | sample SSMMMBAug17_FD_192440 | JGI IMG/M metagenome (GOLD analysis project Ga0272440, IMG submission 192440) | Marine sediment archaeal communities from Little Sippewissett salt marsh, Falmouth, MA, United States - SSM-MMB-Aug17 | ecosystem: Environmental > Aquatic > Marine > Wetlands > Sediment ... | reverse complement strand
ATTATTGATATTGTTCGTTTTGAGGTAATTGTACTGTAGAGACGTAGCATGCTACGTCTCTACACGACCTTATTTTTTTGGACGATCAAGAAAAATGGGTATGTTATTTTCAGAGCATTCCTAAGAATGTATTATCCATATTGATAAATTGATAAATTGATAAATTGCTTATGGGTATCGAGGGCGCTTTAATAAATCAAAAGGAGTCCATTAATGAAAACCTGGGATCAACTTATTAAAGGCACATTGGAAGGCAATGTACGTTCGCTGGCACGATTAATCAGCAAAATAGAGAATCGGGAACAGGGATGGCAGGATGCCATGACACAAATCTATCCACACTGCGGAAATACAAAAGTTATTGGAATCACTGGTTCACCGGGAGCTGGTAAAAGTACGCTGACAAATGCTGTGACCGCCAGACTTCAGAAAATGAATAAACGTATCGGTATAATAGCAGTAGACCCATCATCTCCTTTTTCAGGCGGTGCTGTGCTGGGTGATCGCTTACGAATGCGTGATGTCGGTACATTATCGGGTGTGTATATTAGATCAATGGCAACACGCGGCATGCTTGGTGGCTTGTGTCAGGGAGCACGTGATGTAGCTCGTATTTTGGATGCTTTTGGTAAAGATGTTGTCCTGATTGAAACTGTTGGCGTGGGACAGGACGAAATTGAGGTGGTCAAAACAGCGGATATGGTTTTGGTGGTGTGTGTACCAGGTCAGGGAGATGGTATACAGGCAATAAAAGCTGGCGTTATGGAGATTGCTGATATTTATGTTGTTAACAAAGCGGATCGTCCTGGCGCTGATGAGGTTGTTTTTGATATTCAAGGCATGCTTGAAATTTCTGAAAAAAAAGTGCCTGTACTTAAAACTGTGGCTTCTGAACATAAGGGCATTCAGGAATTGGTTGATGAAATACTTGGGTGTATGAATCAACAAACATCAAATGATCAGTTTCGACAAGAACAAATTCGTGAGGAACTTCTGTCTTTGACCCAGCAGATGATCTTTCAATCTATTAATGAAAAATGGCAGGCCAATGGATTTTTGTCACAGGCGATTCAGGATATTTTGGATGGTAAAACAGACCCTTATACAATTGTTAAAGATTACTATAAAAATAATGTGCAATATTAGGAGATAGGAGACAATCATGGCTGAAGAAGAAAAAATTGCAATGACTGAAAAATTGGCAAATTTTATTGTAAACACTGAAACACAAAAAATACCCGATGAAATTTTTGACCATGCCAAAATTGCGTTCATGGATTGGTTATCTGTCTGTATTGCGGGAAATGATGATCCTTTGGTCAAAAAATTAATTACGTTCAGTGACATGATGGGCGGTAACGCGCAAGCCACACTGATTTGTGATGGTTCACAACGAAATATTTACGATACAGCCTTAATCAATGGTGCGGCGTCACATGCTCTGGATTACGATGATACTTTGGTGTCATTTTTGGGACATCCATCAGTCACAGTGTTTCCATCAGTTTTAGCCTTGTGCGAGTGGAAAAAAATGAGCGGTAAAGACCTTCTGACCGCATACTTGATTGGTATTCAAATCGGTGGCACAATCGGTGCCTGCGCCAGCCTGGATCATTATATGGCAGGATGGCATGCAACATCGACCCTGGGACATTTCGCATCGGCAGCCGCCTGTGCCCGCCTGCTGAATTTAGATACAGATAAAACCCAACATGCACTTGGAATTGCGGGAACCCAGTCATCTGGTCTAAAACGTGTTTTTGGAAGTATGTGCAAACCATTTCATGCTGGCAGATCCGCCCAGGCGGGATTGTTTTCGGCACTGATGGCTGAAAATGGCTTTACCAGTGCCAAAGATATTCTTGAAGGTCCACAGGGCTTTTTTGAAGCATTCAAAGGCAAAGTCAATCCAACCATTCTAAGTTTTTTGGGCCTGGGCTGGGATGTTATCAATTTATCACAAAAATATCATGCATCATGCCATGCCACCCATTCCCCCATTGAAGCATCACTGGAAATTGTTAAAACCCATAAGCTCTCATTAGAAGACATTCAGTCCATTACTGTAAAATCTTCAAAATTGGCCATTGATGCTGCAGGAAAAGATAAACCGCAAACAGGTGTTGAAGCTAAATTCAGTATCCCTTTTTGTATTGCAAATGCATTAATTCATGGGGACACTGGCATGCAGGCATTTACAGATAATCGCGTTCTTTCTTCAGAGATTCAGACACTGATGCGCAAAATATTACTTCAATTAGATGACCAAAAAACCGCTCTGGAAGCCACAGTATGTATCAAAACGATGGATGATCAGGAATACTGTGCAGATTCAGATATTCTTCAACAGATCCCACCCTTTGATATTAAAAAAGAGCGTGTTCGGTCAAAATTCAGGGATCTATGTGAACCTTTATTAGGAAATCAAAAGACATTCGCCATTGAACAGGATATTGATCGGCTGCAAGAAATGTCCAATATCGCAGATTTGATGGCCCATTTTCGGAGGAATAAATGAACCGAAAACTCCTTATTACAGACATTCAACGTTTTTCAACCAATGATGGTCCAGGATTCAGGACAAATGTTTTTATAAAAGGGTGTTCAATGAAATGTTCCTGGTGTCATAACCCAGAAACCATTTCAATTCAAAGAGATTTGTTCTGGAAAAAAAGATTGTGCATTCAATGCGGCTCATGCGCAGAAGTCTGTCCTGAAAATGCCATACATTTACCTGAAGGCGGATTTCTATTGTCTGACCAACCTGAAGACCTGGATCAACAAATTCATATTATCGACAGAAAAAAATGCACACGATGCATGGCCTGTGTTGATGTTTGTCCATCGGGTGCAATGGAAATTTCAGGCACCGCCACGACAATTGATGAAATTATCACTGAAGTTGAAAGCGATATGCCATTTTATACCAATTCAGGCGGCGGTATGACCCTATCAGGCGGAGAACCAACCACGCAAAATCAAACAACTGCCGATTTGATTGATCGCGCGCATGCACATGGTATTAATGTCTGTCTGGATACAAATGGTTACTGCCTTTGGGATACTTTTCAAACCCTGACACAAAAGGCAGATATCGTTCTTTTTGATTTAAAACATCTGGATACCCAAGCCCACATCAAAGAAACAGGTGTTGACAATAAGCTTATTTTGGATAATCTAAAAAAGTTAACCCAATACCACATGCACATCTGGATTCGCATTCCCATTATTCCTGATTTTAATCAAAATAATGAATTCTATGAACAGGCATCAGACTTTTTAGAAAGTCTTGATGGCAAAATTGAGCGCATTGACTTACTGCCATTTCATAACTGGTGTGAAGATAAATATGGTTGGTTAGGTAAAAAATGGCCGCATAAAAATCATGACGCGCTTGATCCTTCAATACTTTCGCCCGGATTGAAAATATTTCAAAAGAAAGGCTTACATGCTACAATTGGCGGGTCTGGGTTTGAAAAATAACATACGTTCAAAACAAGCCCTCTGTTTCAAAATATTATTTGATTCATGTTGAAAGATTTGAGAATCCAATAAAAACAGATATTGATGAATGGATATTCATCCTCAAATTTTTGAAGCAACCAATCCCTTATCCAAAACAAGTTCAGTGGCATTAAAACCCGACGCACTGTCAGAGATAAAAAAAAGGATAGTTTCTGCTACCTGCTTGATATTTAACGCATACCTGTCACTGTCAGATTGTTTTTGTAAATAGGTTTTTCCCCGCCCTGCATCAATATAACCCGCACGTAATGAAACACTCGTAACGCCTCTATCTCCCATTTCAATGCCAATATTTCTGTAAAGTGCTTCTGATGCCTGCTTGGCGGATGCATAAAATCCCTGACCTGGATTTGGTTTTACAGCAGCAGTTGAGGAAATATAGATCAATCGACCTTTCCTGCGAGCAAGCATTGCGCGGGTAATCCTTTGTAACAAAATTGCACGGCTGATAACATTGGTTGAGATATAATCTTCAATATGCTGTTTGCTTGCGCCTGGAATAAGGCTTTCGTAATCGCTTTGTATAAAATCAATAACATAATCAATGTGTTGCCATTTTGTATTATCTATGGATGTAATTGTTTCTTGATTTGAAAAGTCCAGATGAATTGTTTCGTACATTCCTGAAAAATAAGGGGAAAGAAAAGAATGGATACGTGTCAGGCCATCATGATTACGATAGCTCAGGATAGGAAATAATTGCGATTCAATTATCAGTTTTGCGAACACCATAGCGGTTTCACAGGAACCTCCCAGAATCAGCGATTGTTTTCCAGAAAAATTAAGTTTCATGCTTTAACAGTCCTTTTGCAATCATTGTCTGATTTTGAAATAAATAACAATGGGTTTTCGTTTTAGAAATTTTAATTTCATACCTTGCATTTCCAGGTTTTGCAAACTGAATAAATTTGAATGACTGAATGGTCAGATTTTGTGGTAAGGTGCAATTATTTTTAATTGCCTGTACAAACGAATGGATTATCAAACTACCTGGAACCACTGGAAAGGATTGAAAATGGACCTTATAAACTGGGTCTTTGGGGTCAAAAAAAAATTCTCCCTGAATTATTTTGTTTGCATTCATGATTGATTAACACAGAAATAATCATTGAGAAATTCGTCTGTAAACTGGTAATTGGAACCTAAAAATCCAACATCAGGTAAATCACCACCATACCAGAATTCTATGGTTGGATTTTTTTCTTGGATTTCAGTCAGAATATCTCGGAAATGAAACACATTTTCTCCAGGGCCAAAATAGTGGAAATTGCCATCAGGTGAAAAGACAATAATATGTGTGTACTGATCATGAATTCTATCAACCACACAACTGGTTTTTTCGCATAAGCTTTTAATTACAGCAACGTCTTTACAAAAAATGCGGATATTTTCTGAAATTGTTTTCAGCGCGTTTTGTTCATCTTTTTCAGTAGCGCCCTGTGCATTTCGATCCAGTAAACGAATTGTTTGAATTTCTTCATCAGTCGCGCCAAAGGCTTTCATGCCGCGAATATGGGCTTTATCGTTAGCACTGATTAACTGCTGATGTCTGTTCATTTGAATGCCTAATTTTTGCGCAGTTTGTTCAATGGAAGTCAATCGATCTCTACCTGCGCGGGAATCGTGATGATCAATAATCACAGCGTTATCAGGATAAGGACAATCAAGTTTCAATTCAACAAAAATGGGCGTTTGATTTTTGTCAAGCCTGTTCAATTCGTCTTGATATTCAGATAACTTAGCCCCCCATTTTAAGTGCCGATCAAAAAATAATATTTTTTTTTCTTCAAGCATGTTCCGAATTTCAAGCATTTCTGCATCATGGCCACCGAGAAAGAAAACATAATTAAAAATCATCATAACCTCGCTCATCCTCATCCAGAGGGATAACTTCTTTGGGTGTCCAGGATATTTGCGCATGATCTTCTTGTGTTTGATACGCTTGTTCATCCATATCCCATGAATCTGAATCAATAGAGACACTGCATTCAGTATCACCACACAGTTTAAATTTGCTGATTTGTTCTTTCAATTCACTGGCCAGATTCTTTAACTGAACAGCCGATCCGGCAGTTTCCTGGCTTCTGGTACTCATATTCTCTGTGGCAGCGCTGATTTGGCCCATACCATCATTTAGTTGACTCATGGCAACAGCCTGTTCCTTACTTGCAACATTAATATCTTCAACAAGATCCCTGACTTTAACAATGTTTTCAACAATTTTTTCAAGTGATTCCGCAGTTCTTTCGGCAATGCTGACTCCCTCGTTGACTTTTTTATTTGATGTTGCAATCAGCTCGGCGGTTTCATTGACAGCCTGTGCGCTTCGTCCTGCAAGGTTTCTGACTTCTTGCGCGATAACCGCAAAACTCTTTCCAAACTGGCCGGCACGAACAGCTTCAACAGTGGCATTCAATGCAAGAATATTGGTTTGTGATGCAATTTCATTGATCACATTGATTACTTTTGAAATATTTTGTGAAGATTTATGAATTTCCTCCATTGAGGAAATCATTTGTTTCATTTCTTCTTTACCAGAAATCGCTGCCTGAACGCTGTCATCAGCCAGTTCATTGGCTTTTGCTGCATTATCAGCATTTAAATTGATTTGCTGATCTGTTTCATGAATGCTTGCCGAAATTTGTTCAACTGATGCTGCCTGCTCTTGTGAGCCTTCAGATAAACTCTGGCTAAATGATGCCAGCTCGGATGATGACCCCGCAACATCATCAGTTGCAGATTCAACCTGTTTAAGAATGCTGTTAAAAGAACTTAACACATTGTTGATCGAATTTTTCATCATGGCATGATCGCCCTGATAATCGCCTTCCATTCGAATGGACAGGTCACCATCTGCCATTTGCTTGAGTACTTTGTGTGATTCATTGAGCGGTTTGAGAAATGCCTCAAGAATGCCATTGGCGTTTTCAACCAGTTGTGCATAAGATCCAATAAATCGTTTATTATCAGCACGAATATCCAGTTGACCAACACTGACTGCCTCAATAAGCTTTTTGATTTCTGCATTTATTTCTTTTTCACCGCTAATGTCCAAAACATACTTGACCGCACCAATCATCTGACCATTATTGTCTTTAACAGGAAAGCCGGTATATCGGATTGGCATGTTTAAGGATTCCGGGTTGATAACTGTCTCACTGGTAAATATAGAATCTTCCTGAATGGCTTTATGCAATGCACATTCTTCTGTCAGGCAATGTTCTGATGTATAGATTTCATAACATTTTTTGCCGGTTAATTCTGATGGCGTCTTGTTTACAATTCTTGCCCCTTCCTGATTGACACTGACAATGGTATAATCTTTATCAACTTCAATAACTGGTGTGGGCAGCCGATCAAGATTATTCATCAGTTTTTGCTGGGTACCCATCATGTCGATCAAGATGTTGTTCAGTGCTTCAGCCATCTGACCAATTTCATCTTTTTGCGTGATATTAAGAGGTTTGGAGATATCGCCTTTGGAGACTTTTCCAGCAAAATCAACGACCTTGATTATTGGCTTGATAATCATTCTGGCAAGAAAAATACCCATCGTAAAGCCAAGTAATATTGCCAGAACACCGATTGAAAGCATGATTTTAGCGGTTCGTCGGACACCTAATTCAACATCATGGCTGAAACGTTCCATCTCGTTCCATCCTAAAGTTGCAATTTCCCTGGATAATTTGACAATACGCGGGGCTAAAGGCAGGATGGTTTTATTGATTTCATCTTCCATTTTCAGGATAACCGCAGCAAGGCCCTCAAAGTTATCCAGATAGTCCTCAATATTGTATATAATTGCTTGATTGTTCTCAATTTTTTGGCTCTCCATGTCATCAAGAACGTCATTGAGTATTGATACAGCCCGATTTAGCTGATCAGGTTGCTTATCCAGTAAGAAACTGTTGACCTCCAGCTCAGCTTTGATAAAACGTTTGAGTGCTTTTAATGAACTATCCAAAACTTCCAATTGAAACGATTCTTGATTCTGTAGGACAACATCGTTCAGCCTGGTCTCGATATTTTTTCCAGATTTGAACAATTCTTTTTTTGTATGGTTGCCCGCTGTAATGCGGATAGCCACTTTATTGAATTTATCAATAAATTCGTGGCACGTATCCTCTATTTGGCGCAGCTGTGCCACCTGATCAGCTTTCTTGATTTTTTGCTTGGCATCATCCAACAGTTGATTGACTTTATCAATATGTATTTGAGCAAGTTTTAGATCTTTGTCTTTGTTCAGATATAAAAATTTTTCCACTGAAGTCCGCATAGACAGCACCTCAGAGCGAATATCATTCGCAACGATTACCCCCCTTGCAACTTCATCCTTCAAGTACGTCAACCGATCTCCTAGAGATACGAATTGAATAAATGAAATGATTACAACAATTAAAATCAAAAAAGTAATTATCAGGTAACCAGAAAGAATCTTGGCCCTTAATGTCAACTGAATCATGAAAGGCTCCTTTGATCGGACTAATAAAATGCATATAGATTTGACATTTATGAATAAAAAAAATATTTTGAGCAATTTTCATGCCATAGATGCTTTTTGAAAAATCACTATATAAATTAATAATCTGAAATTGATCATGGGTCAAGTACAAAAATACATATTGCGAAATGATAACTTTTCGATTATACCTGAAATCAATAATCATTATAAAAGGAATTTCAGTTATGATTAAAATTCTGGAAAAGTTTAATTTTTGGAACACGCCACCGGGTGATATTGGATATTTTCGTAAAAATTATATTGAATTATTTTCCAAATATATTGGCAACTCCCTTATCAAGGTGATTTCAGGTCAAAGAAGAGTGGGGAAGAGCTATCTATTCAGATTGTTCATCAATTGGTTAATTACCCAAAAAAATATACCTCAAAAAAATATTTTTTATCTAAACAAAGATATTTATGAATTAGATTTTATTAATACCAGTGAAAAACTTCAATTTGCCATTCAAACTTTCATGGATCATCTGAAACCCGAAGGTACAATTTTCCTGTTTTTAGATGAAATTCAAGAGATTAAAGGATGGGAAAAAGTGGTCAACTCTTTTTCTCAACATTATATTGATCGTTTTGAAATATTTATCACAGGTTCTAATGCCAATTTATTATCAACAGAGTTATCAACATATTTAACAGGAAGATATTTGCTATTTCATGTTTTTCCATTCAGCTATTCTGAATATTTAGGAATAAACAATCTCAAACGACATAAGTTATCTTATATTGATTATTTAAAGCATGGTGGTATGTCAGAGACTTACTCTCTACATGATTTGGAAATAAAGCAGAATTATTATCAAAATTTGAGAGATGCCATTTTGCTCAAAGATGTTGTCAAACGATACCAGATTCGTGATGTCAACCTGCTTGAAAAGTTGGTGATGTTTATTATTGATTCCATTGGCAGCTATCTATCAGTCAATAAGATTGTTAACCATCTGAAAACGCATCATTATAAAGCCACCCATGAAACAATTGGTGCCTATTTAACCTATTTGAAAAATACCTACTTTATTCATGAATCAGAACGTTATGATATTAAAGGAAAAAGAATACTTACTGGTGAGCGTAAATATTACCTGAATGATTTAGGATTTAAATACTATCTGACATCATCATTTGAGTTTGGGATTGGCAAATATTTAGAAAATATGGTTTACATCAAGTTGTTAAGTTCAGGTTACAAGGTTTACACTGGCAAAATAGCAGGAAAAGAGATTGATTTTATTGCTGAAAAGGATAATGAAAAACAATATATTCAGGTGGCAGACATCTTACCAGATGAGCGGATCATTGAACGCGAATTTGGTAATTTAGAATTAATTCCAGATAATTATGAAAAAATGGTGGTCAGTCTGGATGACATTCAAATGGGCAACAGAAATGGCATTAAACATATCAATGCATGGACATTCTGTTGAGAATGACGTAAGGAATACTCGTATAATAAGTTCCCCATTTATCTTGATCGTACAAGTCATGTAGAGACGTAGCATGCTACGTCTCTACAGTTCAATTACCTTAAAACGAAAAATATCAATAAATGGGGACGTTGTTTTCAGTACAATTCTACAATACACACACATTCCTTAATATTCATATCGAGACGTTTTCTGCTTGCTGCCCGAAGATCCTGGTGCGACAATACCTGTCGCACCGCTATTGACAGCCGGAGTAAACATAAAATCAACCCCCCTTATACTGCTGTCCTTACCCATTAAGAAATACAGTCTAAATGGACTATTGGTTTCTGGATCACTTTTATCCCGATATGTTCCCGATGCGACCATTGTATCTGGATAATCGCAGATGATAACATCTGCATCCAGAACCTTATATTCTCCATCAGAAAGTTTATACGTGTTATATGTCAACAATGAGCCCTGAATGGGTGGGTTGCCATTCTTATCCTGCACATAGATTTCATAGAGAAAATAAGCCAGTGTTTCCGGATTGCCCCACACGATTTGTTCCCTGACT
>Ga0272440_1004424_pt1 | contig 10026 bp, 6 predicted proteins | sample SSMMMBAug17_FD_192440 | JGI IMG/M metagenome (GOLD analysis project Ga0272440, IMG submission 192440) | Marine sediment archaeal communities from Little Sippewissett salt marsh, Falmouth, MA, United States - SSM-MMB-Aug17 | ecosystem: Environmental > Aquatic > Marine > Wetlands > Sediment ... | reverse complement strand
TTTGATAAAGCTGTATCTGGCATGAAACTTTTTATTTTATTTGTGATATTTGTGTAAATGGCTAATTCTTTTTGTAGTTGTGTGACCGGTTTGTTTTTTATAGAATACTTTTTCAGTTCCTGATTTATTTTTTTGGCTTTTTTCGCGAAGTTCTTGAATTTTTTTAATTTATCCGGGTTGGTATTAGGATAGTAATAACCTGAATAGACAGACTTGAACCTTTCAAAAAAAGAGATGCCTTCATCCAGTATCTTTGTATCATCTATGGTAAAATTTTTCTTATAGTAATTAAAGATGGTATTCTGTTGGTTGTATAAATACGTCTTAGACTTTTCATCTTGAGGACAGATTTCTAATGCTCTAAAAAAATTGTGCTTATCAACGACTAACACCTTTATCATATTATCTGGAAGATGTCCCTGTTTCAGTGCTTTTTCATAGTGGATTAAAGCTTCTTCAATATTCGGTACTTCAAGATAATAATCACCCATTTTTTCCAAAATGCAAGGTGTCATTGAATAATTATCTTTAATAAAATGAATCTTTTCGATTGTCGTTTTTTTGACATGGTCCGGGCCTAATAAATCATTCATGGCTTTATCAAGAACGTGATCCTTGCTGCAATCAATGGATGATGCATATGCAGCGGTTATGAAAAAAAGAAATATAAGGGGTAAAATGCCTGACACATGAATAGATAAAATTTTTTGCATAACGGCCTCCTGAAAAAAATACAAAAGCTTAAATTTGCCAGGGAGACAGGCATAAAAGCATTAAGGATTCATTGCTTTCTAATACAGACAAGCCTGAATCCAAGTGAACTTCTGGAATGATTAATATTGAAGCTGATACGTTCGGCAGACCGACAACTCCAGGCAAAACAACGCCAACTTCCACCACGCGCAACATGCTTTCTGGAATTATTAATTATTAATGGATCAATACCACCAGCAATTCTCTCTGAATAGCTGTCTTTACACCATTCCAGTACATTTCCGTGCATATCATATAATCCCCATGAATTGGGTTGTTTCATTCCAACAGGTTTTATTCCACATAATTTGCACTTTTCAGTTCTACCATGTTTTCCCCAATTTGAGCAATTATAACCGCCTTCATAGCCGACGACACAGCTATTGCCACAATACCATCCCATCTTATCCAGATTTTTATCAAAATCACATTTATTTGTACTGATCGCTCCATTTGCAAATTCTTTTGACGATCCTGCTCTTGCTGCATATTCCCACTCTGCCTCAGTAGGTAAGCGATATTTTGTATCAGGTTCCCGGGTATTCAATTCTTTGACAAATTCCTGTATATCTTCCCAGCTAACGCTTTCCACAGGACAATCATCCCCACACCTTGCAAAATATGAAGGATTATTATACATAATCGCAATCCATTGGCCCTGTGTTACTTCTGTTGTCTGCATATAGATTGCTTTTGTTAGCCGAACAGTGTGTTGATTTTCATCATTATCTCTTCCCATCTCATTTTCTGGACTTCCCATAATAAACGTTCCGGGCTTTATGTAAACAAATTTCATACCAGATTGATTTGTAAAAACGAGATGTTCAGTAATTGATTTAAACTGATTCGGATCAATAGTTATTTCTTTTTCAACCGGTAAGAAATTCTCTTTTTGCAGTTTGATATGATATAAACCGGGTGTTAAACTTTCAATACTCGTCTTTCCTTTGCCCACATTTTCTCCATTCAAAAAGATTTCTGCATCGTCAGGAATTACAAGAATACTGATCTTACCAGGTTTTGGTTCTAACTGAATCATCGGAAGCTGATTTTCTTTACCAGGCTCTATTGAAAATTTAATATTTTTTTCAAAATAATCTATATGGGTTACAAGAATAGTATAAATGCCAGCAAACAATTTCATGCCATCAGAATAGGGGAGACCTTCAATCTTATCGTTATTAATTATCGCATCAGCATCGTTTGGATGTGTTTTTATATAAAGCCTTCCCTGCTTGTTAGTCAATGGATTTATCGTCTCTTTAAGTTGTTCAATTTCATCCAGTTTACTTTTTAATAATTTGTTTGTATTTTCTGCTTTTTCTAGTGCTTTCTTTTCTTCTTGCAATGCAATCTCTGCTTTCTTTCTTGCTATGGTCAATTTTTGATTTTGTACGCCAAAAATAATTGAAATTATTATCAATACAATCAAAGCAATAAAAACAAATGGTGTTATTTTTTTGAGTCGTGCTTGTTTCTGCGTCTGTTTCTTTTCTTTCTCTCGAACTGCGATACTCTTTTCCAAAAATACGATAGCTTGCTCATATCCCGCATGATAACGCAGGGCCCAGGCTTTATTATGAAAATTATCTTTATGCCATGTTTCAGTATCTGTTAGTTCTGGTTCTGTAAGGAAATCTACTTTACCATCTTTATAAAGTTCCGCTCTTTCTGCAAGACGAATGTAATGCTTTGCAGAGACTGCTTCTTCAGAAACCCATTTATCCAGTTGATTCCATCCTCGCATCAGGCTTTCATGAGAAATATCAATTTCAGTATTGGCAGATAATTCCACTTTGGATGATGGCATGATAAAAGAACATGATGGTTTGCGGAATTGATCCAGAATTGTAACAACTGTTTCAAAGGATGCATTGGTAATATCGCACAGTTCCTGCAAAGTGGTATTTCTTCGGGTGCCTCGACCTTCAACATCCTGTGCAGTCAATGCTTTGAATATTCTTTCTGTGATCAAGCGTTGTGGTTCAGGCAATGACGATAATATTTCATCGGCGTGAAGAGACAATGCAGAATGAAATTGCCCAATACTTTTGTAGTGATGGATTTCGGGTTGTGGGCGATCCTGGTCTTCATGCCATTTATGCCAGGTTCGCATCAGCGCATGTTGTAGTACCGGCAGTTGATCTGGATTATTACTGCTGTCGTTTAACAGACGCTGCACCAATTTTTCGGGCATTTTTATGTCGTTTACTGCAGCAGGCCCTTCGATTGCCTGTCTGCGTTGATCACGTGTCATTCTGGGAACCAGGTATTGACTTTGATTCATTGCTTCCGGGAGTTTTTGAAAGGTATCGCAGGCCCCAATAAAATCAGAACGTATTGTCAATACAGTGTAAACAGGCAGGCTATCTGTCTGACTAAGTTTAATCAAGATAGAAACAAAATCAACTGCTTCGTCGTGACTTTTTGTCAGTGCAAAGCGAAATATTTCTTCAAACTGATCAATAAGAATCAAAATATTGGCATTGGTATTGAGAGAAAACTTAAGCAATCGTTCCTTGATTGCTCGAATACCATCCGTTTGAATATGTTCATATAATCTGTCATGTTGTTTGGGATCAGTATTTTGATCCAAAGCCTCATTGATTGCTTCAGACAGATGGTATAGCGGTCGGTTGCCGGGTTTCATTTCAACGATACGCCATTGATCCCGATCAGCAACCAGAAAACCGGCTTTTAAATGGGGGATTAAACCAGCACGTATTAATGAAGATTTTCCACAACCGGAACTGCCTACTACAGCCAGGAAACGCGTATCATAGAGCTTTTGAAGAAGGTCAGGAATCTGTTTCCTTCTGCCATAAAACAGTAGACTTTCATGGCTGTCAAATGGTCGAAGTCCTACATATGGGTTACTGAGTGCGCTCATGATTTACCTCCACTGCCAATACATTCAACAAAAGGATTTATCACCTCTGGCCTGGGTTTATTATGGTCAATGTTGTTCAGTAACTGCATATTTATATTTTGTGGTATCATTCTTTTTAAATCCTGAACTTCATCTGGTCTTTTCGGGGGTGCTAGAAAGATTGCCCGGGTTTTAATGGTAGCTTTTAAATCGATGATCATGTTCATCAGCGTCATTGTACGAAAAATAATATTTTCATTATTTACATTCCCACACACAAGCATCAAAGAATTAACCAATTTGAGATTTTCTGCAAGTCTGTGCAAATCATCTTTTGGTTTTCCAAAAGCCGGATTTATCAGAAATTTAATATTGCGTAATGAAAGATAATTTACAAGTTCATATGCAAAGATGTTGTCTTTTTCTTGAATATCCAAAAGGACTGCTGCCTGTTGGTCGAATGTTCGTTTGTTCTTTAGCTGTTTCATTGCCTCTATCTTTTTTACGATACCTGAAAAAATTTCGTCTCTTGTTCCCCGAATTAACTCAATATTATTATCATTTTTATCATTTTTCTGAATCAGTTCTTTCAAAAAATTCTGATGATTCCTGTCTTCAATTTTATCGATATGAAGATTTTTCGGAAACCATATTAGCTGAGATAGTGTTTTATCGAAGCTAGTCTGAAGTTGTCTCATGGCATAAGTTTCATTCCTTTGAATTTCTCTGCCCGCATATTCATCAAACAGATGAACAGACAACTTAGCTGATGATAAAAGCCGCATACATTCTTTGTCATGGTTGTTAATATCATAAGGGGGCGGTACATTTTTATCGTTAACAGATATCCCTTCTGCTTGAAGATCACGCATAACACGTTCTTTAGACATTCGGAGCGCATCTGAAACATCTGCAAAAAATACTGGATACTTTATATCTGACTCATTATCTGTTGTTGCTTTGACAGATATCTCTTTCTCTTTTTGTTCCAAAATGCGAAATATCGCAGCAACAAGTTTAGAGAGTTGCGCGCGAAACATTTTTTCATCTGGTTCACTGGGATTGTTAGATTTTGCATCGTAGAATGGAAAACAGATGGTACCATCAATGCCATCAGGAAAATTATCAGGTGAAATGTTTGACAACAACAGACCAAACATGCGACTACGATCCCCAACAACAAGATGATTTTTAAAGTATGAAGAGAACTGATTCAATTCCTTCTTGCAATACTCGGAATTAAGATAGCTATTTGAAATTAGTGCCAGGAAAATAGCGGATTTTTTTATTGTTTCCGAGATGCTTTGGTCAAATAATTGATTTCCATCCAGTTGATTGTCTCGCCATATTTTAACACTTGGGGAAGATTTCTTACTTTCTTTATCTAGCGAAATTTTAAGTCGCTTTTCAAATTGATCAACCCAGCCTTCATTATTAGCATAAATTATTTCATTGTCTTTATGGGCGTAGCTGATAAATATATTATAATCATATGTAGATAAGTATGCCATAATGTTTGTCCTAAAATGCGCGTTGTTCTTTTTTCATGTTCTAAAGTGAAAAATATTTTTATTGACAAAACATATTTTGTCTATAAAAAAGGGCAGGTTATATTTCACAGATTCTAATTATATTGGATTAAAAAGGATGATTTCTCAGATCTGAATAATCGCTTACATACGCATCTCGTTCACAAATTTGATTATTCTATTCATTACATCAGATTTCGCCTGCTTTAAATCCAATAAGTTTATAAGCACCCTTCTGATCGCTTTTGAAAAATTTATTTTATCATATTACACAAACAGTTATCGCAAAAAATGATATAAATATTTACCATGCTCTTGCTGATTGAAGAATGATAATCTCTGAAGCAATACTATGCAGCTAATTCTAAAATAGGTTCAAAGTATTTTGTAGGGATATTGACATAATTATCAGCTCTTTCATTGTTAGAATGTATAGCAAAAAATTGTTTTTCTATTTGTTTTAATACTGATGCACGATAATAGCTCATTCCACATGTACTACAAATTTCAACAGGAGTGTTTGGTACTAATAAATATTTGTCATTATGTTTATAAAGGTAGTCAATTCTTATTGTTCTATATTCTTCACTGTCGCAGTAGCTACAATGTTTTGTATTCATAGTTCATCTCCATTATTCGTTAATTTAAGTTTTCTTTTGAATTAACCTCTTGTCCATGGATCAATAAATTTTGGGGGCGTTGGAGTATAGACAGTTATAATGACAATTCTCTTTCCACGCCAACCACAAACCACATGAATTGGAATATCGCCAGAAAAGCCTATTATTAAACATCGCTCTTTCCTTTTACTGATATTTGGATAATCTTCAAGTATTTCACCTGATAATATGGCTTGTTCAATCTGTGAAAATGTAAGATCATCAGCTATTCTTTCAATATCAGCATGATGGCTATATTCGTATTCATTTGAAATTATTTTATTTATGATTTCATTAATCTGCATTTGATAAAAATTTAACCCTTATTGAAAAAATATCAATATCAAGGGTTAAAGAAAAAAAAATTAACTTTGTTGAAATTATGATAGCAATTAGTGCCCCAAAACAAACAAACTGCTATATTGTTACATTAATATGTATAATTTCTCGTGCTTGGTCAAGAAGGGGCATATGTACAAGTTAGGGAAAAAAAAGGAATAGCTGCTTTACGATACTTCCCCTAACTTTTACGTCTCTACACGTCCTTTTTTTTGGGGACTTTCAAGTAAATTGAGCATGTTATTTTCAAAGCATTCCTTACTTATCCATCTCGTTCACAAATTTGATTATCATATTCTTTACATCAGATTTCGCCTGTTTTAAATCCAATAAGTTTATAAGCTCCCTTCTAATCGCTTTTGAAAAATTTATTTTTTCATTTCCATTAGTTTTTTGAAGATCAGATAAACCATTCTTGATGTGAGATAATTCAGTTTGTATGTTTGTTAATGTTTTTAAATTGTGAATAGAGGAAGATAACTTTATTATTATTTTTAAAATTTGTTTATCCAGTGTTTCACAATTCTTCTTTTCTGTGGTTTTACAAACTGACTTTCTACAATCTAAAATATTAATTATTATTTTTTTTTCTAGACATTTTTCCAAAAGAAATACATAAAAGTCGTCTTCCATGTTGTTATTGATAAAAAAAGAATAGTAATTATCCTCAAAGAATGCCTTACAATATTTTCCTTCCTTTTTTAATTTCCTGGTGATTTCAATCGATTGCGTATCCAATTCGATACTGGCACCCTGATATTCTCTAAGGTGTCCATAGCCATAATATCTTATATAATCATCTTTGGTGCGATTGAATGGATCTAGTTTTTGCCATTCGCCATTTTTTACTTGACCTATACATTTATTATCATTTTCACATTCAATTGTTTTTAATTTTTTGTTTATAAGCTTAAATCGATTTATTGTACTCTTATCTTTATTTGTTTTGCTATTATAGCAAGTCAAAGCCTTATTAAAAAGAAACAGATTTGAATAATACCCACACAAGTCTTCTTGTTCAGGAATTTTCGTCACTTTAACAGGTGTACCGGATTCATTACCGCTTTTTTGTGTCATACTAAACTCTAATTTAATCTCTTTACACTCCCTTTTATCAAGACTTTTAATCTTAAAATTCTTCACAGATTTATTTAATTCGTTAATAAACTTTGTTGCATTGTTTTGATCGCTCTTTTCAATAAAAGAATCCAGTTCATTTGCATCTATGAAAGTTACTATTTTATTTAATGTAAGATCTCTTTTTGAACGAATGTAGTCATTTTTCTCTTCTGTTATTATATTACCAGAAAACGAACATCCAGGGAAAGTTTTAGCTTTGTTAGAAGAATAATATTCATAATTCTTTAATTTATTATTAAGTTTATAATAACAAAGAATATATGACGATAATGCCTTCTCTAATTGGTTTGTATATTCAAAATATACTCCATTCAGCCAATCAACATCTGCTGAAGTGTCATCAAAATGCCAACAATCTGTTATTGAATAGTTCTTACAAATTTCTTCTAGATCCTTACTTTCAATCAACTTTTTTACGCTCAGAAGTTTACCTGTATCCTTAACAATCGATACAGTATCACTGTATAAATTTTCCTTAGATATAAACGCCTGAATAATTTCTTCAGGAATCGATTTAAAAAAACACCAATATTCTCTATGATTCAATAAATGTTTTAACTCTCTAACATAAGTTAACCATTTATCCCATTCATTGTGTGCAACATTTACGTCATAATTATGCGATAGCTGAAACCAGCGAAATTGAGTGGATATACTTTCTGCGCTTAACCCATTATCATAAGCTATTTTTGCAAATTCTGTTTTTAGCTCTTCTGTAAGTGATTCATTTATTTTTCTACTATCTGTGACAAGCTCATTTGCATTTCTTTGAAAATCTGCAAAATTTACATTTTTTTGTTTTGATAGTACTGCATGGGTTTTTTCATAAAATGATATAATAAATTGTATTTGATCTTTGGTAAGTTTATCACAATGGATATTATGATTTCGCAAATAATTACAATACGTTATTCGTTCTTTTATGTTGTCGACAAATTTTACTGTTGTTTTCTTCCCTTTTAAAGCAATTATTTGATAAGACATACATAAATCATTAATACTCTTTTTTATTATTTTTATTCTATTGTCAATAACACTGTTTAACCTTTCATCAACCTCTTGATTTACTTTTGATTTTACTTCTGAGTTGATAATTTCCATCAGGTTGTGATTATTTTGTATTGTATTCTTCTTTTGAAAATAAGATGTTTCTTGTTTTTTCCATTGAGATACTATTGGAATAATTCGATTTAATACATTTATGGATTTATATTCATTAATAAAGTATTTTTTGTCTTGTTCACTAATAATGTTTTTGTTAGAAAAATAGCTAAGAATTTCTATGAGAGAACCTTGTAGATCTTTTTCCTTTTTTTGCTTTTCTATGGCTTGAGCTTTCGCACTAGCAACTAATATTCTTTTAATTTTTTTATTAATGTTATCTATTATTGTTTTTGAATCCTGGAATGTATTAGATAAAGCAGATTTGGGCAAATTCTTTTCAATTGATTTTTTTTCATTGTTGAATTTTTTGGATGCTTTCCTTAAATTGCTTAAATTTGTTTTCGTATTGAAATTTCTTAGTTGGCTATACAATATTTTTGCTTTATTTGCATAATTTGTATAATGGTCTAATTTTTTTTTGTTTTCAAGAATTGTTTGATCACTTGAATACTTTGATTTTAATATATTAAAAAAATCAACCCCATTTTTTAATATGCTGAATTTTTTATCAATATTAAAATTCTTTTTGTAATACTGAAAAATTTTATCTTTTTGTAGATACATATCGGATATTAACAGATTATTGTTTTTATATATTTTTATGGCTTCAAGATATCTATTATTTTTCACCAATAATTTCCCCATATTTTCTGGGGTATGATCTTTTTTGTAAGCCTGCTCATAATGCTTTAGCGCTTGTTTTTCATCGCCAATTTCAAGATAATAATCACCAATCCTTTCCAAAAGACATGGAGTCATTTTAAAATTTTCTTTAATAAATGCAATCTTATCTTTTGTTGTTTTTATGGAGGGCACTCCCAGTAATGTATCCTCAGCGTCGCTAAGTTCCTGGTCATGAAGACAATTGTTTGAGGCATAAACCATCTGTAATGAAAGTGACATCAAAAGATAAATAAACAGTAACATATATCGTTTACTGTGTTTTCGCATATTCATCCTCCTGTAATTTTTTTTATAATAGTTCACCATAAAAAGTTGGAATGGTTTGTTTTTTAAATCAAATAGAAATCCGATAAAGCAGGTCTTTATTTTTCATGAATCTCATTTAAATATCTTTGTCTTTTACTTTCTTCTTCTTGATACAGTTGTTCCTGTCTGAGTCTTTCATAATAATCTGCATTCATGTTTATCCACCCTTACAAAAAAATTATCAGCTTCACCATTGCTATTTGGATAAACATTCGAATGATTGATTGATATTTCTCAATTTACCTTCGGATTTTAATGAATGCAGCAATGCCATCGCATCAGTTTTATATTGACCAACAGAAAAATGTTTATTACATTCACAGGCCAAATGTCTATTCAGTATCAACTGTTCTATTGGTTTAATGATGTCGTTTGTAATCTTTGGCCCTAATGCCAGTTTTGATATATAACATGCATCCTTTGACTGATCAAATTTAATTGTTGTCTTTATAACATCAAAGATATTTTGTAATGAACTAATGGTAACTGACGGCCCACCACTATAAGGTGGCTTAAGCTGCAATAATTGTGAAATAATCTGGATGCGTTTATTCGTCTGATGAACTTTTTTCTTCAGGTAATA
>Ga0272440_1004423_pt1 | contig 10028 bp, 7 predicted proteins | sample SSMMMBAug17_FD_192440 | JGI IMG/M metagenome (GOLD analysis project Ga0272440, IMG submission 192440) | Marine sediment archaeal communities from Little Sippewissett salt marsh, Falmouth, MA, United States - SSM-MMB-Aug17 | ecosystem: Environmental > Aquatic > Marine > Wetlands > Sediment ... | reverse complement strand
CACAATAATCGTTTCATCTTGTTTTAAATGGACACCAGGTGATTCAACGCTACCAATACGAATTTTGGGTCCTTGAATATCACACAATATTGCCAATCGGTCATCAGCTTTTCGAACATTATCAAAAAGCTTTTGTTTATCTTCAGCAGAACCATGAGAGAAATTAATTCGTGTGCAATCCATACCAATATCAGCCAGACGTCTGATTTGTTCTGGTGTATGGCATGATGGCCCCAGTGTACAAATTATTTTAGATTGAGTGATGGATAACAACATAACGTCTCCTATTTTTTTAGTTAAAACCCTTGTCCCAGCTCATTCACCATTGTCATTGCCACCCGTTTTGAAATTCGTTTAATTGCATCCATTTGAATGTTCAATGTGTTTTGATGAGTTTCGCCTGGAAAGTATGACTCTCGAGTTTTTAAAGGCTGGCTTTGCCAGATTTTTTTTCCATTTTTATCTTTTAAATATACAGATAGGGTTACTTCAATATATTTTTCTTGCGGTCTGCCATCAGCAGATCGATTTAATGTATCAACATGTACCCGCTCTATTGTCCCCAAAAGACGCGTAACATCCGATGTATCATTGAGTGAAACGGAACGAGATCGTAACAGTTCTGAAATAATGTCATTGGTAAAAATAACATCTATATCTGACCATCGGCTTTTATTCTCAAACATTTGGACGTGAACGGAATGAACGGTACCATTCAGTATGCCCTCACCGCCTGCGAACTGATAACCACAGGCGGTCAGAGCGACAAAAACGAATAATAGATAAATCCTTTTCATCCTGTATTTCATTATTTAACCACAATGTTAACCAGTTTGTTTTTGACTAAAATCACTTTTCGGATGGTTTTTCCTTCTGTGAATTTGATCACTTTTTCATCATTCAAGGCTGCCTGCTTGATTTCATCATCCGGCATGTCTACCGGTATTTCCATTCGACTTCTCAGTTTTCCATTCACCTGAACAACAATCAGCAGATTATCCTTTTCCAATGCATCTTCACGATAAGTTGGCCATTTTTCATCAACAATTGAGCTATTATTCCCCAATATTTTCCATAATTCTTCGCAAATATGGGGAACAATCGGTGAAAGCAGCAATATTGAATAATCAATAGCTGATTTCAAAATCGATGAATAATGGGTATCATTTTCATTTGTATTACAGGCAAAAATTGCGTTAATCAGCTCCATGACAGCGCTAATTGCCGTATTAAAATGAAATCGTTCGATATCGTTGGTAACTTTCTTAATGGTTTCATGCGTTTTCTGAAATAATTGTTTTAAATCCGGATTAAGATCATCCAGATGTCCCTGAAATGCTTCCGAGGTGGTTAGCAAAGAATGATTCATTTCAACCACTCGCCACAGTCGATTCAGAAACCGATATCCCCCCTCAACGCCTTGTTCACTCCATTCCAAATCTCTTTCAGGGGGGGCAGCAAACAGACAAAAAATGCGCATGGTATCAGCACCATATTTTTCTAACAATGCATTGGGGTCCACCACATTTTTTTTGGATTTGGACATTTTCTCAGTACGTCCCACCTTAACAACCTGATTGCATAAAGAACAAAGTCTTTGATCTCCATTTTTTTCAACCTGCTCAGGAAACAAAAAGCCATGTTCAGGACAGGAGATGGTTTCTTTGCAAACCATTCCCTGGGTCAATAATCGGGTAAATGGTTCTTTGTATTTGACCAATCCCATATCATGAAGAACACGTGTAAAATATCTGGAGTATAACAGATGAAGAATAGCATGCTCAACACCACCAATATATTGATCAACAGGCATCCAGTAATCAACTTTTGGAGTGTCAAACATTCCCTGATCAAAATCAGGGCAACAATAGCGTTCATAGTACCATGAGGATTCCACAAATGTGTCCATTGTATCGGTTTCTCGTCGTGCATTGGGATTTCCACATTTTGGACAATCTGTTTTGACAAAAGAGTCCAGATCTGGCAATGGAGAACCACCACCTTCCAGTAAATTGGCATCTTCTGGCAATACAATGGGTAAATCTGACAACCTGGCAGGAACAATTCCGCAAGTTTCACAATGTACCATAGGAATTGGAGCGCCCCAATATCTTTGACGTGAAATGCCCCAATCTCTCAATCTGAAATTGACTGTTTTTTTCCCGAGATTGTTTTTTGCCAGATAATTTGCAATAGAATCAAGCGCATCGATATTTGACATCCCGTCAAATTGACCTGAATTGACCATTATGCCTTGACCGGTGTATGCCTCTGTCATTGTTGAAGGATCAAGCGTCTCTCCTTCAGGTTGAATGACGACTTGAAGATCAAGATTATATTTTCGGGCAAACTCAAAATCACGCTGATCATGTGTGGGCACAGCCATAACAGCACCCGTTCCATAGTCCATTAAAACAAAATTTGCGGTATAAATGGGCATGCGCCGGCCTGTCATGGGATTGATACAATAGGCACCCGTGAAAACACCTTCCTTTTCATAATCTTCTGCAGCTCTTTTGCTTTTGTCTTGTGTTGCCATGCGATTAACAAAATCCTGCACAGTCTGAGCTTGTTCTGTATCTTTTGACAGTTCTATAACCAATGGATTTTCTGGCGCAAGGCTCATAAATGTTGCTCCAAAAACGGTATCCTGGCGGGTCGTAAAGACAGTGATATGATCATCACTGTTTTCTAATGGAAAATTTATTTGTGCGCCATAGCTTTTGCCGATCCAATTTTTTTGCATGGTTAAAACTTTTTCAGGCCAGCCTGGAAGTTGATCACAATACATTAATAGATCTTCTGCATAGTCTGTTGTACGAAAAAACCATTGCGGTAAATTTTTTTGCTGGACGACTTGACCGCATCGCCAACATTCTCCTTGTTCTACCTGCTCATTGGCCAGGACGGTCTGACAAGTTTCACACCAGTTGACATAGGAAGATTTTCGATAGGCCATTCCTTTTTCAAACATTTTGATGAACAGCCATTGTTCCCATCGATAATATTCTGGGCGGCATGTTGCCAGTTCACGGCTCCAGTCATAACTAAACCCCATTTTTTTCAGTTGATTACGCATATAATCAATATTATCATATGTCCACCTGGCAGGATGGGTTTTATTCGCAATGGCAGCGTTTTCTGCTGGCATTCCAAAGGCATCCCATCCCATTGGATGAAGAACGTTAAAGCCTTTCATACGTTTATACCGCGCGACAACATCACCAATTGTATAGTTACGAACATGGCCCATATGAATTTTTCCCGATGGATAGGGGAACATTTCCAACAAATAATATTTTTCTTGATCTGAATTTTCAACCGTTTTAAAAATCTTTTCTTTTTCCCAAAACGATTGCCATCGGGATTCAATCGTTTTAGGGTTATATTTTTCTTCCATTAGATTTACCTCCTGGTTATGCACTTTTTATATCTTTATTTTTATATCTTTATTTTATATTTTAATTTTTACAATGAATGGTCTACTTAGGAATGTTCTGAAAATAAATTTCCCATTCTGAATTTACATTTTCGGTTCTTGTTTGTAGAGACAAGGCATGCCTTGTCTTTACAATTTATAGCCACGAAACGTACAATTGTAAATGGGAAACTTATTTTTCAATTGTTCCTTATTAATCAAAAATTACCAATTTTATCAAGGTTCCAATCGTTTTTCAACAGGCAATCCTTCAGAAACCCATCGTTCAACCCCACCTTTTAAGACGCCCAGTATTGTAAAGCCATTAAGCTTTAAATATTGAGCTGCGATAGGAGCTTGTTTCATTGCCCAATCGACAACCAATATTTCTTTGGTTTTTGAAAATTGACTCGACATTTCAACAAGTTCTAATGTCTGACAATGAATAGAGCCTTTTATAAAAGATACTTTAATAAAATCATTCGGTCTGACATCAATAATTATAGGGTTAAGCTCTTTAATCAAATTTTCAGCTTTTTTAGGGGATATTTTCTTTATCTTAACTTTTGAGTATGAATCATTAACGTGCATGGGGTAATTAAAACTTCTCCACTCCTGTATCCCCCCTGCAAAATGATAGACTTTTGTATAGCCTTTCTCAACTGCAATCCTTGCAGCTCTTAAACTATAAGGTCAGCGTTTAGCCATGCAATAAAAGGCTATAGCCAAATTTTTATTTTGAGGCAATTTATCTGTTGCAGTCATTTCAATCAGTGGTATATTGATTGAATCTGGAATATGCTGCCGCTCATATTCAATACTACTCATGGAATTGATTAAGACAATTTTATTTTTACTCATCAACAATTTCAACTCTGGTGCTGATATTCCTAAAATGCTATCATCTGATGACCATAATGGTTGATTCATAAACAGAACAATCGTAAGGCTGAAAATGCAATATTTTATCATTAAAGTAAGATTCATCTTGCTTTCCTTGTTAGGCGTAAAGGCTTTTTATATTCATTCTTGCATGTTCTCGATCATCAAAATCAATGGTTCTGTCCTGTAATATTTGATATGTTTCATGTCCTTTGCCGGCAATGAGAATAACATCATCAGGTTGTGATTGCATTACAGCCAATTGGATAGCTTTTTGACGATCTGGCTCAATCTTATATGGATATTGGTCAGGAATACCAGCACAAATGTCGTCAATAATCTGATTGGGCGATTCTGTTCTGGGATTATCAGAAGTCACAATACAAAAATCTGAAAGAGAAGCTGCAACTTTACCCATCAATGGCCTCTTTGTTCTATCTCTATCTCCGCCGCAACCGAAAAGCGTAATGAGTCGTCCGGTTTTAAATTGCCGAATTGCTTGAATAACATTCTCAAGAGCATCTGGCGTATGGGCATAATCCACAAAAACATACCTGTCTGATGCTTCGGTAATTCGTTCCAGCCTTCCAGGAATAAATCTTGTCTCTGAAATGCCTTGTTCTATGGACAACATATCAATATTGAGCGCAATGGCTGCCCCTGTCGCACACAATATATTCTGAACATTGTGAAGTCCTGTTAATGATGATGACAGGTGAAACTTTCCATTGGGTGTTATCACTGTTCCAGTAATTCCTGACAGGGAGTGATCGTGTTGTTTGTAGTAAATTTGATGGTGATCTGTTAACCCAACCAATATTTTTTTTCCAGAAACATCCCCACTTAACTGTTTACCATAACTATTATCACAATTGATCACTGAAAATGAATCTTTAATGGATAAAGGTGGCAAAAACAATCTTTTTTTACACGTCCAGTAATGATCCATATTTTTGTGATAATCCAAATGATCCTGGCTAAGATTTGTAAAAACCGAAACATTAAATGTGCATCCATAAACCCGGTATAGATCTAACGCATGTGAAGACACTTCCATGATCACATGAGTGACGCCATTGGTTTTCATTTGGAAAAATATTTGTTGTAAATCTAATGATTCAGGGGTTGTTAATGGATTCGGAAAAATTTTACCTTTATATCGGTATTCAATCGTTGTTATTACACCAGTTGTGTAACCTCCTGCAACCAATATATTTTCTATCAGATAGGCGGTTGTTGTTTTGCCGTTGGTCCCTGTAATTCCTATCACGCATAAATGATCCGACGGATTATCATAATATCGAGCAGCAAGTAAAGCCAAAGCCTTTCGGCTATCGTCAACTTTTATCTGTATGATATTTTCAGGTGTAGACTGAATGGACTCAACAACAAGAACTCGTGCGCCATTTTTTATGGCATTATTAACATATTGATGCCCGTCAACATTATGCCCACGAATCGCTACAAATACATTGCCAGGTTTTATCTGACGTGAATCATAATGTATACCTGAAATTTTAAAATCGTTGCGAATAGGAAAAATTTTTTCAGGTAACGCATTGAACAATCTTGACAATAACATCTTCTGTCTTCCTTATGAAATGTTCTTTCTAATTTCATCCATTTTTTTTTTAAGCCTGTCCTGAACAATTTGAGGAACCATACCAGAAATATCACCATCGAAACGTGCTGCTTCTTTTATAATGGAGGAACTGGTATAAATCCATCTCATTCCTGTCATTAAGAAAACCGTTTGAATTTCCCTGTTAAATCGTCGATTCATTAAAGCCAACTGAAATTCATATTCAAAATCTGATACCGCACGCATGCCGCGTAATATGGCAACAGCGTTACACTGCTTTGCATAATCAACCAATAAACCATCAAAGGTTCCAATTTCCACATTTTTAAATTTTTTAGTGCTTTCTTTTAACAGGTCTACACGTTCCTCGACTGTGAACAATGAATGTTTTGATGGATTTTTTAATATGGCCACTATTAAATGATCGAATAAATATAATCCGCGTTGTACAATATCTAAATGACCATTGGTAACAGGGTCGAATGAACCGGGATAGATTGCTATGCGTTTCAAAATAAACTCCTTTAGATTATTTAGAAAAATATTAATAATATTCTTTTATATCTTCTGTGTGTATAAATTCAAGTATTTATTTTATAGGATTTCTAACCTGCTTATCGTTCATTAGGGTATATTTATTTCCGGAAATCGCCTAAATTAAAAGAAAGGTTTTAGTTTGATATATTCCGGAAAATAATTTTTTCAAAATAATTTTAGCGCGTTGATAAAAAAATTGGCCTAAAAAAAACTGGTCTCATTTCATTGATCAAAGAAGCATGGAAAACGCTCAACGAATTTGCATTTATAAACTTCATTTGTCAACGCATATAATTATTTATCAAAAATATATCAGCAACTCTTGAAAAAAGTCATTATCCTTAGTACAAAGATATCCGCCAATCCAAATAATTGATCAAAACTATTAAAGGAATATCCATGAAATATTTATTCAGACGAATCCTTTTTGATCAGCGCGATCATGAACTATTGAGAATTGTTAATTTCATTCAACATGCTGATAAAACACAAGATTATTTTAAACGACATTTTTATCCTTTTTTTCATCCTCGGGGTATTCAGGAAATGGCAGAATCCCGTGGTATGCGTATCGCTTACGCAGTCATTCATTTGCTCAACTCTCTTGAAGTGGGAGCTATGAATGAACGCTTGAACGCATTGCGTTTGCTTCGAGATGAAGTTTTGAATGCATCAGAAAGTTCCCTTCAAAGAAACACTGCGCGAGTACTTGTTCAAATTATGAAAGAATTGGTTCGTGCAAAAGGCGACTATGTCCGGCAGTTTGAACTGGCTCACAATTTTCGTATGGCAACATCCGGAAAGCCCAGAATTATTCGAAAATTGCTTAAGCAATATCATTTATTGGAAATGCCGGAAACCTGGAACCAACTGACCTTTGATGATCATGTTCATGATGCCAATACCAAAGGGCGAAAAACATCATCGCATTTAATTATGGATGCATGGGTTAAGGGAATCAGAAGGCTAAGGGTGATCTATTACAATCATCTTGAACCTCGTTTTGTAACTGAATTGTTAGAATCCGCCAAAATTATGGGCATAACTGTTCGAATTGGTATTGAAATTACGACGCAATTTCGTGGAAAAAATGCACAATTTATATGGGTTCCAAGAGGATTTCTTGATTCACAGGCTTTTTTGTGTTTTTTAGCTGATCACAGAACATCATCGTTCATGAAAATGGGACGTCATTTATCAGAATATCAAAAAAGATGTATTATTGAATTGCTTGATATTTTTAATCAAAAACATCGACATCAACTTAACCATGACTATCAACTTCACCTGGAACCTATTTCAAAAAAAGAATTTATAGATTTTGTGGGTATAGGTCAGGCATCACTTTTTCACCTGGCTGTTATTATTGAGCAAAAAATTCAGGAAGAATTGCAAAAACACGACGATTCTTCTCCCCTTGAAAATAAAGATCAATTACAAAATTTATTTGCGGAAACCATTTTAGAAAAATATCTAAATGTCAATATTATGACAGATGAATATAGCTGCTCTCTTCCCAGTGAAGAAATACCGGATATGTTAAAAATGCCAATGCAAGAAATTGTTGGTCAGTTAATACAACTTCACTCAGCTTACCGAATCACCTTAAATTTACGAGGATTATCAGCAGAAAATGTTTTGGAATTACTATATGATTGTGAAGGGACCATTACCCGCCTGGAAATTTTTAATTTAAAAAATAACGCCACAGAGGAATCGCCGCATACCCATGATATCGTCAGACTGCAAAAAGCATTGAATGAAGGTAATGTCATTGCGTTGAAACGAATGATACGAGATATGATTACTACTCTGGAAAATGCTGATCCCACATCAGAAAAATTTATTAATGAACGTATTGATAAATTAAAAGCCATGCTTCATGATATTGATAATATAAAATCAATGTATCAATACACACCACTTAAGGCACGCATCGGAAGTGATTCCATTGGACGATCCAAAAAAATAAAAGGAATGGGATTTGCCATTATTGATACACTTCCCAAACGTGCTCAAAAAGAAATTCGAAAAGATAAAGATGCCCAACGATCAATCATACCTGTTCATTTAGAAGCTTTCAAGCGAACGACATATGTTCCCATAAAAACACATCATCCCAGACTAAATACTTTCCTGAAAGATATTCGAAAAAGTTTAATATTTCCCAAATTGGGGTATAAACGGGATAATGACTGGGTGGTACATGAATTTCCAACAATTTCAGAAAAAGGGAATATTGTCACGCTTGGAGGGATTCATCAATTTTCACATTCTGAAAATACCGAGAGCTCTACCTCTCTTGAAGACCGCTTAAATCCAAAGCAATCATGGCGATATCTCAATACAAAAATTAAGAATGTGCTGAAAGTTCTGGTTGGATTTATTCCGGCCTTTGCGACATTTGCGCTTACCAATGATTGGTGGGTTCTTGCGTATTTAGGCGCATTTATATGGTTTAGTATAACGGGGTTTAGAAACATTATTCAGTCTGTTTTAGGAGGCGGAGGATTCAAACGTTCCCCCTTGTTACGATGGAATGATTATGTCAGTTGGGAACGATTGACAGATTCTTTGTTGTTTACCGGTTTTTCTGTTCCTTTACTTGATTATATCGTTAAAACCTTGTTTTTACAACAAACACTAAATATTACCACGGCCAATCATCCTTATGAGCTATATTCCATTATGGCCCTTGCCAATGGTCTGTATTTATCCAGCCATAATGCATTCCGAGGTTTACCCAAAGGAGCGATTATCGGTAATTTTTTTCGAAGCATTTTATCGATTCCATTGGCTATTGTTTATAGTGCTGGGGCTGAAGCTATTTTTGGAGCTGTTGGAATGACGCATGTTGATGTTGTTCTACAAAAATCTGCGGCGATCATTTCAAAGGCAGCTTCTGATACTGTCGCAGGTATTATCGAAGGGACAGCAGACAGGTATCACAATATAAAAATGCGGTTAAGTGATTATCAGGATCGATTGAGGCAATTGTTCAATGTTTATTCAAGCCTTGAAATGATGTTCCCTGAAAAACAAGCTCTTGAATTATTGAAAAATCCTGAATATGTTATGAAATCAAATAATTCAGAAGCACTTGATTTAGGAAAAATTATATTGATTACAGCTTTGGACATGCTGTATTTCTGGATGTATCAGCCCAGGGCCCGAAGCACAATTCGTCAACTTCTCGCCTCTTTATCTGATGAAGAACGAACCATTTTTTTTAAATCTCAACAAATATTAAGCTGGAAAAAAGAAATTAGTCTTTTGCTGGTAAATGGATTTGTTGGACAGAACTTTTCCAGTGCACTGGCTTTTTATTTGGGACGATCCAACGAGTACTTAGATGCCATACGTCGGATGAAATAACCGATTTAGAGTAATATGGTGATTTCCGAAAAAGAATATACCAAGATCAAGTTCCCTTGTGGGGGGGGGAGCACTCCCCCTCAAGGGGGAACTCATACTTTGGTATTTTTATTTTCGGAAATCACCTAACAAAAATATGTTTACCTTCTTGAAGCTTTATGGCAGATAAGGAACCACACTTTAATAATTTTTGAATACAATTGAAGAAAGTCATATAAAATGAAACCCATAGTC
>Ga0272440_1004422_pt1 | contig 10032 bp, 19 predicted proteins | sample SSMMMBAug17_FD_192440 | JGI IMG/M metagenome (GOLD analysis project Ga0272440, IMG submission 192440) | Marine sediment archaeal communities from Little Sippewissett salt marsh, Falmouth, MA, United States - SSM-MMB-Aug17 | ecosystem: Environmental > Aquatic > Marine > Wetlands > Sediment ... | reverse complement strand
GTATTGTTGTTGTTTAGATTTTTAAGAACACCTTATCATAGTCTAGCAACAACATAATTTATGCATGTAAAGTGTTATCTGGTTGCACCCTTGGCTTCCAACCAAGTAGTCCGAGTTCAAATCTCGGTACATGCATTCATTTTCATATGTTTTAAATATTCTTACAAAATATGTAAGAATATAATAGGTTCTTCAACCAACCTATATGAGATAGTTTCATTTATATTTTTATTTTTCTTAATAGTTTTTTACCAAAAAATCCTAAATATAGAAAGACAACAGAAATAATTAAAGTTATAAAGTTAATTTTTTTAATATCACCAAGAGAATATCCTAATATTAGTATACCTAGAATAAATAAAATTACTCTAATGCCATAAATTTTTGACCAATTCAATGTAAATAAAATTTAATAAAGGTCATTATGTTCAATAACTATTGCACCAAAAAAATTTTTTTTATTAATATATTTTTGTGCATTTTCAAATGTACTGAATGCTTTGACATCTTCATCAAGAGGAGACCTGTCCCATTTACCATTTTTAACTAGTGTAGATGAGTATACATTACCATCTCTTATTGAAAATGGAAATTTATAGTTTAATCCAATTTGTGTTGTTTTCATGTAGATAATATGATTTTAATACATATTTAAATATTGTTATTTTTTAAAAAATATTCTTACAAGAAACATTTAAATATTCTAACATATTTTGTAAGAATAATGGTAATTGGTCACACTAGAAAGATAAACGGAAGAATAATCGATGTTAGACCACACGAAAGAAACAATAATAATCGTATGATTCTATATCATGGCTCTAACAGAGAAATAAGGAAATTTGATATAGAACACATTAACAACAACTCCAACGATGAAGAAGGAGTAGGAATATATCTTACAGATTCGATTGACGAAGCAAAACACTATGGAAAATTCATCCATGTTGTTGAACTTAATTCTTATAAAAAAGTACCACTCAAAGGTAAAGTAAATATTAAACACGTCAGAGAATTAATTAGACTATCACCAGAAAGAGAAACATCTTTATCAAATTAGGATGAAAACCCGATAACAGCAGAAACAAAATTTATAAGTTCTACCATGTTAGGTAATGATAATCCACATGAAGTATTTAAGACGGTGTGGTATGAGTTTTATAGATACAATCCAAAGGATTTTGTTAGAAATATGGCTAAATTAGATTATGATTATGTTAAAGTTCCAAAGTATGGACACCATCATGTTGTAGTTTATAATCCAAAAATATTAAGATTGGTTAAAATATTAGTTCAATAGTTTCTTACAGGAAAGATTTATATATTAGTTATGTTTTATGTGTTTAATTATAACTACTATAATCGGTGATTAAATGGAATACAAGACGACAAGTTGGATGGCGAATACCAATTCATCTAGTTGTCAATAGATTCCATGAAGTCTCCGATGATTCTAAAATTTTTATAACAAGTGCTGATGAGGACGACTTGATGTTACTATGTTTAAATTTATGCCCTTGGAGTTCGTGTGGTAGAATAGCTGACTGTTAATCAGAAGGTTGCAAGTTCGACTCTTGTCTTGGGCGTATGGTCGTGTAGAGGAATTGGTAACTCGCAGGTTTGCAACACCTGAGAATATGGTTTCGAATACCATCACGACCTTAGATAATTACATATGATTATTGCCTGTGTAACTCAGTAGCAGAGTATCGGATTTGTAATCCGACAGTCGAGGGTGCAAGTCCCTTCATAGGCTTATTGAATCCAGTGTTGGAAAGTCTGGACGTTTCCACTCGGTTCATGCCCGAGAAATCCGCAGGTTCAAATCTTGCCACTGGAATTTTTAAATTTTTAGGTGGTAAGTATGAAATTATATGAAAACATTAAAGGAAAGAAACAAAATAAACATTTAAGACAATGCCGTAGATGTAATCGAATATATCATACTTATGCCTAAAAGGTCACAATTTTGTGATAATTGTAAATTGCCAAGGGGAATTAGTGGAATAGTTAAAAAAATAAATTATAATGAGATTACGGGGGTGTAGTCTAATCAGGTATGGTGCTCGGCTCCAGACCGAGAGAATGGGAGTTCAAATCTCTCCATCCCCATATAATTTTGCCGACGTTGGTGAATCTGGTACACCGCTTGGTTGCTATCCAAGTTTCCGAAAGGATTTGCGATTTCAAATATCGTCGTCGGCGTTTGTTGGTTGGTGTAGTTGGACAATATGGTAGTCTGCTTGGTTTGAACCCAAGTTTCCTTGTGATATCTCAGTTCAAATCTGAGCTACACCGTTAATTTTATTAACTATCTAAATATTCTATCTATGTGATAAACTATAATTTACCAAAATGGCTTACTTGGATTTTTACCTTAATTATAATTGAACAATTACTTAAATATTTCTTTAGAATTAAAAATTTATATGTTAAGAATTATGGTATCGGTTTAAGTTTTTTTGACGGATTTCCACACATAGGACTGATAGTAGGTTTATTATCAGTTATTCTAGTTGTGATGTTGGTTTATTCTTGTTATTTTACCAGAACAATATATGTTGCAATGTTTTTATCAGGAGCAATTAGTAATATAATTGATAGACTCATATTTGGATATGTTGTTGATTATATTAATTTCTATATATTCATAGCAAATGGAGCAGACATATTAATTTTTATGGGATGTGTTGGGCTATTATTTCAAGTAGATAAAATGTATCAACTTCGTGAAAATATGAATTATTATTAGAAAATTTAGTTAATTATTTTTGCAACTTCACCACAATAATTAAAACGAAAATTGTTACTGATTCCAGTTCCATCTAAATAACACACTTTTCCAGAATCACCGTTAGGGTGAACTTCTAATATTTTGAATTTTTCATTACACCATTCAATTATGTCGCCTTTTTTATATTTCATTTTCATTAATTATTTATTATTCTTCCTTTTTTGATTTTTATATTTTCATTATAACTATTTTTTGGTTTTTTCCAATCTTCTACAAAACTTTTTGCAGATAAATCATCTCTAAAAGAATATACACTAAGAATAAATGCTTCACCTTTATCTTCAATGGATTCAAATACGGCATATTTTTCTTTTACAAATACACATATTTTGTCAGAATAACTATTTCTACCAAAAAATCCGTTACAAAATCCATATATTTTATCTTCTATTTTAAAATAATTATTCATATCCATTTTTATTCCTTAAATTTGTTTTTTAATATTTGAAGTTTCATAGATTTATAAATTTCTAAAAGATTATAATAATTATTAGATGTTATAAATTCAATTTTAAAATGGTTTTTATATCTTAAAATAATTAATAATTCATGAAGTGAAAAAAAATTACCCCTTTCAATTATAACATCATCTAAATTATTGATATTCATAGATAAATTTAAACAACAATTATTAGTAATAATTAAATTGTCATTTTTAACATTTAAAATAATATTATTTTTATTCATGATATTATTCTCTTATTCCTTAAATTTGTTTTTTAATTTTAAATATTGTTCAGCTTCACGTTTTAATTTTTTGGATTCTTCTTCTTCTTTTCTTTTTCTTTCTTTGTTAATTCTTTCATGATATTCAACATCATTTTCATATCTTCCAATTTCAACATTGAAGTGATAATTACAAATATCATAATCCAAATCATCTCTTTGTGGATGTATGAAAATATTAGTATATTTATCTTTAAGGTTTGTTTCAATGAATTCTTTTATTTCGGTTATTTCGTCAATTAAATCATCTATTGCAATCCCATGTTTAGTTCCTTCTTGAAATTTTGTACGTAATTTATCATATTCTTTTTTCAATTTCCCTTGAAACAATCCAAATTTTGGGTTTTCAAATATAATACGTCTATTTTCTTTTACGGATAATTGTTTTTCTTTTATCATATTTATTACTCCATTAAAGTTTAACAGGAACTTCATGACTAGTTTTCATCATTGATTCAACTTCATCTTCATCAACATTATATGTATTTTTTAAATATGTTCTAGCATCCATCATATAATCAAAACTATGTATAGGACATGCATAGCAATCATGACCTAGATAATTTAACATTGTACCACATATATTACAAAACATTTTAATCATTAAAACCTAATTTTTCAATTTTACAAATTGATTCCCATTCATCAACACCAGCTTTTGATATAAAAAATAAAATACTCATAACAGCTTGATGCATAGCACCACTACAATCAGGCACAGAATTAAGAATAGAATTCGATAGATTTTTTGCATCTTTACTATCTGGCTCTAAAATTCCATAAACATTTTCATATGTATGTGCTTTTAGATTTGGTTTTTTATTTTCACATAACCAATCATAACCAGCTTGTAACATTTTTTGACATGCCTTTTCATAGTCAGTTTCTTTTCCAAATCCACTAATATCCTTTATCCATTTTACATTTCTTTTTTTCATTTAATCACCATTGGTCTATAAATATTTTAATATTTTCAATATTATATTTGTTTTGTTGGTAAATCTTTTGTACTTCCTCTGAAATCAATGTCAGGTAATATAACTTGTGGTTTAAATGTAACTCTATAGTGATATGCACTTGCTTCTGTGCTTTCTAATTGTTCGACGAAGTATGCAACATTATCTGCTAAACCTAAAAAATGTTTTTTATATTCTCTTTCACCAGTTTTACATATCACTTCTAATTGATTATCTAATCTATCTACCGTAATTGAACACAATCCTTCAATTTCAAGTATATAATTATCGGTAATACCGTTAAGGAAAACTACTCTTCTATAAATTTCAAAATTATCTGCTTGTTTTACTAAATTTTCTGATGCTATATTTGCATCATCACATCCTGTTGATATTATCATTATTAAAATCACTAAAATTAAACTAATTATTTTTTTCATTTTCATTTCCTCCATTTATGTAGTATATGTATTTGTTAAATCATAAGATGAGTCCATTGATTTACATATTTTATTAGCTTCTTTTGGACTTATTTCATTACGTCTTAATTTTTCTTTGATGGTTTCAAAGTCATTTTTCATTCCATCATAAAATCCAATCATTTTGTCGATGGCATTTTTTACTTCTTCTATTTCCATTTTAATTATGAAAATATTTTTTTCATGAGAGTATTTTCAAACTCTGAATGTTTTTTCTTAATTTTATTGTAGCCTTTTTCTGTGTAACCATTTTTTAGTAATTCATAAAAATCATTTAAAATTTCAGCGGTATATACAAACCATTTATAATTTGGATGTAGTTTTGTATATCCTTTCAATTTTTCTTTAGCACTTTCAGAAAATTTTTTTAAAGCAATTGTCCATTCATCCATTATTATTTTTTCTTTGATTGAGCAATTTTCAAGATACTCTTCAAATTTTTTATTTTTCATGGTAAAAATATTTCCATCACCATTGTTATCGTCAACTCTGTCAATTCTAATTGAATGACCGTTGATTTTAATTATTTTTATTCTAGTTTTATTTATTTCCCAAATTCTTCCAGCAAATTTACGAACACTAAAATAATATATTGTTTGTCCTTCTTTAATATCGTTTATTTCCATCTTTTATAATCTCTTCTATTTTTCTTTCATAGTATTCCATAGTTACACGCCATGATAAAACACAACCTATAAGAAATGGCATTATAATTGCAAAAATATTACTAATATTACTCATTTTAACTACCTTTTATTTTTCATAATTTGGACATTCATTATTATGTAAATATGAATGACATTTTTCTTGAATATGATTATATTCTTCTTCATCTTTATTTGGAGGTCTGTGACACCAATCAACATAAAGCCATTTACAATCATTACATATGTTGGATGTCATTTTATATTTGTTAATTTTTTATTTTAATATTTTATTCGTCTTGGCATTCTTAATGTTGATAGTAAAACACTCATAATTTCATTTTCTGATAAATATTTTTTAATGATTTTTTCAACAATTTTAGAATCATCAATAGTATTCAATTTATCTGTTGTTAATTTTTTTGTATGTGAATTATATCTCCATTTATTCCAATTATCTTCTTCTTTTCCTTTGATTCCAAAGTAATGAGCAATTGAAGTATGACTACAAATAATATAATTTTCTGGGTTGTTTTCATCTAATTTTTGTATATCTTCTTTTTTAAAAAATAATACGTTACCTTGTCCATTGCTTATGCAACTAAAACTAAAATTTATTTCATTTTTATTGTCTTCATATGTTTTTTCCCATACTTCTTTAGTATTTTTATCTAAATTTTTTTCATTTTTAATAGCAGTATTATACCAAAATTTTATTAATTTTTTAGAAGTGGATTTATCATAAATAGCAATACTATCAGTTACTCTATTCATTTTAAGGTAAATTTCATTTATTTTTGATTTTGCGGAATCTATTTTATTGGCATCTAAAGCTTTTTTTAATTCAAATAAATAATACATGAACCTTGATATATCAACAGCAACATAATTGTTTACATGTTTATTTTCATCTTTATTTTCCATTTTATTCCTAAATTATTTTAATCATTGAATCTCACATTATTGTTGGATATTACTTTTTCAATTGGTTTGTTACTAAGTTCACTCCACAAATTTCTTACATATTCATTCATTTTATCATCGTAATTTTTATCATCTTCACACATTTGTTCAGAATAAATCCATAAAAATAATTTTGAATATTGTGATAGCAATTTTTTTTCTCTATTAGTTATATCAACTGATGTTTTAAAATAATCAAGTATTGCTGGGAGTTTATCAGATAATAGAATTTTATTAATGGAAAGTAAATTATTTTTATTATACATACAATTACTATCGAACATTTTTGGTACTTGAAAATTTTCAATTTTTAAATGTTTATTAATTGGAATTTCATATTTATCACAAATTAATTTAAATTCTTTCAATTTTAATTGAGTGTTGTTTTCTTCATTAAATTTTTCAATTAATAATTGAAAGTTTATTTCATGACTATAATTTCTATAGAATTCAATAGTTTTGTTGATGTCTAGTTCAACATTTTTATATATGTGTGTATTTATATATTTTATCATACCATCATCTATGAGTTTTATTTCATCTTTGTGTTTTCTGAGTTTAAATATTTTTTCAATAAATGTTTTTTTATTATTTAATATTTTATTGATTTTATTTATAGATTTCAATTTTGTAATTTCTATGTATTTCTTCAATGACGACAACGTATTATCAAAATGATTGAAGTAAAAATTATTATATCTTTTTTTAAAATTAAATTTTAATGTTATATTATTATTGTTATTATTTTTTATTATTTTTATTATTTCATCTTTAATATTATTTGGAATATTATCACATATATTTAAATGTACTTCTCTTATCTTTTCGATTATTTTTATTTCTTTTTTAATGCATTTTAAACCCAAAGCATCAATTATGTCTTCATCACTATCTTCTGGATAAAATCTACGATGTGACATAACATCTATGTTTTCTTCATCTATAGTTTTAGTTAAAATAAGTTCTTTTTTTTTGAAATTTAATTTATTGATAGAATATAATGCATTATATAATTCTTTATTATTTTGATATATATCGCAATATTTTTTTTGATATAATAGTTTATTCATAATATACTTACGTTTCCTATGATAATTATAATCTAAGATTCCATGTTTATCAACAGAATATAACATAGCAAATTTTCTATCAGGCATCGATAAATATTTTGTTGGTAAGTTATTTGAGACGATTAAATCATTCATAAATTATTAAATAATAATATATTATATAAACATTTGCTTTTTATAGAAAGATTTAAATAAAGAAAAGAATTTACCAAAATATAAACACGAAAATGATACAAAATAATATATTGGGACTGGCGAATTTATTAGCCCTCAATAGTTATTAGACTATTATTAAAATCTTGTTATTTTTAAGATATCTTGAGTAATTGTTTTTTCTATAAATTCATTATATCCCATAGTTGGGTTTAAATAAGAATGAAATTCACTGGTTCTAAACATGGTATTTTTATGTTTTTCTTTTTGATATCTATCATTTAAATTTTTGACTATATATTTAACAACATCAGAAGCGAATTTTTCAGCAGTCATATTTTTTATTATATTATTTTTAAGATTTTTACATAGTTTTTCATATAATTTATAATTATTATTTAAACATTTATTGAATATTTGATTTTTTGTTGATGGTATTAAATTTTTTAATTCACCTTTATATAAAAATGTTTTATTAAAATTATATTCCCAAGTACGGCTTAATTCATTAAGTCGTAATTTTATGTCATTTTTAGTTAATTCTAAACATTCATTTAATAAAATTGATTCTTTTAATATTTTAATTATTTTTTTGTCAGTTCTATTTTTTATTTTTCTTGTTATTTCTATTGATATTTTATCCATCTAATAGCCTCACGACATTATTTTTATCATTCTCAATTGGTATTAATTTTTCAATTTTTTTATTTAATTCTTTGAAACCTTTGGACAATATATAATTTTGAGTGACATTCATGTCACTCATTTGATTTATTGTTGTTTTTGATAATTCACAATTAATATTATTTATTGTTTTATTGTATACGGATTTAATAAAAGTTTTTAATTCGTTATTGCCGAAATTTTCAAATACTTTAATCATTTGTTTTCTATGATATGCATAAATATCGTTATTAATGTCCATGTTTCTTATGTGCTCATATAAAAGGTCATAATAATCAGAAGTTATATGTTTAAATTTTCCATTTATTTCTTTGTTAAATTTTTCTTTTTCTATTACAATTAAATCACGTACATCGTCAATATATTTTGGATTTTGAAAGAAATCATAAATCAATTTAATTTTTTCAAAATGGGGATGAAAATCTTTATCTAATCTTTTATTAATAGTTTTATCGGAAATAAATTCAATTTTTTCATCTGTTAATTTTCTGTGATATTCTAATTCTTTTTTTAATGAATCTATTTTATTTTTTAATTCTTCAATTTTTTTATTTTTTAAAAATAATTCAATTTTAATTTTTTTTAATTTGTTTTTTGTGTGAGTAAAAAAATGCCTTTGGGTTGAAGTATTTTTAATTTTTAAATTTTTAACTTTATTAGTTATTTTTTGAAATTTATCCATAAACATTTAATAATTAGTATTAGTTTATAAAGTTTTTTGCTCGACGACAAATAAGTGATAAGTAAGTGATAAGTAAGTGATAAATAAAGTTTTACTGACACAATTAAATAATTATTCTAAATATTTAATTTTCATATATTTTACATAAATCTCATAAAACGTAAAGTTTATATATATTTAATATTTTACCAAAATATAAACACGAAAATGATACAAAATAATATATTGGGACTGGCGAATTTATTAGCCCTCAATAGTTATTAGACTATTATTCTCGTCAATGATTTCTGATTATATTTGTTTGAGACGATAAAGATAGTTCTATCATTTTATTGTGCCAGTAATTCAGTCAGGTAGAAGTCCTCCCTTGCACGGAGGTCGCCTTGGGTTCAAATCCCAACTGGTACATCAATTAATGGCAGTATGGTGGAGTGGTCAAACACAACACGCTTAGGACGTGTAGGACATAGGTTCTCCCTCGGTTCGAATCCGAGTATTGCCATTTTTGTGGGTATGGCGGAGTGGTCAAACGTGCTGGACTTAAGTGGATTAAACCTTAGAAATCCAGTGTTATAGTGCTACGGGGGTTCGAATCCCTCTACCCACATTCTATATCAATATATTTATATATAACTATGTTAGATTAAATATTATTTCTTCCACAGAATAAAATAGAATAATATAAGGAGTTTTCATTTTCTCCTTATATTATTTTTATATTTATTAGATAATAATATAAATATCGATACATTCTCAAATACATGGAGAAATTTGATATTTTACGTACAATATATGCTATTTGGATGTACTTTTATATTATAATGGTATTGATAATGGTATTGATAATTAAAAATCAAAAAATATTATTCTTTTTGGGTTTA